>Ga0208245_1002299_pt1 | contig 9983 bp, 7 predicted proteins | sample RifOxyC1_FD_184035 | JGI IMG/M metagenome (GOLD analysis project Ga0208245, IMG submission 184035) | Soil microbial communities from Rifle, Colorado - Rifle Oxygen_injection C1 (SPAdes) | ecosystem: Environmental > Terrestrial > Deep subsurface > Rock core/Sediment | place: Rifle, Colorado, United... | reverse complement strand
CGCGGAAGTCGTGAAAAAATATATCCGAGAGCAGGGCGACCATCAGGAAAAAGTTCAATCAAATCAACTCAGGCTGTTTAAATTTTAACAGGATACCCCGCAGCTTGCTGCGGCTGGGTAATTCATTGAAAGAATTCACACTTGATGAAATATTTTCTGATCCGGGATTATTCATCGATTTTTGGAAAGAGTATACCAAGCCGGAATTTTATTATTTGTCTTTTTTTGAAGAAAGAGGACAGCTGAAATTGTTGCCCAGCGATCTATCAGTGGAAAAAAGAAAGCAGGATTTTTTCAATGCAATTACTACGTTGATTCGAGGATTCAAGAATAAATTGAAAATTGAAGGATATTTCAAAGACCTTGAAAAAAAAGAACAAGAGAAAAAAGCAGTCGAAATTACATACGCGTATATAATTCAGTTCATACTTTACAAAACTCTTGTCGACAATGACTTTGGTAAATTTACAAAAGAATTTGAAGATATTACAAAAAATATACAAGACTGCCTGAAAACAAAACATTATGGAGAAATTCTGGGAAATATTGAGGGAATTTCAAATAGCATCTCACAAAATATTTATCGTCCGTTTATTAAGGAACAGGAATTTATCAATAAAACGCTCCGTGATTTAATCAGAAAACCGAAAAAAGAACTTCACGATGTTTCTCCTTGGCTCGATATTTTTGTTTTTATAAAAAATTACAACTTTGCGAATGTTAAGAATGAAATTTTTGGCTATATCTATGAAAACTACCTGAAAGAACTATACGAGGACACAAAAAAGGGACAATACTTTACCGATCCGGCTATAGTCAATTTTATGCTCGACCAAGTTGGTTATACTAAGGAAACAATCAAAAGACGGCTAAGCAACAAACCCGACGATCCTTATATTTCAATCGTCGATCCTTCTTGTGGAAGCGGTACCTTTTTATATAGTGCGACTGATCAAATTATAAGCGCTGTTCCCAATGGTTCGGAAGAAACGTCGAAAAAAATTGAAGAGATGATTAATGAAAATGTTTTTGGATTGGATATAGCCGAATTCCCGCTATATCTTGCGGAAATGAATATCTTAATGAGAATGCTTCCGCTCATCCTTAATGAAAAATATAATAATCCAATCGATAGGAAAATTAAAGTTTTTAAAACAAAGGACAGTGTCGCCGAATTTTTAGATACCGAGATCAGAAATACTATGCATGATCTCGTGGGACAGCAAACATTATTTTCTTCGAAGAAATTAGATTTGGATTATTCCAGTTTTATGCGGGAGAAAAGCGACCTGGAGGAAATGAAGAAAAGTCTGGAAAATAATCCCAAATGTCCACGTCGTCGGTTTGATTTTGTGATTGGAAATCCACCATATGTCAGCTACAACGAATGCTCGAGACAGCGAGTATATATTGTTGAGTTAATACAGCAGAAAAAAGCAATGATGAGCGATATATACGGAATGAATCTGAATACCGTTCCCGGCAGAATAAAAGCCTATGCTCCAAAACCAAATCTCTACGCATTTTTCATAGCGCTTGGATTAGCGCTTTTAAAAGATAACGGAAAATTATGTTATATTATCCCACAAACAATTTTATCCGCCAACGATCTGGATGTGGCGCGTTATCACTTAGCAAAGTTTTACACCATTGAAAAGATCATCACTTTTAGCGGTAATATGTTTATTGAGCGGGGCTTAAAACAAAACAAAACTGTTGCAACTTCAAGTTTGGTTTTTGTTGTTAGGCGAGCTACACCAGAGTCTGCTCATCAAGTGGAGATTATACATTATAGAGATTCAAATGAAGATATAGAAAAATGTTTACAAAATATTTCTTTGGGCAGAAAAATAAGTAAAAGGAAAATTAAACAACATGACTTGATGATAAATATTGCAAATTGGAATTTTATCAAACAAGATAAAGGTTATTCAGAATTTATTCAAAACTATATAAATAACACGATTGACATTTCAACTTTCAGATCCAAACTATCAAGAAAAGACGACTTCTATTTTGACGGAGGGGCGATTATAAATTCAAAAAATATAACTAGTGTAGAAAAAGATAGCTTTGAAATATTTGATTATGAAAAAAATGATTGGAACCGCTATACAGTAAGTCAAAGTTATGAATATTATCCAAAAAATTCTGAATTAAACTTTCCAGGCGGGAGTCAAGGTCTGAATACATTTAAACAAAAATACAAAATTATATGGAGGACTCGTTTTAGTGATCATTTTCAGTTTACGGATAGAGACATTTTATTAGTCAGTAATCAGTCGCTTACAGTATCTTCCAACTCAAAGCAAAACTTATTATTTTATTTTGCACTAATTAATTCACCGGTAAATAGAAGAATTCTAAAAAATAATTTAAGACAAGAGAATGAAAGAAATTTCTTTATTCCGTTAAGGGCGATGAAAACATTCATTCGCGTTCCAAAGTTAACTGAATATAATCAATTTATAAACGAAGAAATAATTAAAAAAGCCGAAGAAATGCTGGCACTGGAAGATATAACGCTAGCGGATTTGGTTGATTTTTCTGGCGTGATGATACAAAAGTTTGATGATATGGAAGTGGCGGGTGATAATTTGGTTCTAGAAAAAGATGGCAAACAAATAAAGTGCAAAATAAAAAAAGACAAAAATTTGATCAAAAAGACGATAAAAGATATTTCGAAAAACAAAAAATTGTTTAGAGATAAACAAATTATTTTAAGCGAACTAAAATCCCTGCCGGCTATTGATTTTGAAAAACAAAAAGAGATCAAAGATTATATTGACGATCTGATATTTTCTTTGTATTTTAATGTTCCAGTCAATAGGGTTGGTTTGGGTAAAGCAAGAGAAACAAAACGAGAATGCGAGAAAAATAAGTTTTATAAATTAATAAATATACCAAGATGAAAAATGGAGTCGAGAAAAAATCAGAGGAAATTATTAATTCATCGCAATTAATAAAGGTATTCCTTGATACGAATGTAATATTTGCATATTTGAATAATAATAATAATTTTCACTTAGAAGCTAAAGCATCTCTAGATGCTTTGAGATTAAAGAAAAATGTGTGGATTATTGTCTCATATTTGACTATGGGTGAGTTAATTTCTCACCGTAACCTTATGAAAAAAGGGGCATGCTCTGTTCAAAATGCCCTAGATCTTTTTGACAAATTCCTTGCCGGATTTGAAAGAAATTTATTCGGAGGCCCTGCTCTAAATCAAGATACTATAGCAAAAAATTATAAAAAACATTCGAGACATAAATCATTTATAAAAGCTGGTTTTACAGATTTTCTTTTGCTAACTCAGGCTGAGGAGATTAAGAATGTCAGGATATTAACCTGTGATAAAAAAATGCACCACTGCGGGAAAACAATTTTTGGAAATCGAATATATTATTTACCAAATCAAAGTCCTGGAATAAGAAGCGATTACCCAAGATTAATGGCAGAGATACAAAATAACTTTATGCATTATAGCTATTCCTAAAATTTAACTTAAGGAATAAGATAATACTAAGTAAGTTTATCGCTAAGTTCTGTAATAATGTCAAAAATAACAAAGAGGGGAAAAGTTACATTTATCGCAAAAAAAACCGTTAAAGAACCAACGGTTGTTAAGTTTGATACAAAAAAAGGAGAAGTTAGTTTTACTGCTAAAGTTGAGGTCAAAAAACCTGTTAAGGTTATATTTACTGTAAAAAAGAAGAAATGAAAATCTATCTTGATACAAATATAATTAGGGATTATTTGGAAAACCGCAACCCTAAATCGGTTGAGTTGGTTGAACTTGCTCGACAAAAAGGATGGGAATGTTTAACCTCTGCCTTTACGATGATGGAACTAGCAGACTTAGAACAAGATAGTATATTTTTTCAAAAAACAGTAATAAGAAAGAAATGGGATGTAGACCGCTTTCTTAGAGAAAGAAGACAAAAAACTCTTTCGGATAATGATTACAAAGACCTTGAAGAATATCTTGAAAATATACCTATAAGGCTTCCATTTTTAACCTTTTTTAATCTTAGTGAAGATGGCTGGAGAATTTCACAGTACATTGCCTCTCATTCAGTATTGTCTGCTGTGGACACAATACATTTAGCAACAGCCTATACGGCAGAATGCAATATTGTCGTAACTACTGATACGGGATTTATTAAGCATGGCAATAGCATTCTTAGCGTTAGCGAGCGGGCTGATAAAATTATCGTTTGTCTACCAGAGAAAGTTCAAGAGCACGAAAGCTAGCCATATTCTGTAACCGCTTCTACAGTTGAACCTCCCCCAACATTCAATGTTGGTAAAACAGCCTGGGATTTGTAACCATTCCTAAAGTCGAACTTTAGGAATAAGAAATATGTATTTAAATACGTATTTCCGGCGGTTTGCTATTTCTGAAGTTTAACTTCAGAAGAAAAACAAAAAGATCGAGGCGGATGCCTCGATTTTTGGCATATATCGTCAAATTTTCACGAAATGGGGAGCGTGATGGTGAAAGTGGTTCCTTGGTTTTCCTCACTTTCAAGCTCAATTTTTCCGCCGTGTCCTTCAACGATGTTTTTAGCGACATAAAGCCCCAATCCCGAACCGGAAGTTTCAAAGCCAACCGCGTTTTTGGAACGGAAAAATTTCGAAAAGATTTTATCGATATCTTTTTTGGGAATGCCTATGCCCGTATCGGATATCTTGAATTGGATATCTTTCTCTCTTCGGAAAGACTTGATGCTTATGGTTCCTTCCGGAGGAGTATATTTCACGGCGTTGGCCAGAATGTTATCAAAGACAATAGTCAATCGCTCTTTGTCGAACTTGAATGAAAAAGAGGAGGAAAGCGGCACGTCAACAACCATATTTATTTTCTTTTCATCGATAGTTGCCTGGTGTTGCTTGAGAATTTCTTGGAACATGGGACCAATAGGCTGGACGGTGAAATTGAACCCCGTTTTTCCTTCCTCGATACGGGCCGTATTCAAAAGGTCATTTATGACGCTAATGGTATAATCGATTGTTTCCATCCCTTTTTCAATAATTTCTCTTTGGGCTTGATTAACCGGACCAGTATCCTTGTCAAGAAGGGCTGTGTAGGACCATTTGATTCCCGTGAGAGGGGTTCGAAGTTGATGAGCGGCAACAGAAACAAACTCAGATTTCACGTTGTCCACTTCCTGAAGCCTTTTGTTGGCTCGGGTGAGTTCTTTTTCTCTTTCAAAAAGTTTCTTGGTCGTTTCCATAAATTCCTGGTTGATGCCTTCCAGTTTTTTGTTGGCCTCCTCCAGGGATTTTGTCCGCTGCCTCAAATCATCGCTTTCTTCAAGGGCTCTTCTTCGGCAAAAATTTTCCATTTCCAATCGCTCTTTCCGGGTCTCGTTCATAAGTTTTCGGTTCCGAAAGATCAAAAAAAAGCCCAGGAAAAGGCTCAGTATCGCTGCGGCCAGGAGAGCTGAATATTTTTGTCCGGAATTCAGATTGGGAAAAAAAAGAAACCAGACAAGATTAACTGCGGCAAGGCCTAAGAAAAAAATAAAAACACTAAACCAGCCCAGTCCGGATTTTTTTGAATCGGTTTTTGTTTCCTCCATTTTTGTTTTTCCGTTTATTTCTTGAGAACGGATTTCACTTTTTCAACTATCTCGGCCGGAGCAGTGTTGGCTTTCACAATATAATCAACAGCGCCTGCCTGAAGCCCTCTCTCGACTTCTTCCGGCTGGCCCAAATTTGAAGTGATTATCACTGGGATATCTTTAAGCCCAGGCTCTTTTTTTATGCTTTCTAGAAAAGCAATTCCGTCTGTGCCGGGAAGAATAATGTCAAGAAGGATGAGATCTATCTTATTCTTCTTGAGCGTCTCTAGCGCGGCTTCGGAGTTGGTTGCGTTAAAAATACCATAGTTTTCCTGGGCGAATTTTCTCTGGAGAAGCCCGCTGATAAAAGAGTCGTCTTCAACGATGAGAACATTACCCTTTTTATTTGGGTCGTTATTTTCCATATTTTTATTCAAAATTGTTATTCTCCTTATAATTCTATATTTATCTCAAGCAAAGGTCAAATTTTCCTGTGGCGTCTATATTTTGTAAAGAAAAAACCGCCCCCTTAAGGGAGAAGGCGGCTTCCTGAAAGAATCAATTTCGGGTTGCCATCTTCGAAACGAACCTTTCGAAGTTCTCGGCTAGAATTGCCTGCACGATAGCCTCCGGAAACAGGCTGGGATTTTCCCTGGCCGTATTCCACATAAGGTGCCAGTACAACTTGCGATTTTTTGACAAAATTCCGATGCGCCAGAGACTTTTCAAAAATGCCTTGATATCTCTGGGAGGAATAATGATGCTTTTTTTGGTCGGGCGATAGACTTCAAACATTTTTGAGATCCGCTTATAGTAATTTTCAGCCCGATATAGATATTGGATTAGGCCGAGATATCCTGCCAAGAGCGCCTCCACACCCATAATCGGATTGAAATTTGTTACGCTAGCGGTGTTATCCCATTGGCCAAAGTCTTCGATCAGCCTGCTTTCAGCCTTGAGCCTTTTCCAGAGCCGGGTTCCGGGAAGAGCGATCAAAATTCCCGCCATAGCGATGGTTATGCCCGTCTCCATGATAAAGTTTTTGATATCATCAAAGATTTCGGGGTTGTCAAAGTCAGATCCAACAACAAAACCTGCCATGACCTTAATCCCGCTGTGTTGTATTGTCCGGACAGCTTCAGCGAGATCTACGTTGACATTCTGCTGTTTTCCCCAAGCTTTTAGCGCGTCGCGATTTGTGGTTTCAATTCCCACGAAGACTTCGTGAAAATTGGATTTTTCCATGAGGCGCAGGAGATCCCTATCTTTGGCGAGGTTGATGCTTGCCTGAGTGAGGAATTTGAAGGGATAGCTCCGGCTCTTCTGCCACTCGATTATGTCCTTGAGCAGCATCTTTACGGCGGGGATATTGCCGATAAAATTATCATCAACAAAGAAGACGGAACCCCGCCAGCCCAAACGGTAAAGGATTTCCAGTTCCGCGATTATTTGCTCGCGCCGTTTTTTTCGTATTTTTCTTCCGAAGATTGAGACAACGTCGCAAAATTCGCAGTCAAAGGGACAGCCGCGGCAATATTGGACAGACATTGTCCCATATTGATGGATGTTGACGAGATCCCAGCGGGGAACCGGAGAGTCAGCGAGGTCCGGATAGCCTTCGCTTCGGTATAATTTTTTCGCCCTTCCTCTTTCCAAGTCGGAAATAAGAAACGGAAAAATATTTTCTGCCTCTCCGCGGAGAATGTGGTTAGTCAGGGGAAATTTTTCCGGGCTGGAAGTGAAAGCCGGACCTCCTCCGACTGTTTTTTTGCCTTTTGCATAGCATCGAGCAATGACTTCGTTGGCGCTACGGAGCTGGATATGCATGGCCGAGACGAAAACTACGTCCGCCCATTCAATGTGCCTGTCCGTGAATGACTCGACGTTTAAGTCCACCAGCTTCAATTCCCACGAATCTGGAAACATGGCAGCAATGGTGAGAAGTCCCAGCGGGACAAAAGCCGCCTTTCTCCCGACATATTTCAAAGCTTCGGGATATTTCCAAAATGAATTTGGACATTCTGGATAAACTAACAACGCTTTCATAGCGCTTTAACCTCCTTCCGTGAGATAAGTTTATGAAGACGGATTTCTCCGATTGATATTTTAATGAGCTATATATTTATATAAGTTCTTTGAACTTATGCTTGGGCGAGTACTGGGAATCGAACCCAGGTTCTTGGGACCACAACCCAATGTCCTACCATTGAACGATACCCGCCATATATTTTTTGTGCGCGCACCAGGGTTTTCACCCCGCACCAATTCTAGTTTTGTGCGCTGTGCAGGGATCGAACCTGCGACCGTTGGCTTAAGAGGCCACTGCTCTACCAGCTGAGCTAACAGCGCGTATTACCTTGATGTCTAGTGCCAAGTCAAACTGAATTGATGCGGGGCAGGCCTGGTAGGGACCGTTTTCTTAAGAGGCAACTGCTCTATCAGCTGAGCTATGCGCGCAGACAAATATTGTGCTGCGTACTGAATATTTAAGCGAAAGGCAACAAAGACTTGTGTCCCCGCGAGGAATCGAACCTCGATCTAGAGCTTAGAAGGCTCCCGTTCTATCCGTTGAACTACAGGGACAAGCATACAAACAAATTATCACATTCAGTGAGTATATCTAATTTAGGCGTTGAAGTCAATTACCTCACAATCCATTGGCTTTTTTGTATTCTTTCCATTCTTTGCTTGACCAATCAGACGGTTTTTCGGTTATCTTTTCTTCTCCGGGATGGGGATATTTGGAAGGGGAGTCGTAGCTCGATTTGAATTCAGATTTTCGGACAAGGTTTCCGTCCGCTCCATAGACTTCCTGATAGAGAACCGTTTTCATGGCGCCTCCTTCTCCCCGCGAAGTGACGGTTGGGCCGACGAGTTTTGTTTCGCGTCCGTCATTAGTCCCATAAAAGTCGAAAGTGAGCTGGGTGCCTTCGATATGAGTTTGGATGAGAATATATCCAGGTGTGTCATTCACGAAACGAAGATCAGGATTGGGAATATACACGGTCGCATCTGTTCCTTGAGGAGCGTAGTATTGAACCGGGTAGGCGTGATTAGTGCGGGCCGTGATTTTGAGTCCGGCATTGAGGGCGGCCCGGAAACAGGTCGTGGAAACCTGGCACATTCCTCCACCGTATTCGGGAATGGTTTTATCGACTTTGATGACAAGTTCGGGAAGGTATCCGGTTGATTTATCGACCGGGCCAAGAGTTTTGATGAACGAAAATTCATCCCCGGGCTTTATTAGCACGCCGTTGAAACGCCTCGCGCCGACTCCGATATTGTGAATCCGGTTTTTCGGCGAGCCGCGGAAATTGGAAACGCCCGTCGCGATAAGCTCTTTGATGCCATATTGCGCGACGTCGGAGCTTGAGACCTCTGGCTTCAAGACATTCGTTTCAATTTCAATGTCTTTCGCGTAGGGATTTTTTTCAAGTTCCGCGCGGATTTTTTCAACGCTTTTTTCGGGATTGATTTCGGATCCGTTTTTGCTGACGGCAAAAGCGGAAACTTTCCCTTCCGAAAAAGCGAGTTTCGCGTTTTCGGGGGCGACCCGAGTTTCGTTTTGGGCGTTTTCAAGATATTTTTGGAGATTTTCTTCGTCGATTGAAAGCCGGGTGGAAATTTTCGTGTGAAAACGGTCCCGGCTTTGGGTCAGAAACCGGAAATAGATCGCGAGCCCGGGTTCGCTGGTTGGAGAGAAATTGATATTTTCCGCTTCGGAATGATAGCCGGAATTTATTTTGAGCGACGGGCGGATTTTCAGCCACTTCAATAGGCTTTCTTTGTCAACGGCAAACTTTTGCCCGCTGAAATGAAGATAAATCGGCGAGCCAATCACATCCTGGATTTTATCCACCGAAAAATCGCCGAGGTTGGTTTCCTGGGCGCGAACTGCAAGCGGCAAGCACAAAAAGAAAATTATGGCAAAAGCTATTTCGCGTTTCATTGTATTTAGAATACTGGAAAATCTATGTTTATACAAGGTATTACGAAAAAATCAGCGCGAAATTTTTGCAACCCCGGCACCAATTCCGTCTATGCTTGAAAGCGAGAATATTATTTTGTGAGCGAAACGGCTTCGCCTTCAGCTATTATTATTTTTCAGGACGGTGTCTGAATTAGTAAGGGGCAAGAAAAAAAAGCCGCAGGCCGGTCCGAAACGGAGAACGCGCGGCGTTCCGTCGGGACCAGCCTGGGCTGTGAATCAATTTGACTGCGGGATGCGGTTGCCGATCCGCAGACGTGCCCTTAAATTGCGGGCACCAGTTTCCCGAACAGCCGCTTCTGGGAGAATTACACGCTGACTGGCGGACTTATCATAACCGCCGGAGAGTGTGCGTTTGCTTTCCAGCCGGAAGTATTCCTTGCAAAGATAGTTCTCCAGGAAAACCTTGGCCAGATCTCTTGCGCCTG
>Ga0208245_1002285_pt1 | contig 10021 bp, 7 predicted proteins | sample RifOxyC1_FD_184035 | JGI IMG/M metagenome (GOLD analysis project Ga0208245, IMG submission 184035) | Soil microbial communities from Rifle, Colorado - Rifle Oxygen_injection C1 (SPAdes) | ecosystem: Environmental > Terrestrial > Deep subsurface > Rock core/Sediment | place: Rifle, Colorado... | reverse complement strand
CACTATGCTGACAAAGCGGGAAAGCCATCCACGCGACTTTATCTTTTTAAACTGGCTAGAAATAAGGGCTTTTTTAGGTTGATAACTAGGTCAAACAGATTAAAAGGAGGGCGGAAATATCAAACTCATTATAGCAAAAGACCGGCTTGGGGCGAAGCCCCAAGCCGGTCTTTTGCTTAATTAAATTTTTGGTTATGATCGCAGTCTCTTGATGATTTCGCCCTCGATGTCATTAAGGTCGCGACCATAAGTGAGGCGAGACAGCTCGCGGATTTTCTCGGCCAGCGGATCAGAGCCATTGGCCGGCCAGGTAAACTTCAAACTAAACGGCACCGACGGTTCACCCTTGATCATAATCTTGGCCACCGCCGTCAGATTTTCAATCCCAATCAAATCTTTTTGGTTGAAAGTCGGTTCAAAGAATTTGGCCAATTTTTCACCATCAGTATCCCCGACTCGGAAAGCCACCATATTACCGACGTTACCAAAGACCGCCTCCCGAATATTATCCTGGAGCTGAGCGATGAATTGATGGGCGATAGTCAGATTCAGACGATATTTTCTAGCCTCTGACAAAATCGTCGAAATGGAATCGGTCGTATAATTTTGGAACTCATCAATGTAGAGATAGAAATCACGACGAGTCTCGGCCTTCAGATCTTCACGTGACAGCGCGGCCAGCAGGAGGCGACCAGTAATAATCATACCGAGTAGCGCGGAATTTATATCACCAATTTTTCCTTTTGATAAATTGACCAATAAAATCTTGCCCTCATCCATCACTTGGCGGAAATTAAAAGCCGATGTGGTCTGGCCGATAATCGGCCGAAGATAGTCGTTGGAAATAAAGTTATCAAACTTGGAAGTGATATACGGACCCATGTTGGCCAAACCCTGTTCACCGGAAGTTTTTGGCGCTTCTTTGGTCCAGAAATCAATCACGGTCGGATTAGTAATTCGCGCTAATTTTCTCTCCCGATATTCAGCATCAGTAAAGACGCGCGGAATTTCCATCAGAGTGGCTGGCTCGTTGACGGCATCTTCCATCAAAAGCAAGAGCGCCCCACGCATATATTTCTCAAACATCGGGCCCATGGTTTCCTTGGCAAAGAGCTGATTGAAAATCGACTGCATTTCGTTGACGATGAAAGTTTTCTCCTGTGGTTTACTGAGATCATATTCGAGCATGTTAAGACCCAGTGGGCGAGCCAAATCACCTGGGTCAAAGACGATCACCTCTTCCGCTCGTTCGGCTGGCACAAAAGACAGGATTTTCTGAATCAAATCACCGTGCGGATCAATCACGCACAGACCCTTGCCCTCCTTCATGTCTTGAATGGCCATGTTGAGCAACATCGTCGACTTACCGGTCCCAGTCTGTCCAACCAGGTAGAGATGCCGGCGACGATCTTCATCAGCCAATTTAATATCTCGCGCTTCACCGCGAAAAATATTTTGACCTAAAGTTACCCCCGCCGTCGATAGATTGGTTGGAGCCGAAGCTTCTTTGGCTCTAGTCATACTGACTCTCGGCACATCAGTCGTCTTGGTTGGAAAATGAAAGATGCTCGCCAATTCCTCAGCATTCATGATCATCTTTTCCTGATAATTGAACTCGCGGAAAATATAATCAAAGACGAGACGGCGCGCTTCGGCTAGGCGATTGAGTTTTATAATTTTAAAACTATTGCGATGAGGCGAAGCAAAGGAAGCGAAAGAATTGCTAATCGACAACATCAAATCATCGGCCCGATCAGGATCGGTGGCCGAAGTGACGATTCGAACATTAGCGTAAAAAAGAGGCTTGCTGATTTTCATCTGGACCGCTTTAATGGCATCTTCATCGATTTTTTTTGTCTCCTGGCCATTGTCATCTTTTTTATTTTCAAACAAAGCCTTGCGAACATCGCCGGCTGATATTTTATAGTTTCCGTCTATCACATCTTTGGCCGATAAACCCTGCTTTACGCCATCAAAAGCTTTCAACGCCAGTTTGTGTTGTTTGTCGTCAGCTGGTTCAATAATAATCTGCAGGGCCGCCCCTTCGGTTTTTTCTTGGATTTTGGAAAAAGTGCTGAGAATCGGAGCAAAAGTATCGGTGCCCGCTTCGCGAAAAGTGCCAATGGGAAAAATATAGGGCTTGTCCAAAGTCAGATAAGCTTCGGCGTGACTACCACTGGGAAAGAAGATGGTGTAATCAGCTTCGACCGCGACGGAGGCGGTCGGGAAGTAGCCATGCAAAGTTCGAATTGCAAAATCAACAAAAGTCTGAGGCACCGCCACCATAAAATCAATTTCCTCCCGATCACGTCGGACGGCTACCTCAAACACGACTGGCCGTTTGATGGCTGACAATGTTCCGATCAACTGTTCCGACAGATTGATCTCTCGCTCCCATTCACGACCAGCGTCTTGACCAGCCGGCGTCTCCAATTCTCCCCGCGGAATTTGGACGGTAATCACTTTGTAATCTAACGCACTGAGGTTAGTCTTTTTCCCCATTAGTAAGCGCGCCACCCAATAAGCCGTCAAGATGACAATGGCTAGTAGCAGAAAAAAAGAAAAAAGATTGGCCATAGTTTAAGCTTTCTTTAAATAACCTTGAGCGACTAATTCGTCATAAAGTCTAGAAGTCAGAGCATCATGTAAAACATCGAGATAAAAAGGATTAGTTTCTCTGGCTAAAGCAATCGTTTTCGCCAAACCAATTTCTGGCAACTTGGCGATCAGGTTATTGACGACTTGGGCGGTGCTTTCATCTAGACTATCTAAATAATCGTCTCCGTCGTCAGTAGTTTTTGCCACCGGTACCGTCACCGGCACTGTCGTCTCAACATCAGTCGAGGTCAGCTGATCCTTGATCACTTCGGCTACCGCTTCACGATCCTCAACCATCACACCCGTCTCTTGCTCGAGCTGTAAACGCTTGGCTTCGATCTGACGCGACAAATCAGCGATTTCGCTTTCCAAATGGTTTCCTTCTGTCATAATATTTTGGTTTAAATGGTTATGCGTTTATTATACCCTTATACTTTAAATTATAAAAAGGGGTGCGGATGACATTTTTCTGATTTTAGTTTTTAAACCCAGATCCTCACCCCTTAAATTCTCTCCTAATTTCTAAACCCAGACCCAAGCCCAACCATTTAGAAATTAGGAGAGAATTTTTTGGGGCCAGATCAACCATCTTAAAAACTAAAATTAGAAAAATGCCTAATTACCTCGACGAACTCAATGAGCCCCAAAGAGAAGCTGTCCTGCACCGAGACGGCCCGCTTTTAATTGTAGCTGGTGCCGGAGCGGGGAAGACTAGGACTATCACTTATCGCATTTTTCGCCTGATCGAACAGGGCGTCGCTCCTAGTTCCATTCTCGCCATTACCTTTACCAACAAAGCGGCGGCCGAAATGCGCGAACGCATTGAGAAACTCCTTCACGACAAAAGTGGCGAAAGCACCAATCCCGCGACCATAAACATGCCTTTTACCAGCACTTTTCACGCTCTCGGCGTCTATATCCTCCGTCAGTCCGGCCACGCTATCGGTCTACCGAAGTTTTTTTCCATTCTCGACCGCGACGAATCCATGAGTAAAATCAAAGAAGCCATTCGTCTAGCCAAAGTCGATGAAAAACGTTTTGAGCCCCGTAAAATGCTTTCTGCCATCTCTCGCCAAAAAGGCAGTGGGCTATCCGTTTCCGAATACACCAGTAACGCCCGCGACTATTTTTCGCAAACCGTCGCTTCTGTCTGGTATCATTATGACGCTATTTTAAATAAGGAACAGGTGCTAGATTTCGATGATTTACTACTCAAAACTGTCCATTTATTGAAAAATCATCCCGACATTCGTGAGCACTATCAAAAACGCTGGCAGTATATTCACATCGACGAGTATCAGGACACCAACTCGGTCCAATACGAACTCAGTCAGCTCCTGATTGGCCCCGCCAATAATATTTGTGTCGTCGGCGATATGGATCAGTCGATTTATGGCTGGCGCGGAGCTGATTTTACAAACTTGCTTCATTTTGAAAAAGATTACCCTGATGCCAAAGTGGTCTTGTTGGAAGAAAACTATCGCTCGACCCAAACTATTTTGACCGCCGCCAACGCCATCATCAAAAAGAACCGCCAACGCCATGACAAAACCCTTTTTACTAAAAATAAAGACGGTCAAAAAATCGGTATTTTTGCCAGTCTCGACGAAATGGGCGAGGGGGAATTTGTGGCCAAAAAAGCCGGTAATTTGATCAACGAGGGGGCTAATCCAGCCAGTATCGCCGTCCTCTATCGAGCAAACTTCCAATCCCGCGTTCTAGAAGAATCATTTTTGCGTGAGTCCGTGCCATACCAAGTCCTCGGCACACGCTTTTTCGAACGCAAGGAAGTCAAAGACTTGTTGGCCTTTATTCGCCTCGCTCTCAATGCCAATGATATGGAGGGGCTAAAGCGGGCCATTAATATTCCACCGCGAGGCATCGGTAAAGTCACTCTGTTAAAAATCCTGGCCGGCCAGGAAGCCGAGTTACCTGTCAAAATGCGTCAGAAAATCGCTGAATTTCGAGATTTGTTGGCTAAAATCCGCCAAACTATCGACACCAAGACCTGCTCCGAAGCCATTAAATTTATTTTAGAAAAAACTGGTATAGAAAAAGAATTAAAGGAAGGAGGCGAGGAAGGGGTTGAGCGTTTAGAAAACTTGAGGGAATTGGTCTCCATCGCTACTAAATATGATGATAGGCCACTAGGTGAGGGGATGATGGATCTGGTAACAGAGATGTCGCTGACCTCTGATCAGGACTCACTCAATGAAAAGCGTGACGGGGTCAAATTAATGACCGTCCACGCCGCCAAAGGTCTGGAATTTGATTACGTTTTTATTGTCGGCTTAGAACAAGATTTGTTTCCCCACACCGGCTTTGGCGATGAAAAGAAGGATATGGAGGAGGAAAGACGGCTCTTCTATGTGGCCGTCACTCGGGCTAGAGAGAAGCTTTTCCTGTCCTATGCCCAAACTCGAATGATTTACGGCAACCGCCAGGTCAGTATGCCCTCCGAGTTCATCTTCGATATCGACGACAGCCTGCTCGAAGCCGAAACCAGCGACCGAACCGATACTATCCACTTCTGATTAGTTCAAAATTCAAAGTGCAAAATGTAAAATTTCAGTTTAAAAGCTAAAAAATTAAATCCCGACGCGCTCTGCGCGCCGGGATTAAAAAACTTTACACTTTACATTGCAGTTTTGCGCTTTGAATTTTGAACTTTGCTTTTATTCTTTATCTAGAACCATATATTTCAATCCTCCCCACGTCGGACATGGGGAGAACGTATGTTTAACTTATGTTTTACCTAGGGTCACCCTAGGTAAATGGCCCAACATGGCCGTTTTTTGTAAATTAGGCCACGCTGGATATGGTGTGGTTTTTTAAATCGGGGAAAATAGTTGACAAAAATCGTGGTTGGTGTATAATAGTAATTAGAAGGATGTGGAGCTGAGGCATAGGGCCAAAAGCGAAGCGTCTATGGGAGAATTTCATTATGAATGCCCCGCCCGGAACCAAATCGAGCAGCACGTCCCCCTTTAATGATAAGTCGAGCACGGCCACCGCGACGTCCTGACCGGCGAGCGACGCCCGAAGGAAATGCGAGCCAAACCCCTGCCTGAAAGGAGGGCCGCACTATAGACCTGGACGTAGATGTGTTGAACAGAAGAAGCGAAGGGCAATCGTCCGTCAAGACGTACGACGATCACAACATCCCCACTGAGGGGAGGGAGGTGGCTAATGCATTGGCCCTAGTGAAGTCATCCGTGGATATGCGTAGGTCCGGTACCGTCGAGTTTAATTCGTCATTGCGCAAGACAGGCATCATACTGTCAACCCGCAACGAAGAGCTCGACTGGTACCGGGCTTTTTCTTTTCCTAGTTTTCCAAATTTTCCCAATTTTGCCCACCGAAGGTGGCTGCAAAATTGAGGACGTCACCGTAGAGTGACGCTGTTTTTCCCCAGGGTGACCCTGGGTAAAACGACATAGGTGCGTCCTATGTAATTTTTACTACTGGGACGGTCTCTGCTACAATCCAAATTATGTTTGCTAAAAAATCATTAGGCCAAAATTGGCTAATTTCACAGAGCGCTATCGACACGATTGTGGCGACAGGGGAGCTTGGGGCCACGGATACAGTTTTAGAAATCGGACCAGGTCAAGGGGCGCTGACTAAAAAACTGCTGGCCACTGGTGCCACCGTGATCGCGATAGAAAAAGACCGTGAACTAATTCCCATTCTAGAAGAAAAATTTGCCCCTGAAATAAAAAATAAAAAACTAACAATTATTGAGCAAGATGTTCTGGAGCTTGATTCAAAAACAATTGGAAGTGAGTATAAACTGATCGCCAACATTCCATATTATTTAACCGGTCAAATAATTAGAAAATTTTTATCTAGCAAAAATTCGCCGACCAAAGCGGTGCTATTGGTCCAAAAAGAAGTAGCGGAGAGAATTGTAGCCAAGGATGGCAAAAACAGTTTGCTATCGATTGCCGTTAAAATTTTCGGTGAACCAAAATATATAAAAAAAGTACCGGCCGGTGCCTTTCGACCAATTCCCAAAGTTGATTCGGCGATTCTATTGATTGACAACATCAATCAAAATAAATTAAAGTCAGCTGGTGTCAGCGAAGAAAAGTTTTTTGCTATTTTACATCGGGGGTTTGCGCAAAAAAGAAAACTGCTGGCTAGTAATTTAAAAATTTCTCCAACTGTTCTCGCCCTGTGTGGAGTAGAGGAAAAAGCTCGCGCCGAAACTTTAACTGTCGAAAATTGGCTCTGTTTAGCCACTAAAATCTCTTAATCATTATGGATATCCCTAAAAAAGTTATTCTCTGGTCATTAGTTATTCTCGGTGTTTTTGCCGTCTTCCGCGGTTCATTTATTTTTTCTTCGGCCAGCCATGATCCGCAGGAAAAAATAAATTTTGACACGACAGACATAAAAATCGCGGGTCATAAATTACAAGTCGAGTTAGCGACTTCGGCCAAACAACATGAGCGAGGATTGTCTTACCGAGAAAAAATTGACCCTAACGCTGGCATGTTATTTATTTTTAATCGCGCCGAGAAACCTGGCTTCTGGATGAAGGATATGAATTCCCCGCTGGATATTATTTGGCTCGATACTAATCGCAACGTGGTCTATCTCCATAAAAATTTAACGCCAGATACTTATCCGCAAATTTTTCAATCGCCACTACCAATCAAATATGTTTTAGAAATAAAAGCGGGCGAAGCTGATAAATTAAATATTAAAATCGGCAATCACCTCGGATTTAAACATTTAGGTTTCTGGTGGTTCTAAACCAAAAAACCAGCCAAGTAGGGTCAGACCCTACTTGGCTGGTTTTTGTTAAGCCGAAGTCGTCCCGCCGGCGCATAAATCCTCGGCCCGGGGATCATCATTGATGCGATTATTTATTTCACTACTATCGTCGCTAGCCATTGCTCGGCTATTAAGATCAGCCCGACGACCAACATAACCAGAACCATAAACTTCTTTGCCGGCCGTCGCCCAATCCTGGTTTCTGATCGCCCCCCACATGTTGTTAAAACCATCGAGGCCTCCACCGCCAGCCGCTCCCATGTTGAAAGCCATATCTGTCAGAACCGTTTGTCTCGTCGGACTGAGACTGCCCCAACTTACTCCATGATTAGCGGCCGAAGCCATGGCTCCATTTCGAGCAGTTTGATAATCCCTGGCGTATAGCTGATTAACTTGGCTATCTGAAATATTTGAAGAAAAATGATCATTGGGAGTAATTTTATGCCCCACGCCAATCGTCGGGTTGCCATTACTATCAAGATACATATTATTCCGCCAGCCCTCATTAGCCACAATATAAGAACCGGCTTGGCTATTCTGATCGGCACAAGGTTTTTGATCCTGATTTTGGGGTGTGGCGGGAGCCTGATTTTCACCCTGGTCAGGTGTATTGTCAGCGCCATCCGAGCCAGTGCCGTTACCACCACCGCCAGTCGGAATCATCCCAGCCACTCCAGAAGTCCCAATCATTGAGATCAAGGGCGCCGGCACGATGACCGGTGGAAAAGGAAAGATGATACAGACATCTGCCCCCAAAAGAGTGCCGAGAATATGAGCCCCCGGTGTTGGCTGATAATAAGCATAGAGACGACTAACGCCAGGACGTAAAATCATATAGGGTGGGCCGGCCACTGGCAATTGGGTGATCAAGAGATTGCCACCAGAAAAAAAACAGGGCAGGACCGAAGTAATCCGACCACCAAAGGGGATCGCTAGACCCGCCCCCACTAAGACCGAAGGTAAAATAAACAAAGATCCTATCGCCAACAGCAAAAATATTCTGGAACGAACAGTTTTAAAATTCATTATCAAAATTATACTCGTCTGCACAAAAATTATCCACTTTTTTAGGCTTATTTCTAGGTTATCAATGCTATAATTCAGCCAGTGATGTCCGCCAAGAAAAAAATTGGTCTAGCGGTTTTTTTTCTTATCGCGATCGCGATTTTGGCCTTTTGGTATGTGGGCAGTGACTATCGAGCCAAACAAAAAGCTGAAGATCAGAAATACTATACTAAGATTTTGCAAAAAGAAGCTCGTTCTCAAGCCCTGATTGCCCAGGCCCTAGTCAATGATGCCGACAAAAATCTAGAAGATTTCGACCCCGCTGGCCTACCAAAGAGACTGACCACCAAAGATATCAAAACTCTGCCCGCCAGTTCCAGCACTCTGCAAAATTACGCCGTAGTTATGGCCCAGATTCTCCAGCCTTTCAGCGCAGAGAGAGTCAATGAAGTCGAAACGATGCTTCGCGCCCTAGATCTGCAGAGTGATACCGAGGCCCAAAAAATCTTAGCTAACAAATCCCTCTATGACGAAGCACTCGGCAATCTAAGCAAAGTCAAAGTCCCGAGCGGAGTCGTAATCTCTCATTTAAAAATGATCAATAGTCTTCGCGACCTATCATTTTTATCAGCTCAGATGATTGATGTTTTACGCAATCCGATTCTGGCTCTGCAAAGTGCCGAGGTTTTTCGGCAAAGACAAATTATTTTTTATGCTTCAATCTCTGAAATCAATAGCTATCTGGGACGCCAAGGTGTAAAATTATCGGAAACAGCTAAGGTTGATTTGTATTTCAATTTAAAATAATTAAAAGAAGGGGATGAATTTTAAAAACGCTCAGCTAAAAAAAGTTTTAACCGGTCTAGTAGTATTTAATCTGGTTTTTGGACCGGCTTCGACCGCTTTGGCTCTGGCTACCCCCACCGGCTGGGGAGAGACTTCTGACTCTCAGACACTGCTATGGTCTGGGGATAATAGTGGTTGGACAGTCACCAACGAAACCTCCAACTTAATTTCCACCGGCAATAGCCTAAATCTTTCCGGCTCTGGAGATTGGTCTGGTGAAAATTGGAACGGGTACAATGCCAATGATTTAGTCAGTCCTAGCGCTGACAGTCTTTATGGTACCGGTAATAGCACTAACTTAGTTGAGGATCCAAACGGCGCCGGTGGCGACCGAGCCCAAAAAGATTCCCAGTCTGACGAACAGGCCGCCAAAGACCTCGAACAACAACAGAAAAAAGATACTGAAGAATGTAACAAGCAGGGCGGGAGCCTGAGTGGGGCCACCAACGCTATCAGCCAAGCCGCTCAGCCAGCCGTAGAAAAAGCGATCCAAGAAACTATCCAACAGGGGATCAAAGAGTCTATCCCCAAAGTCATCAAAAGTGGCATCGAGGAGTCTGTCCCTAAAATCATCAAATCTTCACTCCAGAGTGAGTTGCCGACTCTAATCAAGACCCAGCTACCGACCAATCTCCAAAGCCGTTTGACTTTGGAAAAAGCCGCCGGAACTGATTTATCCAACAACACTATTTTATCGACTATTGTCCAAGACGAAATAAAAAAAGTCATTAGTAATGGCATCCCCTCTATCCTAAACAAGTCGCTAAGCAACAATTTACCATCAGCCCTC
>Ga0208245_1002274_pt1 | contig 10053 bp, 17 predicted proteins | sample RifOxyC1_FD_184035 | JGI IMG/M metagenome (GOLD analysis project Ga0208245, IMG submission 184035) | Soil microbial communities from Rifle, Colorado - Rifle Oxygen_injection C1 (SPAdes) | ecosystem: Environmental > Terrestrial > Deep subsurface > Rock core/Sediment | place: Rifle, Colorado... | reverse complement strand
CAACGCTAGGGTGTACGACAACGCTGCGGTGTACGGAAGCGCTAGGGTGCGCGACAACGCTAGGGTGTACGGAAACGCTATGGTGTACGGAGACGCTAGGGTGTACGACAACGCTAGGGTGTACGGAAGCGCTGCGGTGTACGGAAGCGCTAGGGTGTACGGAGACGCTGTGGTGCGCGACAACGCTAGGGTGTACGGAGACGCTATGGTGCGCGACAACGCTGGGGTGTGCGGAGACGCTAGGGTGTGCGACAACGAGGATGTGGTCTGCGGAATCAGAATGGACGATCACATGTCAACCAAAATCTCAACATCGATGTATGCATCGCCAGTCGGTGGCGTGGTGCGTCTCTACAAGAGGGTGCGTAAGGTCAGCGACGGGAGATATAGGTCTTTACATGATAAAGGGTTCCTGTACACCGATGGGGAGGTGGCCGAGGCGGACCGCCCCGACGAGGATGAATCAGTTTCTTGCGGCAGAGGTTTACACGTATCGCACCCACACTATTGGACTAATGGTGACACGTTGATTGCCTGCGACATCGAAGTGTCTGATATCATCGCTATTCAGGAAGGGAAGTGCAGGGTCCGGAAGCTGCTTGTTATTGGAGAGGTTGACCAATGATTACTTGCAATCCTACGTGCGAGATTTGCGGGTCTGATGATGAGGTCGAATATTCACCAGACTACGAGATTTGGATTTGCACTCAATGCTACGACGATGCTAAAGCCTTGAGGGACCAGTGAACCACCGTGTGCCGCCGAACGATATCAGCGCCGAGCAGTCTGTACTGGGGGCCATGATGTCTAGCCCGGATGCGTGTGACAAGGTGTTGGATATTCTCACCGCCGAGGACTTCTATCGCGATTCTCACCGCGAGGTATTCGATGCAATCACTCGTATCCGGACCACTGGGGTTGATCCAGACCCAGTGGCGGTATGCGCATCTATCCCAGCGGACGTGTCAGAGAGGATAGGCGGCACTGATTATATCTATACGCTGGTGGAGTTCGTACCGGCGATCAGCAACGCAGTCCACTACGCTCATATCGTGCAGTCTACAGCTCGCAGACGTAAGCTCATAACTGTAGGATTGGAGATATCCGACCTGGCTTATGAAGAACTCGACTCTGACAAGGTGCTAGACTCCTCTTGGACGAAATTGTCAGCACTCACAAACAAGAGCGATACTACCGGACCGGAATTGCTCAAAGATTTGGTTCCCAATGCGGAAGCTCGAATCTATGATGCGAGCAAGGGGAAACGTTCCTGCGGAAGAAAGACCCATATTACAGGTTTGAACAGTCTGATAGGTGGTCTAGAGGATGGCTCTTACGTCGTGTTGGCCGCCCGCCCATCCCAGGGCAAGAGCGCAATGGCCATGAACATCGCCGCTCACGTGGCTGTCAACGCTCCGGTCTTGTTTTTCAGTGTCGAGATGAGCAAGGGGGAATTAGTTGACAGAATGCTGGCCAATACTAGTGGAGTAGGACTCTCGAAGATTAGGACAGGAGATATCACCGAGGATGAAACATCGAGATTGTTCGCGTCCACGCCGTCTCTGGCAAAGCTGGACATGGCAATCGACGACAGCGTCTCGACAATGGCTGAGATCCAGCGCCGGGTGAGCAGAATAGCCACACGACAGAAGCTTGGGTTGATTGTCATTGATTACCTACAACTGCTCACTCAGGGGAGCGGGCGGCCAGAGTCGCGACAGTTGGAGGTTTCAATGATGTCGCGCGGGGTAAAGCTCATGGCGAAAGAGTACAAGGTGCCAGTGCTGGCCCTCTCGCAACTCAACCGACCGGACTCACGCTTCCAATCAGAGGACGCGAAGCAGCCGAGGCCAACACTACAGTCGCTCAGGGAGTCGGGGGCAATCGAGCAAGATGCTGATGTCGTCATGTTCCTTTACAAAGAGTACGAAGCAAGCAATGATGTAGACTTACTCGTGATGAAAAATCGCAACGGACCGACAGGCAAGGTGCGGTTACGCTTCACCCCGCACACCGTAACATTCTTAGAGAGGAACGACTGACATGGAAGATGTACCGAATCCAGGGTCGGACGAAGCGATCGCCTTGGGCTGCAAGTGTGCAGTCTTAGACAACGCTCATGGGCGGGGCTTCCCGTGGGGAGACGTAAAGCAGGCGTTTTGGGTCAACGCAGAGTGTCCGTTGCACGGACTCATGTCGAGTAGGAGGGAGCAGGAATGAAACGTATGGTCAGCACCAGCTATGTCGTGGAAGATTTTTGCGAAGACACGACATCGGGGTATGGCAATCTTGCTCACGAGAAGGTCAACCCGCAGCGGGCGATCCGCCTGTTCTGCTTGTCGTGCCAAGGAGGGCACGAGCACCCGTGGCGAACATCAGACGGCAGCGTGGAGCCTGCGTCACGTCCTTACGACGAGGTGAAGCACTGCAAGGCGGAGACGTGCTGGTTGTGGCCTTTCAGGACTGGGCGAAATCCATACCGGGCTGCAAAAGAAATGACTCAGGAGGAAAAAACAGCTCTAGGGGTACGACTAGCCTTGGCACGCGCCAAAGTGTCTTAGAAATCATTCCGTGCCTGTATTTACAGGGAGGAAGAACATGAACAAGGTGAACGAGCACCAGTGGACAAATGAAGAGAGGGATAGGAGCGCCGCTTTACAGAACGCGTGGAAAGAGGCGCACGCAGCCGCCCAGCTCGCCGATAGGGCATGTCGCGAGGCCGAGAGGAAACTTTTCGAATACAACAGGAGCGTAAGCGAGTCAGAGCGTTGTGCCGCCGTGGTCAGGGGCTCATGGACTTATCGTCACCGCTGCGAGAGAGCGCGTGGATACGGCAAGGACGGTCTGTATTGCAAGCAGCACGCGAAGAAGTATCCTGCCGAGCACGAGGGCGACCGAGATCAAGACAGCGACGCAGCAGGAGAGGCCACCGGGTACGACGAAGGGCCGCACTAATGGAGGGGAGGACAACTTGAATCGCATCATCCTTGAGTGTGAGAAGGGGCATCAGTGGGAGCCGTGCGTAGTGCAGTGCGACAGCCGCGGGAATCTCATGGAGCAACATCATCAGCCCTGCCCAATCTGCCACCCGCCAGAGCCGACGTACGGCGATCTGGACGTGGAGACGGTGGCGAAGTGGCTGCGCGAGCTGTGGCATGAACGGGAGAACCTGTGGGACTCCACCGGAGAATCTGTCCGAGAGAAGTACCGACGCCAGGCCCGTGCCGTGATTCGGTTAGTGAACGAGGCATGGGATCGGGGCGCGCGTGGGCACTCGAAGACCCCCATGAACGGCAAGGATGTTACCGCTGCTTGGCTGCATCGCATTGGGAAGGGCGAGTCATGAGCGAGCTACCCGAGGTCAACACCGCCACCCCCGAGTCACCCACTCGCTACAAACTCCTCGATGGTACCTCCGGTGCCTACGGCCACGGCGACTACACCGACTACCTGCCACGCGGCAAGCGCCCCGGAAAGTGGCTGCCGAAGGTCAATCCGGCCATCTGTCGATCCGGCTATCACGTCTGCCGCGACCTGTCCGAGGTATTGGCTCACATCGGTCCGGACTTGTACCTAGTTGAGGCCCGAGGCCAGTGCGTCAATGGCGACAACAAGGCCGCCTACGAACAGATTCGTCTGTTGAGGCGCGTTGACACATGGACCGAGGAAACACAACGCCTATTCGCCGTCGATTGCGCGCGGATCGCCGTGAATCGCTACGCGCAGGACGACCAACGCGAACTACTGCACGCCTGCCTGGATGTGACAGTGGCCGCCGCGAGGGACGCCGCGAGGGACGCCGCGGGGGACGCCGCGTGGGCCGCCGCGAGTGCCGCCGCGAGGGACGCCGCGAGTGCCGCCGCGGGGGCCGCCGCGTGGGACGCCGCGAGTGCCGCCGCGAGGGACGCCGCGTGGGACGCCGCGAGTGCCGCCGCGGGGGCCGCCGCGTGGGACGCCGCGTGGGCCGCCGCGGGGGCTGAAGAAGCCTCAATCCTCGCCCGCTACCTCGCTGGCGAGCAGGGGCCATTTGTGGAGGAGGGAGAGGCATGAGCGAGTTGCCGGATGTTGCGGCGTACAGAGCGCAGAAGACGGTTCGGCTAGTGTCGTTTGCCGCCGGTGAGGCGTTCGCATTTAGAGCTGACGCCGCTATCGCTGCGCTTGAGCTGGAAGTGGAAAAGTGGAAAACGATTGCAGAGCGGTTCGGACTCAAGATGAGCACATTAGAATGGACGCTCGGTGACGAGATCGCTGCCTATGACGCCGAGCACGGAGGCGACGATGACTGACGACTGTGACGTGTGGTTTGACGGCGAGTGGAGCGAGAAGTACCTCGGGTTCGGTCACATCGATGCGGCTGAGTTCGTTGCCGCCGCCGCTGCTATCGAACACCTAGACCATGACGGCGAAGAACTGCGCGAGAGCGACGTGCTACACCGATGGATGCGCTGGAGTGACACTGAGCCACACGAGCGGTTCGTAACGGTGCGTGGCACCTGTTTTGGCGCGGCGCACCCGTATACGGAGATGTGGCCATGACTGACATCCTCTCCCGCCTAGCAGCGGTGGGCATCAAGTGTGAGGACGTGCCTTCCACCGCAGAGTATTTGCGTGACGAATCGCCGAAGACGTGGTGTGCCGACTTCGCTCTGGCCGAACTGACCGGCATCATCGAGCGGTGGGCTGGCGAGTTAGCATGGGAGCGTCAGAAGGTCAGATACGGCGAGTGTTCGTGTGCGGCCACTATCGCCCGCGTGCAGCGCAACCGGGCGGAGGAGGCCGAATACAAACTCGTGCTGATGGGTGTCTCGACTTTCGATCACGCTGTGCAGCGGGCCGAGAAGGCTGAGGCAGAGCTTGCCGCCGAGCGGGAATCAGTTGCTGCGCTTGGTAGGTCGTTCGACAGGGTGAGGGCCGAGCTTGCCGCCGAACGGGCCGCGCGGTGCAGCATCACGTCTTGCTCGGAGTGGCAGCCGCGCCAGCAGGGCGGTGAGGGGCAGTGACACAGTACGCACGCGGGGCTAACTTTGAACGCGAGATACGAAACGACCTGGATGGGAAAGGATACTTCTGTGTCCGCTCCGCAGGGTCGCACTCGCCGGTTGATATCCTTGCTCTGGACGAAGGATGCACATTGTTCATCCAGGCGAAGACGGGCGGGGCGATATCCCTAGCGGACTGGAACGCATTGTACAATCTTGCAAGCAGGTATAGATGCATACCACTGGTTGCGGAAAGATGTGACGGAAAGATCAAGTATAGTGAGATCAACTCCACGCTGAAGCCTAGGCAGAGACGTGATACAGCGATGAATGTATACAAGCCCTGAGGAGTAGCGTCGTTACTTACTGTCGGCACTTTCCCGAACATGCCTACACTTTGTAAAGCAGAAAGCCCGCTCCCGATTACACATGAGAGCGGGCTTTCGCGGCCAGACTCGCAAGACTGGCGGGGCATGGCGGTGGTCCCCGAACCTACAGCACCGCGTGTCGCGCGCCTTCCTCCATTCTCCTCTGCCGTCCTGGTGGCTCGCGCGACTCCCTAGCCCACGCCCCGTAGGGCGTGGGGGCCAACAGTAGAGCGACGATACCAGTTACGCCGTTACTGTCGGGGCTTCTACCACTTCGTATCTGAGTAGAAATACTTCTTCAGCCCGTAAAGAGCCATGGAGATACCAACGATCACAACTCCATCGCTCACGCCGATACTCTCCGGGTTTCCGCTCGTGCTCCACCACTCAATACCGCGTTCCACGAGGGTGCCGATCACGGGAAACACGCCGGTCCAGAACATACGGATCAGTGCGGCTTGCAGTTTCTCAGTGTCCAAGTTCACCCCCTTTACTCAATCTCAAGCATGGCCGAAGCCAATGCCGCCCGAAAGAACAGGGAGATAAGGTCTGAGTTCGTAAGATCGTCGGAGAACTTGACAGAATACTCTCCATCCTCACCGGCGTACATCACCGCGAGAGACTTGACATCTGACTCCGCAAGGCAATCGATGATCTGACGCACTGACTTGTTGTCACGCTTGATTACCGAGATACTCATTAGATTTTTGTCCTCTTCAGCGTTTGGATCGTAGAAGCCATTACCTTGAGATGTCCGAACTGTTCTTTCGCGCCGAGGTATTTGTAGTGCTGGCCCGCGTTCTCCCGCATGATTGCGTTCTGCACGGCCATGTTCCCCGTGAACTGCTGGAGAGCCATATCAAGTTGCCAGTCCTCCAGTTGCGAGAACTCCTCTGCGGTCATCAGCATCACATCGAAATCGTCAGGCAAGCGGTTCCTCCCAGTACGGTTTACCAAGCTGTCGTTCGTCAAACTCCCCCGAGGCAACAAGGCGCTTGTGAAAGCTCACTGCTACCTGCTCCACAAGAGAACGGTATGGCTGTCGGTAGTCGTCGGTCAGTGTGTGCCAATCTCTCCGCAGCGGGATCATATTGAGTAGCGTACTCTCACCTCCATGAGAACGACGTACGGGAAAGTGCGCGCAATCGGTGTGCGGATCGCCAGTGATAAGGCAGGGGAGACTGCGAATATAGTTCTCTTCCTTTAGTCCCACTCATCCATGCCCGGCATATTGTCGTTCATCTCTTCCCACGCGTACGTGTAGTCCTCCGGACCAGTGATCCAAACGATAGAACCATCCGGAGAAATGACGTATGAATGTCTCTGCTCTTCCACTTGCAGAACCATACCACATGTGGGCCTATTTAGCAAGCTCCCGGAGAACGAACATAGCTATCGTGATGACGCTCGCCATGGCGGCGATGAGCTTCCAAACGAAGTTATCGACTGCGGACTTCTTGGCGATCTCTTTTGAGACTTCTTGTATCGCTGCATCCACCTCAGCCCTACACTCGAAACCACGCTTGTAATCGGCATGGAGTTCGTTGGCCATTGTATTGACCGTCTCCTGCAGTGCCTTTGTGGTCTGGAAGAGTAGGGCGATATTGACGGTGTTTTCCGCCGTCTCCTGTGATATTTTCTCCACGGTGTTTGCCAGCCTATCCAAGAATGATTGCTCTTGCTGAGGTGTCATTGGTCAACCCCGTCTACGATGCCCGTAGCCAAACAGCGCTAAGACGTGGCGAGTAATCGTCAAGTGTGAGCACGTCTAGCGCCCCGCCTGATGTCTGCCTGACGACTAGTCGTATAGTGTCTCCGGACGCCAGCGATACTACGGCCATTGTATTCAGGGCTTGCGTAGTTGTATCGAGGTTAGACCGAAGGTCGCGGGCGACATAGGCGGACTTTGCCTCTATCATCACGTAACGATACCCAGTTGCACTGGCAGCGAACACGACACACGCTGTTATGAGGTATACGCCTGGCCGTTGGACTGCGAGAACGGTAGGTGATCCTGCTGCAAACATACCGCCAGTGTCAATCTCTTTGTCAGCGGTAGCCTCGAAGTTTATAACAACAATTTCGTTATTGGCAATGCTTTGGTCTGATGTACGGCGCACCACACACACTGGAGGATCATACAGAGCGCTCAACATACCAGTCTGCATCTGAGATTGCGGAGCTACTAGCGGTTCATATTTCACAGTTCCCTCACTTGTGCACTGAGAGCACCCACGACACCGCCGTAGTTTGTACCCTTGCCCTCAGCAAACTGCGCCTTGTCAACATGCGCATCGTAGGTTCCTGTCCTGTCAGTGACCCTACAGACTTCCCCCGCGTCGGCAATGTCGAGAATGTGGTGGATAGCCGTGTCGGGATCATGGTCCCACGTCTGATTGTTACTCATGGTCACGCCTTGACGACAGTTGAGTACGATACTGTGAATCAGTCGCGAGTTTGGTGGGAAGAAGTTTGCAGTTACATCGTTGACACGCAATCGATACGCCCATGATCTCTGCCCATTTTGGTTGTCGGTGTCCATGAGTGTCGTCTTTACTGATATCGACTTGCCTGAGGCATTCATGTTAGCCGTGGTTGTCTTTGATCCCGGGGTACTATTTGTCGCAGAACCGGCAGCTACGCCATTCACATACACAGTTACCAGGACTGACTGGCCGGATGTCAGTGGAGAATGCTGAACGTCCACTGAAGAGAAGAACTTTTCTACAGTGCCCATATGATGGGAAGAGTCACTGGTTTGTAGCCATGCGGTATCGTGCTGGAATCGAGGGTCAATCCAGTTCACTCCGAGCCCCGGAGCTGGAACTATTGTGCGACCCTCGTAAACAGCGATCCCCTTCATGTCGGTAATAGTAGGCGTACTCACATAATCTGGAGGATATACTTCATCAGGTGTGAACTTGATACTGTTTATTCCAATGCGCTCGCTGGTGGTGTTAGTTTGCGTAACACCAGGCCAGCCTACTGAAAACCAAACCTTCGATGCGTCTGCACCAGTGACCGTCTTGAGCCTATCGTAAGGCATACTCTGTATCAGATCGCCGTCTATGTAGAGATTTGCCCCACTCTGACTGAGTGTAACTCGCATATGGAAATCTCTATACTGGAAGATTACCATGTCGCCAGATTGCACCCATTGTGTCTGTGCGAAAGCGGAACTATTTATGTAATCATATGCCCCTGAATCGTAAAACCCAAGAGCAAACTGCATATCTGGAGGATTACTTGGTACGGGTCCGCTACTCGGCAAAGGTGCGAAGCAGCGGACCCTCACCTCTTTGTTGGCACCGGCAACAACGAAGGTACCAGCGGCAGAGAGTCCGTTTCCAAACTCTACGTCGAGAGTGCCCCTGTCGAGAGCCGGTATTCCATCGACGGTCCAGCGCGCCCACTTATTCGAAGCGCATTCAAATATCTTGTCGTGCTTGCCAGATATGGTAAGGCTATAGCCGTCGCTGTAACTGTCTCCGTCAGTAATCACGAGGGCTGGCGAAGTGGCTGTATCCTTGGTCATTGTGGTGTAATCGCCCGTGCAGGAGCCGGTGTCATCGGGCTCTACACCGTCAGAATCGGTGGGATCGTACACGAAGCCATTGGTTGTCCATGGGATATCTCCGGTTTCACCAGACACAGACCCGTTAGAGATGTCAGCGTAATGCCACCACGCACTCCGTTCCACGTTGTAGATTCTCACATCGGAGGTTGTCATTACGTGGATATCGGGACCATTCGGCGCTAGCCCACGAACCCTCACATCACCAGTCTCATCCTTGCCACCCCAAGTGACGAGATGTACCAGATCAGATTCACCAGCGAGTATATAGAGACTACCCTTATAACGTCCCTCACTGACATTGTCCGGGTCAACGTATTGCTGATCCGTCCAGCCCCCGATATAGAGATTGCCGAGATGGCCGATAGCGCTTGAGGCAATAAATCCTTGTGGAAGAGACGCCACCAGGGCAAAGCTGCCTGCCGTTCCCGGCTGATAGCGGTAGATATTACTGCGCTCCTGTCCGTCTGTGGTCACCCAGTAGACCCAGTTGTTGATAGCGGAGAGTCCCGCTGTCAACACGCTCGTGCTGTCGTAACCCGTGAGGCCGTGGTCGATTACCGCCAGTGGATTAGTTGAGGTAGCTGCGGATACTGACGCTATTGTCCACACACCAGCCGTTGTCCAGTATCCAGCCGTAGTTGTGTCCGGGCTTCCCAACCCCTGCCGCACGCCACAGAGATATCCGGCGCAAGACGCTAGAGCTACTACATTAGTCGTTGCAGCGTATGAAGCCCAGAGGTTCGCTGTGTCAAGCGGAGCGCCATAGTACACGCCGCCGGAGTCTGTACCGCCAGGTGTGTAGATCGCAGCGTACGTGAATCCACCATGACTAGTAATAGCAGTGCACTCATAGTTGCCAAAGTCCCCATTGAGATCAACTGACACCCACTTGAAGCCCCACCATGCCTCACCCGCAGTATGCGCAGCGGCAGTTGTGCCCCCCTGCCCTCGACTCACGGTGATCGTCGTTCCGGAAACATTGGTTACCTTGAGTAGTTCACGATGACGAGGACAGAAAAGGAAATCGCCAATCGCAATCGAGTAGGTGGCAGCCAACTTCGTAGCCTGCCCAGCCGTCACCGCCGCAAGGTCGGTTGCATCAGTGACAACAAAGCTTGTATCTGCAGTG
>Ga0208245_1002266_pt1 | contig 10100 bp, 1 predicted proteins | sample RifOxyC1_FD_184035 | JGI IMG/M metagenome (GOLD analysis project Ga0208245, IMG submission 184035) | Soil microbial communities from Rifle, Colorado - Rifle Oxygen_injection C1 (SPAdes) | ecosystem: Environmental > Terrestrial > Deep subsurface > Rock core/Sediment | place: Rifle, Colorado... | reverse complement strand
CGATGGGACTCTACCAGTCACAGAACAGACAGATTGGTTCAACGCAGATGGTTTAGCACAGATCAACAAGAGATTCATTGAACACGTGTGGGGTGGTAGTGTAGTGGGTAATGATCCTACTACCGATGAAGGCCGAAAGTTCTATGGTGTTCCTCTTACACCCGTCATTTTCCAGGGCGATCAAGTAAAGCCCGGGTTGGAATCAGGGCTTGGCAGGTCTATCCTCGAACATGCAGCAACCCTATTCAAACTCAACCCTTTGGATGGAAACCCATCTACCTTTTGGACAACGAATAAAAAGGGTCAGGTTAAGGCGTACATAGGTGGCCCTAAAGGTGAGAACTCTTTCGAACTGGCTATGAACGGCTCGATGCGTCTCGCATGTGGTGTCCTGGACCTTGGATTCGATGCACTCAACATCAGGACGGGAAAGGCTGGTGTGGGCAATGTAGGGTTGGGTCTCCGAAGTGACACTGGGGCGGTCTATCTGTACGGTGGGGGCGAGATAAACACCGGGGCGGCTACACAGACCAGTTCTGGCATTAAGGGGGCTGGGGATGCCCGTCCGTCCGTTCTTATCGAGGGCAAACGAGTTGCACACATCAAGTCCTCTCAACTTTCTAGACTATCCTCAGAGGGTACATCCCTCATAGAAGGTGCTAGTGTCCAGGTTCGGGCTAGCGGCGACATGGAGTTGTCCGCTGGGGATAAGATCAAAGTCTCCACTAAGGAACACCAACTCAATGTTACTGGAAAGTCCTACCAGAATTTCAGTGGTCCCAAGGACTTTCTCCCCACAGCGGGCCCATTTCGGGAGACTTCCTTTGCAGCGGGCATTCCGGGGTTGGTAGTCGATAAGACTACCTATCAAGTGGGGGATCGGGAGGAACTCTTTCTACTTGGAAACCACACCACATCGATGCTGGTGGGGAATCTGACCTACGAGACAGGTATCGGAACTATCTCACAGAGTGCAGGGCTCAACACCTCAGAACTCAGTTACACATCTGGGCTGAATACCTCTGTAATCATTGGAAATGTTGTGATAGATGCAAAGGCTGGTGCTTCCATTCTCAATGGGCAGGTTTCGGTTGCTGTGACTTCGAAGGGGCTAGCTACTCTGAGCGGTGTGGCGGGTGCCTTCCTTGGGGGTCCAGGTAAGATAGGGATGATCCTATCTACGGCTGATTTGGACCCTCTTACGGGTTTGCCTTTCGGGTCCCCCACACTTGGGATGATGGGGAGTCCCGGGCATACGATAGGATTGCCGGTGTAGGGAGATGGCACTGTCAGCAGCAGCAATCGCACAAGCGGTTCTTCTTAGTGCCCAAGGGCAAGGGTTCAATGGAATTTCCATGCCAGCATTGGCGGCTGCGATTGGGCAGGGAACTTATGCATGGGCTGTGGTTCCTGCCAATCTTGCTTTGAATGGAGTTTCGACAGGGACAGTGGGGAATGGGGCAGTGAGTGGTACTCTCACAGTAATTCCTAATGTACCCCTTGTATTAGCTTCAATGAATGGGGCTGGGATCAATGGTATTGTGTCTCCAGCACTCGCTACAGCCATTGCATTAGGGATTGCTACTGTTTTTACGACACAGGCACAGTATCAAGGCGTGTCAATTGGTGTGGGGTCCGGGGTGGATGCGTCTACAATCACAACTGCCAACCCAGTGACACTAGCGGCTTCAATTCTGGCATCAATGGTGAGTGCGGGGGTAACAGCCCTACCTTTGGCTACGGGGCTGGCAAATGGGATCACAGGGCAGCTCTTAGGGTCTGTGGGTGTAGGAGTGGTTGTTGGCCCGCCTGGACCCCCTGGGCCCCCTGGAGTGACAACTAGTTCGGTATTGTAGTACGGCGAGGTGTTCGGCAATGAGTTTCGTCTTTGACGGCTATGTGATTCGAGGGGCAAAAGCAGCCCCATCGAACTCTCCCGATACGGCACTCCCTGTAAGTGGTGTAGTTCGGGATTTGAAGCATTTGATAGGGGATCCCTTCATTGAGGGGCAGAATCCCGTCCTTGTGGATATGTATGCTGATCAGTATAGAGCCGCAATTCTGGACTCAGCTGTAGCGGGGGACACAGAGTATCTTGTCTGGGCTGCACATTCGGGGCAGATCGCAGTCCTGAGCCCGAATAACCCGGATGCATACAATGACCCTTGGATCGTGACAGACGGCACTTGTTCTATCCCCGTTGGAACAACTACAGTTGGAACCTACACCGATGGTACAAGCAGAGTTGTCCTGAAAGACAATGGAGAGCGTACTATTGGGTCTGTCTTTTCCATCCAAGTGCTACGTGGGGACACAGGGGTTGAATACACTCTTTTGTCCGGAGCTGTAGGGTTGGCAGGGCCAGATGATCCCAATCCAATTGGGAACGCCTTTGATAGCGTCGACTCTGATTCTGGGCTGATAGTCATTGAATCCTCTGTCTTGGCTGCCACCTTTGGGGGTGGCTTATCGATTGAACGTGGAGATGGAGTCTCCGCAGTCCGCTATTTCATTGCTCCGGTGGAGTTCTGGTGGACACGGAATGACCCCTATGAGAATCGCTTTGGTTGGAGTGATCGGACACAGAGGTGGGAACCCTACAAGGGTACATCTGTCACTAATGCGGGTAGGTTAGAAGTTGGGGGTTCGTATAAGCTTGACCCCAGGCCATCTGGTGTGTCTGTAGGGGACTATCTGCCCGGATCAGCAGCTGGGGATGCCTACTGTATGGTGCGGGTAGGTTTGCAACCGGATAGTCAGAGCAAACCCCTAGCCGTCCAGGTTATACCTCCAGGGGATTTCACGGGGATCCTTGTAGTTGAAGACTCTGATGCCACATCTTCCTATGACTTCACAGGATCAGATATCGCTGGGGTCATTGGGATTTCCACTGGTACTTTAATCTGCAACCCTGCTCTTGTGGTTGCATATGCCGGGCAATTCGTTTGGTACGCTCCCAGGACATTCAGGGCTACGGACACGGGGATAGTAGGCTACTTGGATGGGGCAGACGATGATCCCCTGTTCATTGCCCCAATCCCCCAACTTGAGCAATACCCCTTCATCAGGATCGGGTCGAGGCGACATTTGACTGCGATTGTAGTGTCTACGGATGCTGCATTGGCAGCGATTGCTGCTGTGGGGATAACTGAAGTAGGAGTCTCATTAGCTACTGGAAAGCTAAGATTCAATGCAGAGGTGGTGGGACGTGCGGACAAGAATAGCCCGTACTTTGACCCTGAGTACTTAGGGGCACGAGTAGTTTACGATGGGTTGGCATGCAATGCATCGCCCCAACCTTTGTGGTATCCAGTTTCTTTGGTAAGTGCGGCTGGTGCCCCCATCGATGTGACGGCTACTAATGATCTCTATGTGCCTGTCAGAGACTCTAGGGGCTACAATGGAATAGCCATTTCTGGTATTCTGCATGAACCAGATGGGACGGGTGCAATTCCCAACAATTCCAGTGTGCCTGGAGTCCGACCCGGAGGAGAAGTTCTTACGGATCAGACTACAGGTTTGGTTCGTAAGGTCGGACCCACCAGGGATAGTGGAGAGAACTTCGGGGATCTCATTGTCTTTGGGTCTACAAGGGCGGATGATACCATCTATGTAGCGGATCGGGAAGATGCCTTGCCTGCACTTCCCTTCCTTGTGTTGGGTGGGAGGGCTTATGTGGCGAGAGAGGCAGGTGTGGCAGACCGCTCTAAGGCTGCCATCAGTCGTAAAGACCGTGCAGAATTCTTAGGGCAGCGGATGTATTTTCAGCAGGCTTTGCTCACCCCTTCCACAGTGACCTCGAAAGCCAGAGTGATATCTAGGGTACGGGATTCGTTCCCAGTTGGAGGAACTGAAAATCTGTACTTCGCTGTCAATGGAATCTTCTATGTCTGGTCTGCCTTTGCTCTCTTCCCAGGTGGGGGATCAAAGAGCACGGCTGAGATAGCAGACAGCTTCAATACACTTATGGCTGGTGGGGATGCCATTGCATATGATTCCAATGGCTACCTTGTAATCGAGAGCACTTTGGTCGGTGGAGACATAGAGATTGGTTTCGGGATCAATGCTGCTAAGGATCTTTCGGGGTGCACGCTATTCGGGATACTCCCTGGATGGCGAGGTTTGGATGGGGAGGCCTGGTGGCATCCGGATTCAGGTATCTCATTGGGGCTATTCCGGAACCCACTCAATACGGATAGAACAAAGCCCGAAGCGGACTTCAAGACTCGTTATCAGGTATCCAATGAAGTGTTATCAGAATATGTGCCTAGTCAGCCCGTGGTGGTCTTCCGTCAGCCGCCCCTACAGGATGTCCCGGGCTATGACGAGTCCACTTTTTTCCAGTTGACAACGACTATCAAGAAGGGGACGCAAGAGGCCACTTTCACTCGATACCTGAAGAACCTAGTGGATGTGGCATACAGATTCGAGGAAAACCATTTTCAATGGTTGAATGTACACTCAGGATCCGAGATACTCCCAAGAGCGGCACAGACATTGCAGTTGGGGCATACGGGGATCACCCCCGAGACAATGATTGGGGTTGCTCCCAATGCGGGGCGGAATTTATGGGTATCTGAGACTGGGGGCCCCTTCGTTACATTCGAGCAGGGGGTTGACTACCTGCTGCCCCAGAACGGACTACCCGGAACAGTCCTGTTCACCGAGTCCGTTGGGCGTTTCATTGGGTCGGGATTCCAAGGGAGTTGGACGGCTGGGGGGGATACTCTAACTAATGCATTCGCAACCGGGGAGGCTACGTTCACTGATCTGGGGGCCATGGCGGGCTATAAGATCAAGATACCTTCAGGGGACAGCAAAGGTTCCTACACAGTCACCAGTGCCCCTAGTGCGTCTGTCCTTCAAGTTGCTCCAAACTTCCCGTCTGGTAATGGCACGACTCCAGGTTCTTGGGAGTTATATCATGGCTTGACTGAAACCGTGTATGACCCCGGGCTGATAGCGGATGTCATTGCTGATGAGTTCAATCATCTCCAGACAGAACCCTTCAAGGTGAGAGTTCTTTCACCTATGGGGGATGTTCCGATTGACAAGACAGCACAGGCTGCCTCACGATTGGTTGCACCGATAGCAGATGCAATCAAGAGCAGTCGAATCATGGGGGTTCGGTTTGGGTTGGCCCATGGGGCTACTTGGGCGGATTCATTGGCTCTGATTCAGTCCCTTACAGCTCAGGTGTACATCCTTTCTGAGACTTCCCTTGGAGTCATGCAGAATGGAACCTTAGTAGTTCCGGGGTCGGCACTGACTGACTCAGAGCATACTCGCTTCGCTGGAGGCTACTTCTCTATTCGGGTTGGGACTACCCTATATGTCAATGGGGTCGATCTGATTGGAGTTAGTACGTTTAGTGCAGATCCCGGTGCGAATATTGAATACTTGCTCCTGACTGGAGAACTGAAGTTTGGCTCAGCGGTCATCTCAGAGTTCGAGGGCTCATATGTGAGCTGGGTTCCCACTTATATGGATCCAGATGTTTTGTCCGCGGGTATCGTGGAAGTTGGCCCCAATACGGGGAGTACCAACTTTTCGACTGCGGATATGACCCAGCATGCCGGGACGGAAGCGTACTTTGTAGAGCAGATGGTTACGGAAGGACGGCTGGATGTTGCCCTGAACCCCTTGACTGGTACGATAGGGTTCAATAAACCATTAGAGATCAATCGATTAGTAGAGATCGACTACCTTGTGGCAGCGACAGACGGAACCCTATCTGTGGACAGGGCAGGGCAGTCGACCCACATTGTGGAGTTTCTGCCCCTTTACATCCGGTCTGAGACGTGCACACTTGTTTCAGCAAATCTGTATGCTTTCAATTCCGCAGGGAAAACCATTTTCACGGATGTGGTTCCCACAGTGTATGTGGGTGCTACGATGATGAACTTCGGGCAAGAAGACACAATCATTGATATAGGGACCAACCAGATACGGTTCCTAGTCCCGATAGATACGTCCCGTCCAGTTACAATCAGTTACGCCGTGCTAGAAACATTCGGGGGGGAGAAGGTATTCAGTGCGTCTCATAAGCCCATTTATCGGCCACCGTTCTATCTGCCTGCTTTGACAGCCAATTTCACTCTTTTTGGGGATAGGACAGGAGATGTCACAATCGGAAAACTGCTCAGAGTCGGACCGTTCCCCACTTATATCAAGTCAGTTGCCTATGCTGCTACTACAGATACTACTACTGTGGGTATTTATCCCAGTCCCACAACTGAGGTGGGGTCTCGCTCACCGGGCAATGATGTCCTGATTACATTAACGGGCATCCCCGTAACTACTACAGTTGATACGGTGACTGTTCCTACAGCTCCAGCCGGGTTCCTGCTCCCTGTGGTCCAGACGTGGGATCCAGTAGATCGGGATCAGATGGAGATCACAGTTCATGGAAACGTACTTCAATTTGCAGTTCCTGGACACCTCATGGAGTTGGGTAAGTATCCTTTCATCGTAGCTTCTGCCCGATTGACTGATGATGGGTTGAATACGATTGTCGTCACTACTTCACCTTTCCCCAAGCATTTTGATGCAGAATTGGGGGAAGTTCTGAAGTTAAGTGTCCGGCCCATCTACCCCCCGAGTTCACGTAGCCTCTTGGGTGTTGGTCCAGTATTGGAGACGGAGCCCGTAGAAGTCATCCTATGGGGGGAGACAGATGAGAACGGCAGCCTGTTGCCTGGTAGGACATTGGCTGCAGGGATGGAATATGACTTAGAGAAAGCTAGCGGTGCTGTTACTCTGATCGCCCCCATTCAAGAGCCACTAGGGGCTACACAGAAGTTGTCCATTCGTTTCACCAAAGTGAAGACCCTGTCCCCCTACATGGATCAGGGAGTTTTGCATCTTCCTAGAGTGAAGTATTCATACAGGTACAATGATCAACCTTCTGAGGACAATGGGTTCCTTGGGGGGCAGTTGAAGGCATCCTACACAGTGTACAGTCCAGATTCCTTCTACAGCCGAGTGACACCCTTGCTCACGTACATGGGAGAGGCGTCACAGGATATCTTGCGAGGGAAGGCAGCCGAATTCAAAGCTCCGGGTGGTCCTATCACACCTGCTATGCCTACAGCTGAGAACTACACTCATGGGGTGTCCGGCATTGACACTCTCCGGACCAATCTGACCGACACAGATAGGGCGGCTCGTAGTCTTTTGGATTTCTATGCCCAAGTGACGGGGGCTTTCGAGCAGATCAAAGAAGCTATCACAGGGGATGTAGTTGGGGATCGGGACGGGAAGTTTCGGTTCTTCATCGGACGGGGTCAAGAGTACACATCACCGGGGTTTGAAGATCCGTTCACAGGGAATCTGAATCCTCGGAACATCTACTCAGAAGTGTTTGCTGCACTGGCTACGGTGTCTCCCGACTGGACTGTGCCCATTCTGGAGGATGACTGGGTAGTCAATCCAGATGGAGCAAGTCTCACGGGTGGAGTTGTCTCAGGTAGCTTCCCCAGTGGTTATCTGGTTGGACGGATGATCGCACAACAACGTGGGGCGATAACCAACGACATAGATGATCAGGTCCTCGTGGGGTTGAAGAACACGGAAGTCAGATTCAATCCCTTCCCCATCTATCAGGTGCGGGCCAAAGGCGATTTCCTGGCTTTGCACGACCCGTCAACTTTATCTCGTATCTTCCCGGAGAAAACCAAGGGCTACCTGACAACTTATCCCGGGTTAGACAATGACGTATCCTCTGGAGACAAGGGGGTGTATTCGTATCTTAGGTTAATAGATGGTGATTTCGAGTCAACCTGGGGGACTACCATAGGTCGGTTGGCTAATCCCGTCATGGGGGAGTTGAGTGGTGTTAGCGAAGTCACTCTCCGTAAGAGATTCCCACGGGCTAGGGTATGGAAGTACTATCCTACAGGAATCCCACAAGGTGCTTTCGATGGTACCCTTCCCAATGTGCCCCTAGACAGGCCCTGTGTGGTGGCAACTCCTCTACCTCTACGAGATTTTCCAATAGACCCTACTACCGGATATCCAGATGTCTCCAAACTGCAGCAACAGACAGCCCCCACAGAGGGTTTGGCTGACCTCACTACTGGGGAGATAGAAGTAAGTTCGCCCCCCTTCTATCACCCCATTATGGGGATGTTTGCGTCTAAGATGCAGGTGGCTTTTGGGCATCCTGATAGTACGATCTCTTCCGTGGGGTGCCCCTTAGTCTTGTTGGATGGCATCAGCCCATCTGGAGTGTTTGTAGACGAAGTGCTGTACGGGTGTGTAGTGACCTTCAAGACTGTTGATGCTTTGGGTGCTGACCTACCCATTGTCAACCCCACTCACATTCTCCAGATGCAGGATCAAACCAGTGGTGCCCCTCTGACTCTAGACCCGGGGGATACGTTGTTGATTACTCCACCAGGGTTTGATGCTCAGGAGCCTACAACCCCGCCCACTCCAGAGGATCAGGCAAGGTTCAGGGATGCCCTCCCGGCATTCCGTGTGGGATCGGACGTATTGGTTAGGAAGTCAGGGAAGCTGGTAGACATTTCTCTTCCGGGAGGTAGTGACCCTATACCATGGTTCTTGGACTTTCAGAATCTGATGAATCAGACGCCTCCCAAGCCTATGGTAGCCTACGAAGCAGAAGTAGAGATAACTAACAGTTCAACTTCTCCCCTAATGATCCCCGCCTTGCTTGGACAGGCCAAAGACGATACGGGAGATGTTTCAACCCCATACATTGGGGCTACCAATACAGAACTGGAGAGATTGGGCTATGCACAAGACTATCTGGCAGAGATACTGGCTACAGTTTCAGCCGGTTCTGATCCGGTGACTGTGCCTTGGCCCGGACCTGGAAACCCCAACTGGAATTTTGTATATCCGGATGAGATCAAAGCCAATGACGGGACGATACGAACAACTCTGGCGGGGGATATCTCACCAGCTGCTCTTCTCACAACGGTCTGGCACAATCCAGTAAGTGGCGATCCTTTGCTACTTGGGACAGAGAATGCTCAAGCATATGATTTGCTCCTTACTCAGTACGGAACAGGAACAGCGGAATTACCAGAGGGGTCGCAAGGTTGGTTGTCAATTGGTAGGGTCAATCGGAATGGTCTGAACACGTACAGTATGATTGAACCCCCCAGGTTCATTACTCCAACAGCGATGGGGGATGATATCCGCTACACTGTGGATCATTTCATGTCTTTCTGCCATGACGAGACATCTTGGGACTGGACTCTTGGTATGCCCCCGCTTCCAGTGAATCCCACGGGTGTCCAGATCACAGTGGACTCCAATCCAGGCGTGGAGAGTCTGACTCTGGATTTCTCTACAGTCTTGCCACAGATAGCGTTGAATGACGGGACGGCTGGGGCAACGGGGGGGTTGAATACCGTTCTGTTCGCTCACGTCCTGAATTTACTGACCCTCAGGATGTTCGTTCGGGAACCATTAGGGGTGTTTTATCCTGGGGAATACACGGTCCCCATTACATTTGATGGCGCTGGGCAAGTCACCGCTGATCTGGCTGTCGCTGGTCTGGCGGTAGTGTTCAATCAGACATCCATCGTAGTAACGGGTGTGGGGGCATCAACAGTTCTGAATTTGGCTTTGCATCCTGAGTTGCCCTCATCTGTCATCGCCTTAAATGTAGTACAGACGGATTATTGCGTGGATTTCACTTTCTCTCTTAGCACAGTGGCTGGGAAGTCTACAACAGGAGCCATCTTTACAGATAGGCTTACATTCCTTGAGCAGATCGATTTCCGTTTGGCCAGAGAACGGGGTTGGGTACATCCGATCGGAAAGCAACGCATCGATTGCCAACTTCTTGTACCCCAAGTAGAGACTGAAACTTCTGCAACCAGTACAATCAACCGTGGGATCAATGGAGATAATGGTGGGGGCATTTTCTTCCCCCTCACTTTCTTGGAGCGGGATTCATCTGACTTGAAGGCTACAGATGGAATTTCCCGTGGTGTGGGGACATTTGAGGTAGCATCTGCTATTGGAGCGGGTGATGAAGTAGGTTCCCTACGAGCCATGGGGTTTGAGGGGTACAGAGAACTACCGTTAGGGGCAGGTGCTGTAGCCACAGGGAATGTTTTGGT
>Ga0208245_1002260_pt1 | contig 10133 bp, 14 predicted proteins | sample RifOxyC1_FD_184035 | JGI IMG/M metagenome (GOLD analysis project Ga0208245, IMG submission 184035) | Soil microbial communities from Rifle, Colorado - Rifle Oxygen_injection C1 (SPAdes) | ecosystem: Environmental > Terrestrial > Deep subsurface > Rock core/Sediment | place: Rifle, Colorado... | reverse complement strand
CACAACCAAGAATAATTCCCGAATACTCCCAAATAACATATCCATCAATCCAACACTCTTTATACGTGTCTTTAGGATTATCAATCACAAGTTGCTCTTCTTTATACCCTGATTTTTTTAAAATATTTTCCTTTTTTTCTGGAAACTTCTCAATCAAATCAGAGATAGAAGTTCCATCGATTTCCTCAATAACAAACTTCGTATCGTACATAGACGTTGCTTTTCTTGAAACTCTTATCTTTCGCGGATCGCAAACTCGCAAATCAAAATCGTCTTTATCCTGATGCCAAAATACTTTAAAACATATAAATCGCGAGAGAAACAACCATCTTAATCCTTTCCTCATTTTCCCCTTAATCTTCAAATCTTGATATTTAGTTAAAAAGAAGTCTTGCAAATCATTTGCGATAACTTTCGCTTCTTTTGTTTCTTTGTCAGCAATGACGTTAGGTTTTGATGGCCGGCCGGTAAGAGTATTAATAACACTCTCCATTGCAAGGAACACTCTATTATCCCGGGCCTTTGACCTTTTTCTTGGAATTTCTTTAAGCCATTCCGGATTATTTTTCCAAATCTTTAGATTCTTTTCGAATGTTTTTTCAACGACAGAAAACAAATCAGCTGATTCATCCCATCTATTTTTTATCAACCTTATTTTTTCATCATCTTTTAAAGTAGAAATGTTCATTAAAATAAAATAGATTTAATTATTTCGTATAATAAAACTCCACAACCTAGAAATAGAAGTATTGCTACAAACGCCACTAAACCAAACTTTGTATTATCGAGAGACCCATATCCCATAGTTTTTGTTCTTCCGGGGGACTACCCCGTTGCAGTAAATTGAGTACACCGCGAATAGTTGGGCTAAAGCCCCGGAAAAACAAAAAGCCCTGCAAACATCAAAAAATCACTTCCGACAAAAAAATATCGAAAGAGATTTCGCGACGTATCGCAGGGCTCTTGAACGTATTCTATACCCTATACTCGTATTGAAATTTTAAGATCGTGTGGCGGCAATACCATCAACCGGCCGCATTTCGGACATTTAATTTCCTCTTCTTTATCATCCACGTGTCGCTTCTTGTATAAAATCTGATTGCACTCTTTACACCGGATAATAATTTCTATTTTTTTACATGATTTTAGCATGAGCGATTTTTTCTTATTTGTCAATATGCCAACTTGTGGAAAACTTTTTTATTCAAAATCTCCCCTATTTTGAATTAGTTCTTTTAAATCAACCATCTTCATAGTGCCATCAAAATCTTGAGTAATAATTTTTTTCTTTTCGTCTTTTTCTTCTAAAAACTCTACCTTTCGTCCTGTGCCGCGCTTAACAGCCAACCAATAAAACCAAGTAGCTGATGCCCAATGGTTAACGCCAGTAATAGATTCCCAAACATATCTTTTGCCAAATGGAGTATCTTCTGGTACCCGGCGCATCGTTTCCCAATGCTGGATATATCTTTCAAGTTCATCTTTTGGCAAATTGAAAAATATTTCTCCTCGCTGCATGGCGTAGACAACAGCATCAATAACCCTATTACGATCAATCCATAAATATCCTAAATTTTTTTCATCCTCGAAAGTTCCCTTATCTCCGCCCCACAAAACCATTTCTGGCAAATTCCTGTCTCTCCGGTAAAAGCATAAATTCACTTTTGGAAACTTTTTTTGAAACTCCTCTGCCCATGTTCTTTCTGGACCGGAATCGATAACAACGAATGGATTATAACGCGTAATAATTGCCTCAAGCGATTCCCTACTCTCGCATGCGCCAATCTTGAATATCCCATACTCTGAACCCAATACCCAATGCTTAACCTTTCCAACATCAATCCCCATGTATAACGAGCCTCTATCAAGCGGTTGAAATATAGTTGAATCAATAATCGCCTGCCTAAAATTAGCGCCTTCGCCTGGAGAATATGGCTCTCCCAAAACGAAATTACGAAAATACTCAACACCCTTTTTTTCTTTGGCCTCAATAATTTCATCAGCTGTATGCCGGACATACATTAAATGAGAAAAATGATAGCCAGACCATTTAGCGCCAAATTTGCCGGTTGACTCCCACCATCCCAATCTCCTCTCTTTATCTGTTAATTCCTTATTGCAGTTCCGGCAAACAAACACTCTTCTAACTTCGTCTATATTATCTTCATATGTTAAAAATTGCTTTTCTCCACATCCCTCGCATTTAATAAACCATTCTTTTTTGTCTGATTCGCGCCAAAATAAATCAATGCCAACCTTCTCAACCGATGGATTAGAAAGAACAACAGTCATCTTTTCTTTAGAATCAGCTATGCGGCTTTCGTAAAATTCAACAATTTTCTGATCAGACCTGTCTATCTCATCATGAACCCTCCTGTCCGCCGTGGTTGAAATAGGCGCGGCTTTAGAACGCGTGCCTTTAAAATAAATAAATGTTCCATTCTTAGCTTGTTTAAGCCCAACATTATCTAGTGTAAGATTATCTCTTATACAAGGATTACTTTGAAATATCGGATCAGTTTTTGTTTTGGAAAACTCCTCAACATCAGAATCGCTTGGCATGGTATATATCGTGGTTATCTTTCTTTTATCAGCAAAAAAAAATGTTTTTAGATTTTCAGAGACTGAACCGCCAATCTGAGCGCATTTTTTAGCACAAATATTTTTAGAATTATCCCGAAGATAATCAAATAAAAACAAATGGTCTTTGAACTCCAATTGCTCGCCTTTCTCATTTTTTAGTTTATTCCTAAAAATCCATGCAATTATAGAATAATCAGTTATATCCATTATTTTGGCGCGTTTAAATCGCTTTATAGCCCTTACTTTACTCGTCTTACTTCCTAATATTTCTAAGATGTTCTTGCGTTGCCAAACTCAACCCCTTTAATCCCTTTTCCCTCTCCATCCGGATAATCCTTTCTTCTTTCGCTTTTAAATCAATATCAAATTTTTTGAACGGATTTTCGTAATATGTTTCAAATCCGAACTCCTCATGTTGCAATACCTCAACCGCATATTGATTGCGATCACTAATTATCCTCTCAGAAAGATTATAATAATTATCATGGTCTCTATGCGAAACCAGCCGGACACATTCTTGCCCGCATTCCGGACATTCCGCACGATACGTAATTATTGGATCACCATATAATCTATGAACCACTTTATATGCTTCAGAGCTAAAATCAATATCACAATCCTCACACCAAAAATCATAACTTGATATGAAATCCGGCGTATCTTCGGCCATCCGCTCATTAGGCGTAGGCTTATGCAATTCTCTTTCTCTTGCAAGCGAGGCCTGTTGATCTTTAACTCTTTGTTCTAATCTTTTTTTATCGTCCATTAAAATGATATTATTATATCAATCATCAAAATTCATTTCTTTTTAAACTGATTTAAAAACTTCCATAATCTCGGTTTATTTAATTCCTCTAATTCTTCCCGCGTAGCATCTTCTAAAAACTCTACCTTCCCTGCCGCGCTCTCCTGCTCTAAGACTAATTCTTTTTCTTCCTCGTTAAATGTTAACTTCCATTTGCGCTTATGCCAAAGATAATTTGAAACTAGGACACCGCTAAACCCTGAAAGAAACACTAAACATAAAGTAAAAATTAATATATTCATTTTTTTATTCGCTTTTTATTTCTTCTTCTAATTCTTTTTTAATTTTATCCTCGGCATCGTTAATAAGCTGTATAACTTTTTCATGCTTATGAAAATGGATATGCTGTTCTGGCGGCTTTTCATCCGGCGCGCTTCTCTTTTTCATTCCTAAAATCTCAGCGCCCAGATTTAATTCCATAACACGCTTTTGTTTCTTTTTCTTAATATCAGCAGTTAAAGCCGATGCAATTAATCCTTCCGTCAATCCGCATTCTTGAAGCAATTTTTTATAACCCTCGCTTTCAGTTAACTTTTGTGGCGCAACAGCAGTAGCTTCTGAATAGCCCGCCTGAACCATTGCTTCGCCTTTTGTTATCCCCTTGCCTTTTCTGCCGTTTTCTACCATAATTTCAAACGCCTTTCTTTGCTTATTTGTAGGATTAATTTTTCTTTTCGCCATTTTTACTTTGAATTAAATCCGTTATTATAATTACTGGTTCATTTCGCCAAGATAAAAAATCATCAACCATTCTTACTTCAATCTTTCCTTCCCTAATAATTTCCTTTATCCGCGCAAAAGAAATATCCAGCAAATCACCTTCTTTTTTGTCATAAAGCTCTGCATATCTATCAGTTTCTATAATCACTTTAGCATAAAAGGAAGTAGCATTTTTTTTAATCATTTTTTTTCTCCTTTTCAACTTCATTAATAATCACAGCTTCAGCAATAAGAAACATACTGACAACTGATACCGCATTTTCTAAAGCGCAACGCACGACCTTTGCCGGATCTATAACACCGGCTTTTATTAAATCAACATATTCGCCGGTTGCGGAATTGAACCCTTGCCCCTCGCATTTAGACAAAACCACATCCGGCTTATGACCGGCATTAAGAAGTATCTGCCGAGCCGGATCAATAATGCTTTCCGCAATTATTTCCATTCCAACACGAAAAGATAAATCCGTTTCGCTTGATAACCTTTCCTGAACTGCTTTTGAACACTCAACTAAAGCCATTCCACCGCCTGGAACAATCCCTTCGTCTAATGAAGATTTAGCTGCCTTAACCGCGTCCTCAATACGATACCGCCTTTCCATATTTTCCGCTTCTGAAACTGAACCGACCTTTATAACGGCAACTCCGCCTTTTAACCTGGCAAGTCGTTCCTCTTTTCTCTCCCTTTCATATTCCGACCGCTCCAGTTCTATATCTTTTTTAATCTGCGCGGCCCGGCTATCAATATCCTCTTTCTTGCCTTTGCCATCGATAATAATGGTGTTATCTTTGTTGATTATAATCCGCGTGGCCTGGCCCAAATCCTCCAAATCAACATCTTCAACTTTTTGCCCCATTTCCTCTGAAATAAACTTCGCGCCGGTTAATGCGGCAATATCTTTTAATTGCTCCCTTTTCTCATCTCCTATCCCAGGACAAGCAACAGCGGCAATAGCCATTATTCCCCTCGCTTTATTCATGACCAATGAAGCAAGCGCCTCTCCTTTAACAGTATCGGCAACTACAAAAAGACTTCTATTGTCCGATTGGAAAACCGCTTCAAGAAATCTCATAACATCCTGATTAGACGAAATAATCTGCGAAGTAACTAGAACATATGGGTTTTCCAAAACCGTTTCTCCCCTTTCCGCATTAGTAATAAAATATGGAGAAATATAGCCCTTCTCTAACTTCATTCCCTCGACTATTTCAGAATATAATCCAACAAGTTTTCCTTCCTCAACTGCAATAACCCCTTCTTTCCCAATATTATCAATTATTTCAGCGATTAAATCTCCAACTTCCCTGTCGCGCGAAGAAATTGTCGCAATATCGGAAATCTCCTGTTTTGTGCTAACCTCAATCGATAAATCCTTGATTGTTTTTTTGGCTATTCCAAGCGCCTCTTCCATTCCTTTTTTCATTTTCGTATGATCAATCCCGGCCGATAGAGCTTTAATGCCCTGCGATAAAATACTCTGGGCTAAAATCGTCGCCGTTGTTGTTCCATCCCCGGCTTCTTTATCTGTCTTGCGCGCTACATCCATCACTAGCCGCGCGCCCATATTTTCTGCCTGATCCTTCAGCTGAATCTCTCTAGCAACGGTAACTCCGTCTAAAGAAAAAATAGGTGTTCCTCTTTCAAACACAACGGCTTTGCCTTTAGGGCCAAGCGTTACTTTAACCGCATCAGCTAATTTATCAACTCCGCGCTTAAGCGCCGCGCGCGCATTGTCATTATAAATAATTGTTTTACTCATTTTTGTTTTTCCTCCTTTTTATTATGGTTTATTATTTTTTCGACGTCAGTCAAAAACACCTCGTCAATATTTTTATCCAAATCCTCAAGGTCAAGCTTGTGAATGGTTTGTAATATTTTTTGCTGATTTTTATATCTATTCTGTTCAATAGTCAACGCTTCCCCAACCTTAACTTTAATTTGCAGTTGGCTTCCATCTGGCTGTCTTGGCCCAGGCCGGGTAAAAGCAGTCGCATTCTTATCAGAAATTCCCTCCCATATATTCATATTAATTAACGCAGAAATTAACTCTTTCAAATGATAATTATGAAAATCATTTAAAATATCTGTATGATTTTGCCGGCCAAGCAACTGACCGCGCAATGATAATAAAAATTTATTTGCTTCTTCCGCCTCCGGAGGATAAAATGGATTATTCATAAATTGCATATACGTCCTTTTCGCGCACGACATAAAACTTCTTTCCGTCAATTTTTATCTCGCGCACAATAAAAGGATTAAAAATTACTACATCATTAACCTTTATTTTTTCAACCTGATCGCCAACTCCGGCAACAATAGCGGTTGATTTTTTATCTTTGGATATATCCGAAAGGATAATCCCATCCTCTTTGTCTTTTTCCTTGGCATAAGACAAAAGGATATAATCATTAAGTGGTTTAATCATTCGACAGAAAGCCGACTATAATCCCTTGTTATTATCGCGCGAAAGAACAAGAGAAAAAGCAAGCCTTAATTAAATTGCTTCTAAATTTGTTTTATTCTTCATACTCAGCAATCCTCCTCTCTGTCAAACAGCCAGCCATAAACAATAGCACCTAAGCATATAACCGGCAAAACGATAATAACAAGCACAGCAATAAACACTTCGGATATTGTTTGTAGAATTGTTAGGATTTTATTTGTCATTTATTTTTACATCTCTCTAACATTTTACTCAACTTCTCATACGCCGCGCAATCGCAGAACCAAACATCAACTCTGCCTTCCTCTATTTTCTCGGTATACCAGCCCCTATCCTCGCAACGCTCACAAGTTATTATTCTTGGCTCTTCCGATTTTTTCATTTGAATCCATAATCCCTCGGATACTGCGACCTTTCACTCTGGCTATAATTATCCTGCCTCTCATAATTCTTGCGCCTGAACTGCTTTGCCCCGGGACAATCAATAAAATGTGACTCCAGCCCCAGCGTAACCGGCATAATCTTGCCGTTGTGGGTCTTCATAAAAATAATTTCCCGCTGGCAATTTCTGCACGGCCGGATTTCAATACTCATCTTATTTAATTTTTCTTTGACTTGCTGTTCTAATGTTTGCATGGTGGTTTAGATTATTGGTTAAAGCTTTTTCACCGCCTTATTAAATTTATCCATGTAATTCTCTGACGGATGCGGCATTAAGAGTCCGAAGATTATTTGAAGCTTTCCCGATGATCCGTTCTTTTCCGCCCAAGCGCGCAATGTTGCTTCATAACTTGTCCGCATTATTTTTTTCTTACCATCCCAGCTTTTCTCCTCTTTCTTAACTATCTCTGCTTTGAGAAATTTAGCCGTTGGCTGTTGAAAAGAAACTCCACAACGATGAAAGGCAAAATCAAATAATGCGTCCAGTTGCTCCTCGCTTAGCGGAAATTTTATTTTTTGAATCGCCTCTTGGAATTTTTGGGCATATTCCTCTGCTCTCTTTTTAGCCTGCTCCGCCTCTTTTTTTCTCCTTGCTTTTTCTGCCGGGCTTAAAGTATATCCGGACTGGCTACTTCCGTGTATTTTACATTCTTTGTTCGAGCAAATGTCTATTCTCTGTCCGACATCTGATCCTGAAACAACTATTGCCGCATGTACGCTATCGCAACGGCCTTTTCCCTTTGCCGCGACAACCACGTAGTCGTTCTTTTCTAAAATCTTGCCGTATGATCCGGCCTCTTTTTTGCCATAGCTATATCCATAATCGCTTGACACCTTTGTTCTCTTTTCTTTCTTGGCGATGTAATTCAAATAATTTGCCATTTTTCTATTCCAGCATTTCAAATCTGTGCATGCGCCCTCTTTAATCGGCCCGAATAATGTCATCTTTTCCGGCTTACACTCAACACACTTTCCGGCCGCCTCCATTAATTCTTTTGACGTGAGCCATGGCTGAAAATCCATCGGCGAGTAAATATGTTTTGTTATCCAATCTTTCAATTCTTGAACGTTCAGCGCATTATATCTGTCTATTGTTGCCTTCAACGCCGCCAGCTGGTCTCCGGACGAAAGCTTCGCGATTAAAACAGCATGGCCATCGTTTATTTTCCCGGTCCGGTATACATCCTTAACTTTTTGTTCAAGGTTGGTTAAAAATAATCTTTGCTTAATATATGATTCGTTCTTGCCAACCTTAGCGGCAATCGCGGAGATCTCATATTTTGAAACTTCTTTTAGTTTCCTATAAGCCTCACCCTCGTCAATCGGATGAACGTCTTCTCTTTGCAAATTTTCTATAATCTGCACTTCGCAGGCTTGTGTGTCGTTCATCTCTTCTACTCGCGCCGGGATATCTTTGAGGCCGACCAGTTCCGCCGCTCGAAAACGCCGATTACCCGCCACAATTTCAAACGTATATTTCCCCTTAGTCGGCCGGACTATAACCGGAACTAAAACTCCTTTTTCTTTAATGCTCGCAATCAGGTCGTTAAAAGACGGCCCCTCAAAATTTTTGCCGCGAGGATTTGTTTTTGACTCACAGACTTCCGCTATTTTGATGTTTTGCAATTTAATCATGTTATACATAGCTCGGAGCAAAGCGCTGGTAATCATTTTTGACACCAAATGTAATTGACCTTAAATACAAAAATGTCGTGTCAATCCATGCATGCCTGAGCTGTTCCTTAATTATAAATATTGACGCGCCGCGATACAGCATGTTCGTGGCAAGAGAATGTCTAAAAATATACGGATATACTCTCTTTTTTATTCCCGTCCTTCGCGCTAAAACTTTTACAAATTTCCGCAAATCGTTCTCGTTATATCTATTATTCCGAACTAATGTCGTGAAAAGATAATCATCCGGGCCGCGAGGAAAAATCATTAAATACTCAATAACGATTTTTGTGCATTCCCCTGAAACATACGAAAGCCCGTCTTTGATTCCCTTGCCCTCAATCACCCGGATAACATTATTGCCCAAATCCACATCCCGGGTCCGCAGATTACAGATTTCCTTGGGTCTGATTCCTGAATAGGCCAGGACAGCTAAAATGGCCTTCTCCCGCGCGTTTCGCGTGTGGTGCATCATGTTAACCACCTCTGCCTCGGTTAACGTATCTTTGACAATAGGCTTGGGCTTTCTCATCCGACCCAGCTTCATCGGCCGGCCGATGAAATCCATCCACAATTCGGCTGACCGGATTGAATTATGAATATACGAAAAAGAGTATTTCCTATCGTGCATCCATGCAATATATTCTATAACCTGATTATGAGATGGTTTCTCTCTGCCTATATGCCGGAGCATGATATCGATATTTTTCATATATCCGGCAATCGTAACAAAACGCAACCCTTTCCTCACCAATAAATATTGGCGAAACTTTTCGTTTTTCATATACAACTGAAGCCTATCAAGACAAGCGGAGTTGTATATGCCGCTGGTTGGTAATGCCAACCAGTGAAACATGCCGCTTGCCTGGAAAGACTTCCATATTAAATTTTACTTCACCACTCCTCTTTAGGAACTTCCCTCAAAACTTTCAACTGGCTTGTCCGGCATTTCCCGTTGCAGTCTTTAGCAACCACAATATTTTTAATTGGGACTTCGCACTCTAATAAAGCCATATCATCCCAGCTCCCGTAAACGACAGCCCAATGTTTCTCTGCCACATGCAAGCCGACTGCGCAACTGTTCTCTTTTGACGAACTATTTTCGTGTTTTTTGACTTCGCCTATTTTGTATTCAAAACCCCTGTCATTATCCGAGAAATACCCGCCGTTAATTTTATGAACTGCCTTGTATAGAATAGCGTTTTTCCCTTTAATTTCCACCGGGAATCTTTTGGCAAAGTCCTTGAAATTAGGTTTAAAATCGGGAACGACAATTAAATGGCAATCTTTGCTCATCACCAGCGTTAAATTCTTTTTATTAGATTGTAAGGTTCGGATAATATTATATCCATGCGCGGTGATTTTATTATTGCCATAAGCCGAGACCATCGCCTCGCCGTATAAGTCCTGAACAACGCTATTTTCCCGCATGTCCTGAACAACGCTATTTTCCCGCATGTCCTGAA
>Ga0208245_1002256_pt1 | contig 10140 bp, 9 predicted proteins | sample RifOxyC1_FD_184035 | JGI IMG/M metagenome (GOLD analysis project Ga0208245, IMG submission 184035) | Soil microbial communities from Rifle, Colorado - Rifle Oxygen_injection C1 (SPAdes) | ecosystem: Environmental > Terrestrial > Deep subsurface > Rock core/Sediment | place: Rifle, Colorado... | reverse complement strand
CGGTATGGGAAGAAGTGAAAAAGCGCGGCACACTCGCAGGAATAGAACGCAGCGCAGAAAAACTTCTCGCCACGGTGGCCCCGCTCTCTCGTCGCTTACGTATCGCTCGCACCATTGAGGGTGCCCTCCTTTGGCAGGAGAGCTCAAAGGAACCAGTGGTCGCTGATATTAAAAAATATCGGGCAGACTTTGAAAAACTTCAAGGAAAGACGCTCAACGAACAACAATCCGAGAGTCCGCCACCTCGAGATGAGCTTATCTTTGAGGCTGAAGCACGATTTCACGGAAATGAACGTGTGGAAGATGAACTTAAAGATATGTTGAGAGGTCTTGAAGAAGAGATCGTACGCGATAAGTTCGCTCAGAAAATGGCCGAACTTAAAGAGTCGGAAACAAAAGGAAGTATTGAGGAAGCACAAAAGCTCCTCGCCGAGTGTCAGATAATCTCAAAAGAACTTCAGGCACTAATAGCCCAAAAATTATAATCATCGTATGACCACAAAAAAAACCACGCCCAAGAAAAAAGTAGTGACTGCAAAAACCGCTAAAAAAGTGGTGGCAAAATCAGCGCCTAAAAAGGTGGTGAAAAAAGCTGCTCCTAAAAAAGCACTCGCAAAAAAAGCGGCTCCTAAAAAAGCCCCTGCAAAAAAGGTGGCACCTGCAAAAAAGGCTCCGGCTAAAAAAGCGGCTCCTGCAAAGAAACCAGTACGTAATGCAAAGGTTGCAGAACAGTGGGGAGAAAAGGCTACGCGCCTCATTACCAAAGGACGCGGACGCGGTTTTATTACCTACAATGAGATTCTCAAGGAGTTTCCTTTAATCGAGCAGGATGTACTTTTCCTTGATGAGCTCTATGAAAAACTTGGAGAAGCGGGAGTAGATATTCTTGAAAGTGGCGGTCTTCTCGAGATTGAACCTGAAGAAGTTTTGGGGCATAAGAAATATATGTACAAGGGTGGGGACTCGTCATATGACTCCATTCAGATGTACTTAAAAGAGATTGGTCAGTACCCCCTTCTCTCGGCAGCAGATGAGCGTGACCTTGCTAAGCGTATTCAGTTAGGAGAGGAGGAGGCAAAGAATTTCCTTGCCCGCGCCAACCTTCGTCTTGTGGTTTCTATTGCAAAAAAGTATGTCGGTAGGTCAGCCAACCTGACTCTGCTTGATTTGATTCAAGAAGGGAATCTGGGTCTATTTAAAGCTGTGGAGAAGTTTGATTGGACTAAAGGATATAAGTTTTCCACTTATGCCACCTGGTGGATTCGCCAATCCATAACCCGCGCTTTGGCCGACCAATCCAGAACCATTCGCATTCCGGTGCATATGGTTGAGACGATTTCAAAATATAAACAAACTCACCGCAGATTGAGTCAGGACTTGGGTAGGGAACCGCTTGCTGAGGAGATTGCGACGGAGATGGGTGTGCCGGTTGAAAAAATCCACGTTATTGAAAATATCAGTCAAGAGACCGTTTCCCTGGAACAGCCAGTCGGAGATGATGACGATAAGTCAACACTGGAAAACTTTATTCCCGACGATAAAATTCTGCGTCCAGACCAAGAATCTTCTCGTAGAATTCTTTCCGACCAAATTCGGGAAGTTCTGAATGAATTAAATCCTAAAGAGCGCAGAATCTTGGAGATGCGTTACGGATTGCTAGACGGCATCCAGCATACTCTGGAGAGAGTGGGGGAAGAGTTCGGTGTGACCCGTGAGCGCATCCGCCAGATTGAAGCGAAAGTCCACGAAAAGCTCCGCCAGCACGACAAGATTTCAAGATTGAAAAACTATTTCGATTAATTGAAATAAAAAAGCTCTCGCATTATGCGAGGGCTTTTTTATAAAGAGTGGTTTGAAATTATTATAATTGTTCCGATACGGGAACTTCTACAGGATCCATCAGTCCAAATACTAAATCAGTATATTTCCAAAATGCGTCATTGCCTTTTATCTGTGCGACACATTCAGCAGCCCCAGCTTTTGGCAGGGCGCCTGGGTGAACTACCCAGTGACGATAAACCCAAGCAACATTTCCATTTGATTCAGTCATTACTTCTTTCATTATTTCACTGAATTTTTTGCAGTAAGGACATTCAAGGTCGGAGTATTCTATAATTACAATTTCGGCGTCAGGATTGCCTAATATATGGTCTCCTTCTTCATACCCATTTATTTCACCAGTATAAACGTCTGTCACTTTTCCTGTGAGTACTTCATCTATTAGTTTTTGTACATTTTCTTTTGGATAGGCTCCACGAATTTGAGCTTTCGTTCCATTTTTACCAATGATGACACTGTATGGAGTACCCCTTTCATTGGCTGGGATACCTTTCATTGCTTTTTCCGCATTAGCATTTATTTTTTCCGACAACGTCTCTAGGTCGGTATTTTCCATACATTGTGTAAATTCTTTTTTATTTACTCCAACTTGCTCCGACAATGTTTTTTGAGGACTTTTCCCCATTGGGCCATTACCTCTTAATAAAATAGCTCCCGCTATCATTACTCCCACGATGATAATTGCGCTTATTATTGGTTTTTGGTTGTTATTTTGCATGTCTATATTGTTTATTTATAATACGCTATTATATCATATTTCTCTAATATGATATAATAAGAGTATTAGTATAAAGGTCCTTTATTAATTAATTGCCTTATGAAAATAGGGCTAAGTAAAAGTAAATATATGCACAATGCAAAATGTTGTGGTTGGGGTCACAAGCTCGCTAAAATTTTATTGGTAATCGGTGGACTTAACTGGGGATTGGTTGGCGTGGGAATGTTACTAAGCAGTAACTGGAATGTTATCAATCTGCTTTTGGGTTCTATCCCTACTTTAGAGGCAATCGTTTATATATTGGTTGGTGTTGTAGCGATAATGAAACTTTTCAACTGCAAGTGTAAAACGTGCGCAGTGGGGAATTCTTCTGGCGCTAATCCTGGGACGGATCAAAATATGTAGTTTTTTAAATATACTTTTGTTCTGAAAAAAGCTCTTCGAAAAGGAGCTTTTTTCGTTTACTTTTTACCCCTAAAATGCTATACTTAACACCAAGGTATGACTTCAATTTTGAATGTGATATTATATATCCTGACTTTTTTATCTGTCTACGTGCAGGTGTTTTTCTTCGTTACTTTTCTGGAAAATAGGAAAAAAATAATCATTCGTAATAGCAAGACTAAACTGATCTCTTATCCGTCCGTGACTATCGTCGTGCCTTGCTGGAACGAAGAGGGTACTGTGGCGAAAACAGTGCATTCTCTTTTGGATCTGGATTATCCTCAAGACAAAGTAAAAATATTTCTCATCAACGACGGGTCCACTGATGATACTAAAAATGTCATAGACAAATTCGCGGAAATTCCCAATATAAAAGTTTTTCATAAAGAAAACGGAGGCAAGTTTACCGCCCTCAACCTCGGGTTGGAAAAGTCGGAAACTGATTTCTTCGGATGTCTGGATGCTGATTCTTTTGTGGACCCGGAAGCCCTCGTCCGCATTATGAGTTATTTTGAAAAAGATTCTCTGACTATGGCGGTTGCTCCAGCAGTGGTGGTGCACAATCCAAGAAGCATTGTCCAGTTCGCGCAACAGACGGATTATAGTATGGGTCTCTTCTTTAAAAAAATGCTCGGTTTTTTGGGGGCTATCAACGTTACTCCTGGACCATTTACCATTTTTCGTAAAAAAGTTTTCAACGACCTTGGACCCTACAAACATGCGCACAGCACAGAAGATATGGAGATTGCTTATAGAATGCAAAAGCACAACTATAAGATAGAAAACTGCAATGACGCGTTTGTTTATACCAACACTCCGGAAACGATTAAAAAGCTTTATAAACAAAGGCTGCGCTGGATTTATGGTTTTCTAAACAATACTCTAGATTACCGAGGCGTTCTATTTAGGAGAAAATACGGCAATTTCGCGCTTTTTACCTTGCCTATGGGGGTCATTTCCATATTTTCCGTCAGTTATCTCTTCGGCAAGATAGTCTATGACGTGGGGCATTTCTTTTATTTTAAAGTTCTGCAATTTAAAGCAGTCGGTTTCAATTTTAAAGTAAGTAATTTTAATTTTGATCCATTTTTCATAAATACAGAATCTTTTATTTTCTTGATAATTGTCGTCTATTCCTTGGTGATGTTCGCCATTCTCTTCGGCAGGAAAATGGCGAAGGAAAAAAATATTTTCTCTCTTAATATGCTTTACTTCTTTCCGATTTTCGGCATTGTCGCTCCGCTGTGGTTTCTGAAAGCGATTTATAATACGATTTTATCAAGGAAGCCATCTTGGAGATAAAATAGACCTGTCCCGTACTAAATTTTTGATTACGGGACATAAAGATAAAGATTATTAATTAAAATTTTAGTACTGGGATGAACAACAACATTGATTGGAAAAAATACTTAATTGTGCTCTTGATAACCACGGGCCTTTTCTTTACTGCCATTTACTTGAGTAATTATTTCGGCGATAAAAAAATCAATCAATTGAAAACCATTCAGGACCAGATAGCCATAGACATTCTTTCTTCGGAAACTCAATTTTCCTTGCTTTCAGAGCTTTCTTGCAAGAACATCTCTGATGCCGTATTTTCCAGTGAGTTAGCGGAACTAGGCAATAAGCTTGAGTGGAGTCAAGAGAATCTGGGTGCTACTTCCGAGGTGTCTTATCTGAAAAAGTATTATTCATTGTTGCAAATTAAAGACTATCTTTTAGCTAAAAGAATTTCCGCTCGCTGTGGAGTGAAATCTGCGTTTATTCTTTATTTCTATACAACGGCTGTCAACTGCACTTTGTGTCAAGAGGAGAGTCTCGTGCTCTCCACCTTGCGCGCGAAATATCCGGAACTTCGCGTGTATTCTTTTGATTACAGTACCGACCTCTCGGCCGTTACCTCTATGCTCCAAATTTATAAAATAAAAGATACAGCGCTACCTGCAATGGTGATAGATGATAGTGTATTTTCCGGGTTTCAAACCTTGGAAAATCTTGAGGCTTACATAAAAGGATCCTTTAAGCTTCAAGAATCGGCAACGCCGGCAGGGAACAGTAAAAGCAGTCCCGCAAAAAGTTTGTAATTTAGAATACGGGTCGGGCAGGGCACATCGTTGTCCCGCCCGTTTTCTTTTTTATATAAAATTTAAACCGAGAGAATTTAATTTTTAATATATTTTTTCATTCTCCACTTTCTACCTTTTCCTTTATTCATATTTTTATAAAAAGGAGTGAGCGCGTGACAATTGGGACAGAGTAACCTCAAATTATTTTCCAGATTGTTTTCAGAATTACCGTCTATGTGATCAACTTCAAGTGGTATCACTCCGGTTAGAGGATGTTTTTTGTGCCAGCCACAAAAGGAACACTTATTAGCATATTTTTCAAATAAATACTTTTTAAGCCAATTTGCCAAATTTCTTGCGGTTATTCCAATTTCACCACTTAATTTTCCCTTTTTCCATAAATCAACATTTGTTCTGTATTCTAAATTACGCTGACACTTATTAGAGCAAAATTTTATTTTATGTCTAACTAAAAGTTTGGTTCCACATCCGGCGCAAAATCTTAAGTTTTTCATTCCTTAAGTATACCATAACCAATAGGTATATGGTGGTCTACATGGCATAAAATCAACTCAATCTTTTTAAAATAATATTTTGATTTTAGGAGAATATATGCTATCGTGGAAAGACGGTAAGCCAGTATAGCTGTTTTAGTAGGTATCATTAGAGAAAAAAAGAAGTCGGTTTTTAAAAAATAAATAGTTGCCGGCATAGCTCAGTTGGTAGAGCATTCGCTTTGTAAGCGAAATGTCCGGGGTTCGATCCCTCGTGCCGGCTCAATTTTTTTCTTACGAATTTCTTTCCTCCTCCTCTTCCGCTACTCTATGCTTTATTTCTCTGACTTTACGCTTATAGTCTGACACAGTCTTTAAAAATCTGGAAACCTCTTTCTTGCCTCTTTTTATTATGTGCTCTTTTCGTTTGTTTTCTATTTCTGTCAGTATTTTCTCGTATTTGTCTTTTATGAAGTTAGAAGAACGGACATAGAGTCTGATGGTTGCCACCAATGCCAAGTAGCTGTGTCTCTTGGCACCCCTTACGGTCAGGTGCTTCCATTCTTCTATGTAGGGGACTTCCAAGAAAATTTCCTTCCCTTGTTCTATTTGCGCATCTTGAAGCACCAGCATTTTCCTGCCAATCATGAAGGCTATCCCGGATAGTGATATAAAAAATAAAGCTAAAAGAAAATACATATTTTTTTTGTTTTTTATATTGAGTAACGCTTTACTTCTTTGATTTTTGCTCCAGCTTTCTCTAAAAGTTTACCCACAGTCTGTTCTCCATCTTTAATGAATGACTGGTCCAAGAGAGTCTTTTCTTTGAAATAAGTCGCCATTTTCCCGAGCAACATTTTCTCTTTTATCTCTGCAGGCTTATCTACACCCGCAACCTCCTTTTCAAAGATTTCTCTCATTGTTTTTTTGACATCTTCGGTTATTTCCTCTTGTGAGATGTATTCCGGCCTCATGGCGGTCACATGCATAGCTATATCACGAGCGAGCTCTGTGGAGCCTCCTGTCAGGCTTACAATGACGCCTGTCTTGTTGTTGTGGACATAACTGCCGATAACTTCTCCAGATACTAGAAAGGCCTCTCCTAGCTGGATATTCTCTCCGGTTTTCTGGATTATCGGGTCTATCATATCTTTCGCTTCAGCCGTCATCTTCTCTATGCCTTCCAGGAAGGCTTTTTCTGTCAGTCCATCAAGCAGTTTGGTAAAATCTTCATTCCTAGCCACGAAATCAGTTTCACAATGCAAAGACACCAAGACTGCCTTTTTACCGTCTGTCTTAATGGAGACTCTTCCGTCTTTCACCTCACGGCTCACTTTTTTCAAAGCGATATCCGAACTGGTTTTCTTTAAAATTGCTAACGCTTTGTTCATATCGCCCTCTGCTTCTTCCAGGGCGCGCTTGCACTGCATCACAGAAATGCCGGTTGTATCGCGGAGCTCTTTAATTTGTTCTGTTGTTATTTGTGTTGACATTGATTTTGCGAAATCACGTCGCGCAAGTCGATTAGGCGCGACGCTCTTATTTTTTCTCTGGTAAAGATGTTTGACCTTCTTTGTAAGCGTTACCGATGGCGGTAACGAAAAATTTAATGGATGGGATGCCGGCGTCGTTTGCCACGATAGGGTAGTCAAGGCTTTTAATGTTTGAATCAGAATTTACTAAAGCGATTACCGGAATGCCGGATTTTCTAGCTTCAGTGGAGGCAATGTGTTCGCTTCTGGCATCTATGACGAATAATGCGTCCGGAGCTTTTTTCAAGCCAATCAATCCGGAATAGTACCTGGTGAGCTTCTCCATTTTCTTAGCCATTACCACACGTTCTTTCTTAGTGTATTTATCCAGTCCGCCAGTGGTGCTGTCTTTGCGATAATTTTCCAGTTCGGTTATTCTCTTTTTTATTTCAGTGAAATTAGAAAGCGTACCCCCGATCCATCTCTCCGTGACGTAAGGCATATTCAAGGATTCTGCCATATCTTTGGTGGTTACTTTCGCTTCCGGTTTGGTACCTACGAAAAGGACGGTTTTATTCTGGGCTCCGAGATTTTTTACAAATAGAAGAGCGGATTCCAACATTATGGTGGTCTTTTCCAGGTTGATTATATCCACTTTATTTTTGGTAGCGTATATGTACTTTGAGACAGAAGGGTGTCTTCTGGTCTTGCTGTAGCCGTAATGCGCCCCGGCCTTAAACATCTTTTCTACGATTGTATCGTTACTTTCCTGCGTGTTTTTTACTTTTTGCATATGAATTAATATAGCAGAAGACCCATGCTTTTGCAACCGCGCCCACCAACCCAAAATTGCTAGGTCTTGCCTAGCAATTTTGCAATTTAGTTTTCCCTTGCCAAAGTCCTGCGGGGGGGGGGTATTATTAGTTGGATTGATATTATCAACTCAACTTTTTTTCTTTTTAAATTAACAAGAATTTTAAGCATGAATTACATATATCGCGCAATGGAGAACTTCCGTTTTAAATATCTTAGTGTTCTTGTTTTTATTGCCATCGGAGCATTCTTCTTCGGTTTTATTAAACCTGCAAGCGCAACTACTTTTTATGTTTCTCCTTCTGGATCAAACACATCCCCATATGATACATGGGCAAAGGCCGCCAATTTACCCTCCACAGTGATTACTGCCGGTAATTCATTAGCAGGACCTCACACAGCTTATATCGCTCCCGGTACATATGTTGGTAGTATTGCAATAACGGGGGTGAACTGGGCTGGGGGAACAATTTTTGGCACCTCTGCGCATGGTTCCACTAGTCCTGCAACTTTCGGCCAAGTAAATATAAGTCCAACTACGGGAGTAGCATTGACGTCTGGAAGAGCTGACCAAACAATTGAATATATATCAGCGACAAGTCCAGATAACGCTGTATTAAGTATAGGGTCTACTAATTTTTATGGAAAGGGTTTGTATTTACACGATGGAACAAATTTGGTTTTTCTTCCTTATTTGGCTACTAGTGCAACAATAGAATATTCAAAAATATTAGGGAACAGTGATAATTTGGGTGTTGTGAGTTCTTCAAGTAATAACTTAACATTTAATTATTGTTTATTTGGAAATAGTGAAACTAATCTTTTTGGGAAAGGCACGGCTTCATCAAGGAATGGAATCGTACAATTAGGAAGTGGTATTTTGACTGTTAATAACAGTAGTCTTTTAGAGGCCAGGGCAAGCAATTTAGTGAATGAAGGTGCTGGATCTGTTGTTGCCAATAACAATATTATTGTTCCTGGTAGTGACTTCAATAACTACTATGGCATAAGTAGAATCAGTGGAACTATGAGTGTTAATAATAGTGCCCTTATAGGTAATATGCAGTATCCATCGTCTATACGAGGTGGAACAATAACAGAACAAAACAATTTAGATAACCCAAAAATAAATTTTGTTCATTATCCAAGACAGGCGTTTGTTGTCCCGTCAGTGGATGACACATCGGGTGCTCCTTATGCAAAGGATTTGTCGGATGAATTATTAAGTCGTGGACAAGGAGGGACATTTTATGTAAATAATACTGGGCTTTCTACTTATCAAAGTACTATACAAGAAATCATAAATGACGGAGCTGTGGAGATTCAGGGACACAGTAGGAGTCATGATAAAATGACTTATTCAGGTCCGCTTTATACCATAACTAAAGCGGGAGAAACAATAAATATAGACAGGAGTGGTGACACAATTAGTATTTCTAATACCGGAACAGTATCAGGGTTTAAATCAAAAACGTTACAAGTCATTTCAGCTGAGCTGGTCGCCATGGGAGCCACAGTCAGTGCATTAGCTTCTTCTGACATTACAGTTAATTCTTTGGGAGAAATTATTGCCGATAGTTCTGGCGCCCAAGCATCTCCTTACATTTCCCAAGTTCTGATTGACCCGACTGGGGATACTGGTTTCTATTACTCAGAAATAGTTTCTGCTGCAAGTGAATTAGCAACGGCGCTCGGGGTTCCCATAGATATTTTTGCTCCTCCCTATGGAAGCACAAATGATAATGTAAAAAATATTTGCCAGGCGAAAGGATTTAGAGCTTGCAGAGCTGGTAGTGATTGGGAACTGAAGAGTTTAGATTTACAAAGCTTAAGATATTTTTTAGTTTCAAACATTGTTGGAGTTGACGATGCAGAGACTGCTGCAAAAACTCGTTCTTTTGCTCATACGGCATTAAAAGTAGGAGGGTTAATTAGTTTGTTGGGGCACAGTACATCTGAAGCGACCATTCAGCAATGGTCAGTTGTTTTAGATACTCTTAAAAATGAATTTCCCCAAATTCAAGTAACCAAGATGAGCACAGCTATAGATGAAATTAGAGACGGCGCTACTTGGGCCACTTCCGACAATAGAACGTATACTCGTTCTTGGAATGATTCTTCAGCTAACTATAATCTCTCTTATAACTCTGAATTAATTGATGTCGGAATAGATGTTGGACTTACCGGCGATCTCGCAGGCAACCCTATTTACGGCACTCCTGACATCGGAGCATACGAATACCAACCACCACACGATATAACTTTAGCAACTCCAGACACTATAGACATAGGAG
>Ga0208245_1002252_pt1 | contig 10149 bp, 7 predicted proteins | sample RifOxyC1_FD_184035 | JGI IMG/M metagenome (GOLD analysis project Ga0208245, IMG submission 184035) | Soil microbial communities from Rifle, Colorado - Rifle Oxygen_injection C1 (SPAdes) | ecosystem: Environmental > Terrestrial > Deep subsurface > Rock core/Sediment | place: Rifle, Colorado... | reverse complement strand
GGATCAGCCCGCTGCGTGACGCCATGCCATGCCCAGCCGAGAACAGCGCGCATTGATCCTTCCATCGGCGCACGCCGATTCGCTCGCGAAGGGCACGAAGACGGTAGTTTTGTCCAGCGCTCGGCTTTCTTCCCATCCAATCCTGTTCGGTGACGACAGGCACGTCTTGGGACGTGTGACGCTTGGGAAGGGCGCCAAGGTCGACGCTTTTTCTGTCGTCGAACAATTCGAGAAGCATGCCGTTACGGAACATGAACGGCAAGAGCGGTGGCCCGGGCGCACGCACCTATGGGCATATCCGGTAGAGGCAACCGACGTGTTCGGCGCGTCATTGGCGCATGTGCTGAAGTCGAGTTCTCCGGGCGGTATCGGTTCGGTGGAAGTCGAAGATTCGTCATCTGCGGTGGCGAAGGGGCTTCGGTCGCTCGGCGCGATTGTCATTGATGGCGCTGCGGTTTCGGTGAACGAAGACGGTGGCGTGGTTGTTCGCGATGGGACGGTCGCCAAGGCGCTCGAGGCGTCGTTGGCATCTGTGGGGTTCGATGCGGATTTGTCTGTCGGTGACGGTACGCCTCCGTTGGACGGCGAGGACGTGTTCTCGTTGGTCTTGATGCCGTGTGCGGCACGAAAGCATCGGGTCGAGAAGAGTGGCGACGTCCCCCACGCGGTTTTGGACCGCGCGGTTGGGGCGATTCGTGTTCGCTCTGACGAGGCGGGAACGTTTGTCGACATCGGCGCCGTGTCGGACGATGGGCTTGTGGAGGCGTGGTCGGTTCGGATCTCGAAAGAGCAAGCAGACCCGGATGCGGTTGCCGACGTGTGCGATCCGTCTGGCGGGCTGTTCGGTCGGTGGGCTTGGCGCCAAGCGCAAGCGTCGAGTCGCGTTGATGGCGAGTGGGTCGAGAAGGGCGAAGGGTCTCCGGTTGACGCCTCGGTATCGGTGTCGACGGGGCTTTCGCTCGGCTGGTTCGAGGAATGGTTTTTGGTGTCGTCGGACCCGACGTGGAATGGACGCTTGGTTGCGAAGCGCGGGCCTGACGGGTGGGAGGCGTCGTTCACCGAAAACATGTCGCCTGCGGTGTTCGTGATGCGCGGCATGGAAGACGTTCAGCACGCGGTCCCGGATGCCATCGAGAAAGCCGTACCGGAACACCTTCGGTTTTGGGGTGCAGACGCAGTTGACGGGGCGCGGGAAATTCTTCTTGGGTCGTTCGATAGTCTCGGCGACGGAAGTTTCAGCGTTTGCGGTGAAATCGTAGACATTGGTTCCGATGCGTCGGTTGAAAAGTGCGAATCGGGATCGGTTGGGTTGCCGCTTGCCGAATGGCACGGCGCGGCATTGGACGATGGTGCTGCTCCCCGCGCTGCGGTTTCTGTTACGTCGGTCGCCTTGATTGCCAAGGCCGACGCAGAGGGAGAGCCGGAACGATTCGTCTTGGGCGAGGTGCTGGTCCCAAACGACGGGGAAGACGGCGAAGAGATCGATCCAGACACCGACAAGGACGTGTATTCGCGCGAGGACATTCGGAAGGCGTGCCATTGGTGGATGGAAAACGGGTCTGGCGCCATGGGCGTGCTGCACAAGTGGATGGCGGGCGACAAGATCCGAGTGCTCGAAAATTACATTGCCCCGTGTGATTTTACTGTCGAAACAGTTGACGGCAAGTCCCGGGTTGTGAAATCTGGGACGTGGTTGCTCGGAATTCGGGTTGTTGACGATGATCTGTACGAGCAAGTCGTCGTCGGAGAACTGGCGGCGTTTTCGATTGGCGGTCGCGGAAACCGCGAAGAACTTTCGATATGAGGAACTGATTCGGAATGGCGATTGGCACCGAAAAGGCGATCACGAGGCTGCGCGACATCAAGGCGCGCGAGGTTTCCGTGGTCCGTCGAGGCGCCAACAAGCGAATGTTCCTTGTGGTGAAGGATGCGGAATCCGACAGCGAAACGGTTGAAAAAGCGACTTGGACCCAGAAGTTCATCAACAATCTTCCTGACGCGGCATTCGCGATCATTGACTCGGGCGGAAAGAAGGACGACGGTGGCCTCACGACGCCGAGAAACATGCGGCACCTTCCGCACCACACGGCAGACGTGAAGGATGGCGCGGAAAACGATTCGGTGGATTTGCCGCACCTGAGAAACGCACTTGCGAGGCTCGAACAGATGAAGGGCATGGGCGACACAATGAAAGCGAAGGCCCGCAAGCATCTCGAAGCGCATGCTTCGGTTCTCTTGGAGAAAGACGACGGCACCGTGCCCGCAGAAGATGTTGCTGCGCAGGCCGATACGCCCGTCGCACAGATTCCCGTCGTCGCGCCCGTTCCCGCTGCGATTCCAGAGGTTGTGACGGAAAAGGCTGCGGATGTTCCGGCTGCGTCGGCAGAGGAAATCGCGCAGAAGGCTGCTGTCGATTCCCAGATGACGACGGCTGCTGCGACGGTGGAGGCGGTTCAGGCCCTTGCGGCTGCGCTTGCGTCGTCGATTTCTTCCACGGTGATCGTTGACCGCGTGAGCGTAGAGCGTGCTTACCGCAGTGACGATCCGCCGACCGACGCCTACGTGACCATTTCCGCGCGCGTGGCTGCGCTGGAAAAGCAGGCGAAGGATCTTGCGGCGACGGCGGTCCAGAAGGACGCGAAGATCGCGGAACTCGAAAAGGCTGCGAAGTCCATCGGGCTTCCGTCTTCGGTCGGGGTTTCCGGTGAAGAGATTTCCAAGGGGCGTGGCCATGGTGTTTCTTGGCCTCGTGATCTGTCTGCGGTGAACTGACGGGTTCGTTCCAACGAAGGAGTGTGCGATGATCGACAACGGTGATCTCATTCAGAAGGCCGACATGCAGTTGGCGGACCTGTCTTCGGGCGGCTTGCTTCAGGAGGCGCAGGCGCAGACGTTTCTGCGGCTGGCGATCAAGAAGGCCGCGCTGCTGCCGATCTGCCGCACGGTCCCGATGAAGTCTCCGAAGCAACTGGTCGAGAAGATTCGCTTCGGATCGCGCGTGCTCAAGGCTGGAACCAGCGGCGTCGCGCTGGCGCAGGGCGACCGCGTGAAGCCCGACCTGTCGATGGTCGAGTTGGACGCGGAACTGTTCAAGGGCGAACTTCACATCCCGGTGGAGGCCGTCGAGGACAACATCGAGCGCGGCGACTTCCCGCAGACGATCCAGGAACTCATGGCCGAGGCGATCAGCCGCGACCTGGACGATCTCGCGTGGAACGGCGACACGGCTTCGACGGATCCGTTCCTGGCGAAGATGAACGGGGTTCGCGCCCTGATCTCGAGCAACACGGTGGACGCGGTCGGTGTGCGGACGAACAAGACGCTGCTCCGCGACATGCTGAAGACGATGCCGGTGGAGGCGCAGGATCGTCCGAACCTGCGGTTCATCACGTCGGTGAACGCAGAGACCGACTACCGCGATTCGCTGGCCGAGCGTGCGACGGCGGTGGGCGATCGCTTCCTCGAGGGCGATCTGCCGGTGATGTACTCGGGCGTGCGGATGGTGTCGCTGCCCGTGGCTCCGGAGAACCTGAGCGGAACGAACACCGAGATGGTCCTGATCGATCCGAAGAACATCTACGTCGGCTTCTGGCGCGGCGTGAAGTTCGAGTTGGACAAGGACATCTCGGCGGGCGTGCTGAAGGTCGTCGTGACGCTGCGCATGGCGCTGGAACTGGCCGAAGAGACCTTCTCGGTCAAGGGTGAGAACGTCCTGGTCGCGTAGTCGGTTCGACGTGTCGGTGTGGGCGTTTTTCAGGGAAACGGTTCTGGATAGGAGGTTTTGCAAATGGCAATCGGAACGATCACGCTGGCTGCGTCTGGCGGCGGGCAGCCCGGTTCGGCTTTCTTCTTCGACCGGATCACGTTCGCTGGCGATGCGTCGTATCCCACGAACGGGATGGCGCTGGAGGCTCTGCTCGAGACGAAGTTGGGCAAGAGCATCACGGTGCTCGGCGTCTGGCAGGCCGACAAGTGTGGCGGCTATCTGCCGATCTACGACCATGCCGCAAGCAAGGTGCTGGTCTACCAGTACCCGACGAGCATTGGGCCTGCGACGGAAGTTCCGAACACCACGAACCTGTCCGGTGTGACCTTCACGCTTCTGGTGTGCTACCAGTAAGCTGCGTCGCGGTTCCCCATGGGTCGCGGTGCGGTGCTCTGAACGCGCGACCAACGTACCGGGGACGGGGCATCCTTTCCTCGGTTGCAGGAAAAGGAGAGGCCCACAGTGACCGACCTGAACGTTGTCCTCAAGACGAATCTGGAACTCGGGCAGGGCGGGCGCGGTGCGCTCACCCCCGACTCTCTTCGCGCGACGATGGTCGACTTCGCCGATGATCTGGCGACTCTGAAGGCGCTCGACGCGACCCTCGCAGACGTGACGTTGACGCATACGCCAGCATCGGTTCCTGCCGATTTCGCGGTGGCTGGTGCGTACGTGTTCGGGCAGGGCGTGGGGCATCTCCGCACGATGCTGCTTGCGATTGCAGCCGATCTCGACGCGCTGAACGATGAAGGCGGGTACGGGGTTTCGCTGGCGCACACAGCGGCTCGCATTCCGCCGGATTTCCTGTCTGGCGGGATCGGACTGGCGCCGGTGCGTGACGGTGCGCCCTACGCTGCGAGCGGGTTGTACAAGTGGCTGGGCCAGGCGCTCGACGCAATCGCAGACGACATCGTTTTGGTCGCCACTGCGATCACTGCCGGTTCGGTTGCCAGCGCGGCGGAACCGTTTGCGTTGTCCGATGGCGACACGCTGACGCTGAAGGTGGACCAGGGCGGCGTCCAGACGGCGACGTTCAATGGCGAAGTCGCCGTGTCGCAGTCGGTTTCGGCTCCGTTCAACCTGGAACCGGATGACGAGATCACGGTGGCGGTGGATGGCGGGGATCCGCAAACGGCGACCATCGCTGCGACGGCTGCGACTGTGCAGTGCGCGACCGCGCAGCCGTACAACCTGACGAACGGATGGACGCTTCTCGTGTCGGTCAACGGTGCCGGCGCACAGGCAGCGACGTTCAACACGGGTGATTTCGTTGCCATTGGCGCTGCCACGGCTGCCGAAGTCGCAGCGGTGATCGAGACCGACATCGCAGGCGTGACGGCAGATGTGCAGGGCGGGAAGGTTGTGATCACGTCGGACGCCCGTGGCACGGGTTCCGGTGTGCAGATCACTGGCGGTCTGGCGAACGGTGCCTTTGCGTTCGACACGGATGCGCATGCGGGCACCGGGGATTGCGTCGACGTGGACGCGGTGACGGCACAGGAAGTCGTGGACGTGTTGACGAGCGACGTTGTTGGCGCGACTGCGACAGTCGACACGGTTCTCACGCAGGCCGAAGTGACGTGCGGAACCGCTGAGACGTATGCGCTTGCGAACAACGACACGCTCACTGCGAAGGTCGACCAAGGCGGCGTGCAGACCGCAACCATCTTGGGTGCGGCGGCTGCGGTGGAAAGCGCGAATGTCGAAACCTTCGCGCTTTCTGGCGGGGATACCCTGAACGTCGCCATTGATGGTGGCGCGCCCCAAGAAGTCGTGTTCGCTGCGGTGGCTGCCGAGCGCGTGTGCGTGAACCAAGAGACGTACGCGATCACCAATGGCCAGACGCTCACCGTAAAGGTTGACCAAGGTGGCGTGCAGACTGCGACGTTCAACGCCGCTGCTGCGACTGCCGACAGCGCTGCCGAGACATTCGCTCTTGCCAACGGCGACGTGCTGAATGTTGCCATTGACGGCGGTGCGCCGCAGACGGTGACATTCGCGGCTGCTGCCGCGACCAAACTTTGCGGATCCAGTGAACCCTTCGCCCTCACAGACGGCATGATCCTTTCTGCCAGTGTCGATGGCGGCGGGGCGCAGGATGCGACTTTCAACGGGGCTGCGGCTGCCATCGAGTGCGCGACGGCAGAGCCGTACGATCTCATGGCTCTCGGAGGGCCTCCGACTTTCACGGTTGAGATCGACGGTGGCGCAGAACAGGCGCCTGTGTTCTCTGCGGTTGCAGCAGCGGTCGACAGTGGGGCCGAGACTTTCCGCATCGAGAACGGCGAAACCATCACAGCGAAGGTAGACCAGGGAATCGTGCAGACCGCGACGTTCGTAACGTCTTCCGCCAAGGTGAGCGGTGTTGGCGGGAACGCTGCGCTTCTGCCCATGGCTGCCGAGACGATGAACGTTCGCATCACGGCGCCCGGTGGTTTCGACACCGGATGGATGAACATCGTTTTTGGAACCGAAGCCACAATGGCAGAAGCCGTGAACACCCTGAACTCGCAAATCATCGCGGGTAGCGCGGTGCTGAAGGATGCAAACAATGCGCGCATCCTGAGCGACTACATGGGGACCGGCGTCCATGTCATGACGGACAGCGTCGCTGCTGGCATCACGTCGAAGTTGGGCCTCCCCGATGCCGCCGATGAGGTCGGTGGCGGCGATTTCGCTCTGAACACGCAGGCGACTGCCGACGAAGTTGCGACGCGACTCGACAGTGATTTTGCGGACGCCACCACGACTGCTGCCGCTGGTGTCGTGACAATCTCGTCGGACACCTATGGCACCGGGTCGTACATCGAGGTGACAGGCGGGACGGCCAACGCGGAGCTCGGGTTCTCGATTGTCGAGGCACAGGGATCTGGCGACTGCGTTGATGCTTCGGCTGTGACGGCTGAAGAGATTGCGGCTGCTCTCGACAGTGGCATCTCGGGCGCGACGGTGACGGCGACGACGGCGGGAACGAAGGTCACGATCACGAGCGACAAGATCGGTTTGGGATCGCATGTCGAAGTGACGGGCGGCGCTCTCAACACCGCACTCGGGTTCAATACCGTCATCGTGGACGGCAGCGGCGACGCAGTGAATCTCGGTGCGGCGACGGCGGCAGAAGTCGCTGCGGTGCTGGAAACCGACATCGCTGGGGCGGCGGCGGCAGGAGAGTCCGGCCAGGTTCGACTTTCGTCTGACAAGATCGGCACGGGTTCGCACATCGAAATCACGGGCGGAACGGCGAACGCGATCCTCGGGTTCGGTCTGGGCGACAATCAGGGCAGCGGCGATTTCGTTGATGCTTCGGTCGCGACTGCGGCAGAGGTAGCGGCGGTCGTTACGGGGTTGACCGGAGCCAGCGCTGCGGATGTCGGCGGCACAGTGCGCATCACAAGTGCATTGATCGGCACGGGTTCGCATGTCGAAGTGACGGGCGGGACGGCCAACGTTGCGCTTGGGTTCGACACAAACGACCATCAGGGTACGGGCGACTTCGTCGACGCATCGGTTGCGACGGCTGCGGAAGTTGCGGCTGTGCTGGAAACCGACATCCTTGGCGCTGCTGCAACTTCGGCAGATGGCTATGTCGTGCTGACGAGCGACACGGAAGGCACCGGGTCGTACATCGAGGTGACGGGCGGGACGGCCAACGCGGAGCTCGGGTTCAGCACCGATGAGATCCAGGGTTCCGGCGATTTCGTTGCGGCTGGCGCTGCGACTGCGGAGGAAGTGGCCGCAGTGATCGATGGCGCTTTGACTGGTGCGGACGCTTCGGCGACGACGGCGGGAACGAAGGTCACGATCACGAGCCAGAAGATCGGTACGGGTTCGCACGTCGAAGTGACGGGTGGGACGGCCAACGTTGCGCTTGGGTTCGACACCGATGAACACGATGGAACCGGAAGCGCTGTGGATCTTTCCGCTGTGACGGCTGCTGAGATCGCGGCCCTGCTTTCTGGGTTCGCGGGGGCGACTGCGACGGCTGCGGACGGTTTCGTGACGCTCAAGTCGGACACGGTCGGCGGCGGGTCGTACATCGAGGTGACGGGCGGAAACATCAACGCGCAGGTTGGATTCGATACCGACGAACACAGTGTCACCGCGATCACGTCGGTGATTCTGACGAGCGACTCTTTGGGCACGGGGAGCGATCTCGCCTTCGGCGGGAGCGCGAACGCTGTGCTGCTCATGCCCGATGACGCTGGCGCTGGTGATGCTGTCGATTTGTCCGCAACGACGGCGGCAGAGGCAGTGGTTGTGCTGAACGCGGACGTGGCGGGTGCGACGGCCCGTGCGACGGCGGATGGAGAGGTGATCATTGCTTCGGACACGCTCGGCGCGACGGGGTATGTCGAGGTGACGGGCGGGGCCGCGAACGATGAGTTCTCGTTCACGACGGCAGAAACCCAGGGCACGGGCGACCCGGCTCTGGACACGACCCCTCGGTCGTAAACGAAGGCCGATTTCGGCCATAGACTGGAGATTTCACATGGCAGAAAACAAAGTGCTGGTGCGCCTGAAGCCGCTGGATCCGCAAGGTGGGATTCACCAACGTCGGTTCTGCGTTTTCGGACTGCGGTTCGACGTGGAACGCGGCTGGTACGAGGTGACGCCTTCGGTGGCAAAGTACCTCGCAACCAAGAAGTCCGGGAAGTCTCCGCACGCTCCGAAGATGTTCGACGTTGCCGAGACTGTCGCGCAGGCCAAAGAAATCGAGATGCGCCATCGGCAAGAGATGGCGATGCGAGAGGTCACGCAGGGGCAATCGACTCCGGCGTTGATGCCGCAGGACATGGGCATCGACGTGAGTGCCGTTGGCACGTCTCGCCCCGTGGGGGATCTGACGCGCGGGGTTCCCGTGAACTTGCAGGCTGCGATGTCGGATCACGAACAGCGAATGACGAAGTCCGGGGCGACGCAAGACAACGCGAGTTTCTTCAGCGAGGAGCCTTCGGGCGGCGCAGGTGCAGATTTCGCCCCGGCTGACGCTGGCGATCTCTTCGACGGTGCCGAGGCGCCCGTCGCCGAATCGCATGACGAAGAAGTTGCCCCGGTGGCTGCTGCGCCTGTCGTGTCCGCACCGAAGAAGCGCGGGCGTCCGCGCAAGGTCCAGTAGTCCATTCCTTTGTCCAGACGGGTCCACCGATGGCGCGCGACCCAAATTCCAGGGTTACATGCGATCTCGCCGTTGCGGGCTACATGCACATGAAGGGCCTTCGTGTGCTTGGAGCGCGTCGTGTGCGCAACGGATACGAGTTTCTGTTTCTCGACGACGGAAGATTCGATCAATTCCGTCTCGACTTCGCAAACAGCGAAGCGCAGGTTTTTGACGCGAGCGTACGCGCGCTGAAGAAACTGTGCTCTGGTGGGGTTGCTTCGTGACGACTCTGTACAAAGACATTGGGAGCACGCTCACCGATCCGAAGTTGACGTTGAACGTGCAAAAAGACGGGCTCGTTCGCGCTGCGCATGCGGTGCAGTTTCAGGTGTTCTCGTTGATTGATCTTCGCGTGCAGGTTTACCCGGAAACCGAAGGAGAAAAAGAAGACGCCGAAACCGTCGAGACGGGCACGTACAGCGCTGTGTGGACGGCGACCGATGCAACAAGTGGCCTGTACGAGATCCGATGGTTCCTCGAGATGGATGAGGGTGACGACGTAGCGGTGTTTTTCGACCAGTTCGATGTGCTGGACAGCGATTTCGGATTCGACCCTGGGTACGGGCTGGTGAGTGATCTCCGCGACGAGGGCCTGACGACAACCCAGGCGAACGACCGTCGCTGCCTGCGTGCGCTCGAGCGGGCGTCGGCTGACATTGACCGCTACACGGGGCGCCGATTTCTGGCAGAGCGCAAGTCGATTCGGGTCAACGGGAACGATGGCGATGTGCTGTCGCTGGGCGAGCCTGTCATCGGCTTGTCGGGGATCACTGTCGAGGGCTTCACGCGCGTCGGCTCGGACGTGGAGTGGGATGTCGAGTTGGACTGGCTTGCTGTCTACAATCGGCACCTACGGGGCGTGCTGAACCCGGATGACCGTGAGAATCCGAAGATTGCATTCCGGCGCAGCGAGCCGAGTGTGTCGGGGGACTTGTTCCCGCGGGGGACTGCGAATGTGCTTCTTGACGGCGTTTTTGGCTACACGGACCCGTCGAAGGGGAACCCGCAGGGCATCACGCCGAAACCGATTCGGTATTGTGCGATGCTGCTCGCGATGCGATCCGTGTTTCGCGTTGGAAGCGACGATTCGGAAGATGTTCGCAACCGACACCTGATCACAAGCGAGCGCACGGCAGACCAAAGCTATTCGCGGGCGGTCCCGACGAACAAGAAGACGGTGATCGGGGATCTCACGGGGGATCCCGAGATCGATTCGATTCTGGAA
>Ga0208245_1002251_pt1 | contig 10151 bp, 7 predicted proteins | sample RifOxyC1_FD_184035 | JGI IMG/M metagenome (GOLD analysis project Ga0208245, IMG submission 184035) | Soil microbial communities from Rifle, Colorado - Rifle Oxygen_injection C1 (SPAdes) | ecosystem: Environmental > Terrestrial > Deep subsurface > Rock core/Sediment | place: Rifle, Colorado... | reverse complement strand
CGCGGCGCTGATTCGGGACGCTAATGATGTACGGGAACTTTTAGGATTAAAGAGAACGGATGAAAATCCCACTCTCGTGGATATTGAGGAACTAAGCGATGAAGAAAAAGTTTTTATAAAAATTCTGGAGAAACCATCTCCGCGCGATGAACTGATCCGTAAATCCAAACTCGATATCAGCACCGCCTTGGCCACTCTCTCGCTTCTTGAAATCAAAGGTTTGATAGTGGAAGAACTGGGTGAAGTCCGAAAGACTTTCTGACAAAAACCAGCAGGTAAATTTGCAAAGGGGAAGTTTCTGTAGTATCTGTTAAGCGATGCGTTTGCTTATAGTAGAGTCACCGTCGAAAGCCAAGACTATTGAAAAATATCTGGGTAAAGATTTTCGTGTGGTCGCCTCTGTCGGTCACATTAGAGATTTACCCAAGTCAAATAAATCGGCCATCGACATACCGGCCGGCTTCGTGCCGCATTACGAAGTGGTAAAGGGAAAAGAGAAAATCATTTCCGAAATTAAATCACTGGCAAAAAGGGCCAACGAAATCTTGCTCGCCACCGACCCGGACCGCGAGGGTGAGGCCATTGCCTGGCATGTCGCTGAAGCTTGTGGCTTCAGCGATGGTGAGCGCAAGTCGAACCATAATCCCAAACGTGTCGTTTTCTATGAAATCACCAAGGAAGCGGTTGAGGAGGCGCTCGAACACCCGAGGGAAATTGATACTAATCTTAGAGAAGCGCAAGAGGCAAGAAGGGTTCTGGATCGCTTGGTCGGCTATGACCTCTCCGGGCTTATTTGGAAGAAAGTACGCTACGGCCTCTCGGCCGGCCGGGTACAATCTCCGGCGCTTCGAATCATAGTGGAACGCGAACGGGAGATTCGAGCTTTCAAACCGGTCATTTTCTGGAAGATTTTTGCCAATTTAGAATCCAAGGTCAGACCTTCTCAAAATTCCCAAGGTCTGACCTTTGAATGCTCGGTTGAACCTCAAGACAAGAAAGAGGTGGAGAAAATTCTTGAGGAAGGCAGAAAGGGCTCATGGAAAATAGCGGACGTAAAAGAAACAAAGGTGGCGCGCGCTCCGCGCGCGCCCTTTATCACTTCAACCTTGCAACAAGCGGCGAGTTCCCGACTTGGCCTCGCACCGTCACGCACCATGTACTTTGCCCAGAGACTTTATGAAGCCGGACATATCACCTATATGCGCACTGACTCAACCAATCTTGGTATCGCCGCGCGCAAAGATATTGAGGAATTGATAAAGAAAAAGTACGGAGATAATTATTTCGAATCACACATCTTTACTAAAAAATCCAAAAACGCCCAAGAAGCCCACGAAGCTATCAGACCGACTCATATGAACATAGAAATGGCCGGCGCAACCGATGGAGAGAAAAGGCTCTACACTCTGATCTGGCAAAGAACCATATCGAGTCAAATGAAATCAGCGGAAGTAATGCGCACGAAAGTTGTTGCTAACATCGCCGCCTCTGCACAAGGCTCCGGCGTGCCGATGCCTGATTTCTGGCTCAATGGCTCGCGGATCATCTTTGATGGTTGGCTTAAGGCCGACCCTCTTTCCGCAAGCGAAGATGTTATTTTACCGAAACTTAGTGCCGGTAATCCGTTGAAACTGCTCAACATGGATGCCGAAGAGAAAGAGACCCAGCCGCCGGCGAGATATTCGGAAGCGGGTCTTATCAAAGAACTTGAGAAACGTGGCATCGGCCGACCTTCCACTTACGCCTCTATTATAAAAACTCTAGAAGATCGCGGCTATGTGGAGAAAAGAGTTAAGGCTCTCTGCCCTACCGATACGGGTGAAGTGGTCAGCTCCTTCCTCGAAAAACACTTCCCCACCTATATTAGTGATTCTTTCACTGCCGAAATGGAAGACGAATTGGACGACATCGCAAACGGCGCTCGCACTTACAAGAAAACTTTGTCCGATTTTTATACACCATTTTTAAAAGAAATAAAAGAAAAAGAACAAGTCCCGAAAGTCACTAACCTTGGCAGGGCGCCAGAGGACTTGAAGTGCCCCGTTTGTGGAGCTAACATGATTATTAAGCTCGGCCGAGGCGGTAAGTTCCTGTCATGCGAGAAGTACCCCGAATGTCAGGGGGCCCGCACTATAGAAGGCAAAGAGCTTGAAGGACCAAAGGAAACTGGGGAAATCTGCCCTAAGTGCGGCAAGGGAAACATGGTCATTCGCGAAGGTAAGTTTGGAATGTTTACCACCTGCTCACGTTTCCCGAAATGCAAATTTGTCAAAAAGGATAAAGAACAGGAGAAGACCAATTCCACTGGCATAGAATGTCCTGTTTGTAAAAATGGTTTTATATCCGAAAGGCGCGGCCGCTTCGGAGCTTTCTATAGTTGTTCAAATTATCCTGATTGTAAATATGCCGTGAAAGCCAAACCCACAGGCGAAATTTGCAAACTCTGTCATAGTTTAATGATGGAGGGTACTAAAACTATTCCAGAAAGATGCTCGGATAAAAAATGCCCCAATCACAATCCCCACAAGATCAACGAGACCTAGACTCGCTTACTCAAATCTTAAAAAGCATGTCTGGTTCATCGGCCGAGGACATTACCTCCGTCAAGAAGGCATTTGCTTTCGTTGAGCGAGTGCATTTTCATCATAAAAGATTATCGGGCGAGCCGTATCTCAAACACTTATCCGAAACAGCTCAAATCTTGGCGGAGCTTGGAGCGGGAGGAGCAACTGTTGTGGCCGGACTGCTCCACGACACGATAGAAGATGTCGGTGTGGATAAAGAAGAAATTGTAAAAGAATTTGGAGAGGAAGTCGCCTTTTTGGTCGAAGGTGTCACTAAACTCGGACATCTTAAATATAAAGGCACCGATCGCCACAATGAAAGTTTACGCAAACTCTTCGTGGCGATGTCGGAAGATATCAGAGTGCTCCTCATTAAACTCGCTGATCGTCTGCATAACATGAGAACCCTCTCTTTTGTACCCAAAGATAAACAAAAAAGAATAGCGGCAGAAACCCTCGAAATTTATGCGCCTATTGCGTATCGGCTAGGTATTAGAAAAATTAATCGCGAACTGGAGGATCTCTCGTTCCCCTATGTCTATCCTAAGGCTTACGAAGAGACGACAAAAGCGCTTAAAGAACGGCATCAAGATAGAGCGGACAGTTTGGAGAAATTCTCCCGTTCCGTTATTAAAACACTCGCCAAGGAGGGCTTAACCACAACCAAAATAGAGTATCGGGTAAAAGGTCTTTACAGTCTCTATAAAAAATACCTCAGGCACGAGAAAAATATGGAAAAAATTTACGACGTGAACGCCATACGTATCATGGTGGATTCCGTGGCGGATTGTTACCGAGCGCTCGGAGCCGTACATGGACGTTGGAGGCCCCTACCTCATCGCATCAAAGATTATATCGCTTTTCCTAAACCAAACGGTTATCAAGCTTTGCATACCACTATCTTCACCGGAGACGGCAATATTGTGGAACTTCAAATAAAAACTCACGAAATGTATCGATATTCTGAATACGGCATCGCCTCTCACCTGTTATATAAAGATAACAAACATGGTAAGAAAGTCTTGGATTGGATATATGCTCTTTTGCCAAAATTAAGAAGACCCGGCGACACAAGCACCCTTAAAGAAAAAGATGTGCCTAAATGGATTTCAGAATTGGCATTATATAAAGGACCGCCAAAAAATCAGCGACTCTTCCGGGAGAGGTTGATTAGCGACTTTTTCAACTACCGGATATTTGTCTTCTCACCCAAAGGGGACGTGGTAGATCTGCCTATTGGCTCGACACCAATCGATTTCGCTTACTCAATACATTCCAATATCGGTGATCATATGACCGGCGCCAAAGTAAATGGTAAATTAGTTTCGCTTGATACGGAGCTTCATAACGGAGATATCGTCTTTATTATGACAAGCGAAGCCGCCCGGCCAAATCGCAAATGGCTTGATATGACGAAAACTTCCATGGCTCGTCGCCATATTCGCCACGAACTTAGTAAACTTAGAGATCCTAATAATATTTAAATACTGAAATTAGTGACTGAGTAAAGAGATTCGTCATTTTCATCTGTTTGAGGTTTATCTTCCATCAGAATTTTTGCCCCGTCTGCATCCGAAATAATTCGACCAAGCAAAGAGCGCAGGTCATCTTTATTAAAAAAATCTATTGTCACGCGACCACCTTCTTCCCCGCCTTGCGTCGAGGCAGGCTTCTTCTCTATTCGCACCCGAGTACCAAGTTTCTCTTTAAATTGATCCTCAATATCAATCAGTTCTTGATCAATGAGTTTGCGAGCGCGCTCGACTGCGATATGGCGTGCGATACCTTCTGCCTCTCTAACATTGAGTTTTTTAAAAAGAATTTCTTTAAAAAGCGTTTCCTGTTCCTGTGGACGGTCTATAAGCATCATGAGGGGCCGAGTATGACCCTCGGTAATCTTATTTTCCGAGAGAGCATTAATAATGTATTCCGGTAGAGTGAGAATACGCAAAGAATTTGAAACATATTCGCGACTCTTACCAACCTTTTTACCAATTTCGTGGTGTTTGAAATTAAATTCTCTCACCAACCGATCAAAGGCCCGCGCTCGGTCCACCGGGCTAAGATCCTCGCGTTGAATATTTTCAATGATAGCCAACTCAAGTTTCATCAGATCGGTTTCTTCGCCAGTGCGAATGAGCACTGGCACCTGCGCGAGACCCGCTAGGCGAGCGGCGCGGAGGCGTCGCTCGCCTGCAACTAATTCATATTCCACGCCCATCCCTCCATCTTCTTTCTCAACTTCATTGCGGGTAACTATAAGAGCCTGAAGCACGCCGTATTGACGAATTGAATCTGAGAGACTTCGAAGCTGGACATCATCAAATTCGCGACGTGGTTGAAAGGGGTTCGGTTTAATCTTATCTACTTCTATCCAGAAAATGGAGTCGTTATAAAATCGGGACATGACTAGATTTTAACATCTTTTTACGTTAAGTTGTATAGGTTTAGTGCCGGGATGGCGGAATTGGTAGACGCACACGACTCAAAATCGTGCGGAGTAATCCATGAGAGTTCAATTCTCTCTCCCGGCACCAAGAATGTGTATAATTAAATGAATGGGTTCTGCGACAGAAATCAAGTGGCACACTAAGCCGATCTCGAAAGTTTTAGAGATATTAAAATCGAGCGAGCACGGACTCTCAAGTATCGAAGCGAAACGCAGGCTTGAAGAGGGCGGACTAAATGTGTTGCCGGAATCAAGGCCGGATAGCGCAATCTTTATTTTTCTGCGGCAATTTCAAAGTCCTCTAATCTACATCCTCCTCGCCGCAGCCCTGGCGGTATTCTTTATAGGAGAAAAAACCGACGGCATCGTCATTATGACGGTTCTTATTTTGAATGCTGTTGTCGGTTCCATTCAAGAGGGTCGGGCCAGAAATACTCTCTTGGCCCTGAAACAATACGTGGAAACAAAAGCAGTGGTTTTGCGAGATGACAAAGAAATTATTGTCGCAGATTCTCAAGTGGTTGTCGGAGACATTATTTTACTCCAAGGGGGCGAGAAGATAGCGGCCGATGCCAGAGTTATATCCGCTCAAAATCTTAAAATTGATGAAGCCTCTCTCACTGGAGAATCGGAAGCGGTACACAAAACATCCGGTACCTTGGATAACCCAAATTTACCCGCGCAAGAAGAACGCAACATGCTCTTCAAGGGAACCCATGTTGTTGCCGGCAACGGCAAGGCGGTGGTGGTAAGAACCGGGATAGAGACAGTTATCGGTCAAATAGCCAAGGAAGTGTCCTCAATCGAGACAGAGATTCCGCTTAAAACAAACATTCGAAACCTTTCGAAGATAATTATCATGATTACGGTGGGTGTAAATGCTCTCCTTTTTGTCATTGGTATAGTTTCCGGCAAATCCATAATGCAGATGCTCGTCTTTGTCATTTCAATTTCGGTTTCTATCATTCCAGAAGGTTTGCCGGTTGCCATTACCGTCATACTGGCCGCAGGAGTGTGGAGAATGAGCAAGAGAAACGCCCTGATCAAACGTCTGCAAGCGGTGGAAGCGCTTGGACAGGCCAGAGTCATCGCGGTCGATAAAACAGGTACCATTACCAAAAATGAAATGGTGGTCCAAATCATTTACGTCAATGGTCAAACCTTTGAGATTGACGGGAACGGATATGAACCGAAGGGCGACATCAGAATCAACAAACAAATTATAGATCCGCCCAATCACCCGGAACTTCTGCTTTGCGGTAAAATTGCCGCCCTCTCGGCCAGCGCCAGAGTCATGCTTCAAGAAAAGACAACGGAATGGAAGATCTCCGGTGATCCGACGGAAGCCGCCATGGTGGTACTCGCCAGAAAGTTAGGTTTCAACAGAGACGATCTGGAACACGAATCCCCGCTCGTAGCAGAAATACCTTTCGATTACAACATCCAATATCATGCAACTTTGCACAAAGATAAGGAGAAGAATTTCTTGGCGGTGGCTGGCGCGCCTGAAGTGATTTTGGAAAATTCAGATAAGATTTGGCAAGACAACGAGGAAGAAGCTTTGTCTCCCGAACAAAAAGACGGATTGAAATCAATATTCTTCGACATTTCGAGAAGAGGATTTAGGATTCTTGCTCTTGCTTCAAGTTCCCGCCAGTCGGGAAATTTAAGTCAGGAAGACATAACAAATCTGACTTTCGTCGGATTCTTCGGTCTCAAAGATGCCTTGCGTCTTGAGGTGAAGGAGGCCACCAAACGCGCCGCGGCAGCCGGCATAAGAGTGGTGATGATTACCGGTGACCACCAAATAACGGCGGAGGCCATAGCGAAAGAAGCGGGCATCTACAGAACCGGCGATACCAGTCTGACCGGTGTGGAGTTAGACAAATTTTCAGATGACGCGCTGAAAGAATATTTGGCGAAGACTTCAGTATTTGCCAGAGTCACACCGGAACATAAACTTCGCATTATTAATGCTTATAAAGCCAGAGGAGAAATCATCGCCATGACCGGCGACGGAGTCAACGATGCGCCGTCTTTGGTCGCGGCAGATCTGGGAGTCACCATGGGTAAAATTGGCACAGAGGTGGCAAAAGAGGCTTCTGACATCGTCCTCTTGGATGATAACTTCGGCAGTATAGTTTCGGCGATAGAAGAAGGCAGAAATATTTATAAAACAATCACAAAAGTGGTCCTTTACCTCCTGTCCACCAGTCTCGGAGAATTGCTTGTAATCACGGGAGCTATTATTGCAGGTTTACCCTTGCCACTTTTACCCGCGCAGATTATATGGCTAAACTTTGTGACGGATGGGTTCTTCACCGTCGCCCTTGCTATGGAACCGAGGGAGCGTGGTTTGTTGAGTAAAACATTTCAGAAACCAAGGAAATATTTGGTGGATACTTTGATGGGACAGAGAATACTCCTTATGGCCATGCCCATGCTTGTGATAACGCTCGCGCTGTTTCAAAATTACTTCGAGACGAATCTGGAGAAAGCTTGGACAATTTCCCTCACCGTTCTTGCCGTCTTCCAATGGTTCAATGCTTGGAATTGCCGCTCTGAAAACAAATCGATTTTTCAGGCAAACATTTTTGAAAACAGATTTATGGTGGGCGCTACCCTGGCCGCTTTCTCATTCCAAACGCTGGCCATCTATCATCCCCTGCTCCAAAAGTTTCTGCATACTGTGCCGCTCGACTTGTCGGAATGGTTCATAATTATATCTCTCGCTACTTCAATAATCTTTATCGAAGAAATACGAAAAATTTTATGGCGCAACAAAAAATCCTCATCATTGTCGGCCCTACGGCTTCAGGCAAATCAGATCTTAGTGTAAGACTGGCGAAGAAATTTAACGGGGAGATCATTTCCGCCGACTCGCGGCAGGTGTATAAAGGTCTCGACATTGGCACTGGCAAAGTTACCAGACAAGAAATGAGAGACATCCCCCATCATCTTATTGATGTCGCCAATCCTAAAAAACAATTCTCCGCCGCGGACTATAAACGACTTGCCAAACACAACTTACGATATATCGTAAGTTGTGGAAAGTTACCAATCATTGTTGGCGGCACGGGTTTTTATATAGATACCCTTGTTGGAAAAATTAATTTTCCCAATGTGCCACCGAACAAAAAACTGCGAGAAAAACTTTCCCAAAAATCTACTGAAGAGCTTTTTCAAATACTTAAGAATAGGGACCCAAAGAGAGCTAAAACTATTGACCCACACAATAAAGTGCGCTTGATTCGCGCTCTGGAGATAGTTGCAGCCGTCGGTAATGTCCCAACTCGACTTGGACACGGCGTGTCCAAGTCGAGTTGGGAGTATGTCTATATTGGTTTAAAACTAGACAATCTTGACCAGAGAATCTACAAGAGGTTGCTCAAAAGACTCAACGGTATGATTCGTGAGGGAAAAAAATTACATAAGCAAGGACTGACATATAAACGCATGCACGAACTCGGACTGGAATATAGATATATCGGTATGTATTTGCAAAATAAAATTTCTAGACAAGAAATGATTGATAAACTTTATATCGAAAGCAGACATTACGCCAAGAAGCAGATGACCTGGTTTAAGCGAAATAAAGAAATCAAGTGGTTTAAACCGGAGAAATATAAGGAGATAGAAAAATATGTTGAGCGTATGCTAGGATAACTCCGTTGGGCGATTAGTTAAGTGGTATAACTTCGGTCTCCACCCCGTCGCTCGCGAGCGACGGGGTCCAAAACCGATATATATGTATTACGTATATATTCTAAAAAATCTAAAAACAAAGAATTTGTATATAGGATACACACGAAATTTACAACGTAGAATAAATGAACATCGGAACGGAAAGGTGTACACGACAAAACGATTAGGAAATGATGTGGATCTTGTTTATTACGAAGCCTATAAAAATGAGAATGACGCAAGAGATAGGGAGAAAAGTTTCAAAAGTTCCGGTTCCGTGTACAATGGACTAGTTAAGCGAATAAAACGCAGTAGGGGCGATTAGTTAAGTGGTATAACTTCGGTCTCCAAAACCGATGTCGGGGGTCCGATTCCCTCATCGCCCGCCTTTAGGCTTTCTTTTCTTTATACATAGTGTGTTTACGAGCAATGGGGTTATATTTCTTGAATTCTAGTTTACGCTCGACAGATTTCCGATTCTTGCGCGAGTAATAAGTGTGGCCCTTACCGACCCCTCTCTCGTCTCCTACTGAGACTAATTTTATGATATGCAGTTGCGACATAACAAGAAGCGACTATTTGATGGCGTAAATTTCGGCTCCCTCTTTGACCTGTTGGGAGACTTTTATGGCCACCTCTTCGCCCTTCTTGCCGGCTTTGACAGACTTGTGGTCAAGTTGCATGGAAGTAACAGTGTCCGTGAATTCCTGTTCTCCACGCCTTACTTTTACCTGACTCCCAACTTTGAGAGCCTTGTTCAACTTAACCACTGCCACGCCAAGCTTGTCGTACCAATGCACCACTTTACCGATTGGCTTCTCTTTTAACATGACGTAAATGCTACACAACTTAGTAAATTTTGCAAGCCCTAAACGAAAGCCGCCCGACTAAATCAAAAGCTAGGTAGCAATTGACTCAGTCGGACGGTGTGAGGCCACATTCCCTTATCATCGATATCCCGTCATTGAAATTCGAGTTCTGTGAAATTCACGACGGATAGCGGCGCGAGCTTCTGACTCAGCTACACCAAGCTCAACCACCATGTCGAGAATCAATCTCATCCTGATGGCATCATTATAATGGTAGTTGGACTCCATTCTGTGTACTACCATATAGAGACTACCAACCAGTTTAGCCCAAATGTCGTTGATGGTTTTTGCTTGTTTTTTCTTATTGACTTCATCCTCTTCAACCACCTCTTCCGTTGCCAATTCAATGGCCAGAAAAAGATTACCGATAAAGTGACTGCAGAGCGCCCACCCGTCTTCTGGAGTAGCACAAGTATGCATCGTGACCATGATTTACCTCCATTTTTAAAATTATCCTCGAACATTCAATCTACTGAGATTTTACTCTTTCGATTTTAAAAGTCCAGTTTGGTATCTCTATTTTCTACGGAGGCATTGCCTTCCATACTCACTGGAACTTCATAACAAAGAATCCCCCGCCACGGC
>Ga0208245_1002248_pt1 | contig 10162 bp, 32 predicted proteins | sample RifOxyC1_FD_184035 | JGI IMG/M metagenome (GOLD analysis project Ga0208245, IMG submission 184035) | Soil microbial communities from Rifle, Colorado - Rifle Oxygen_injection C1 (SPAdes) | ecosystem: Environmental > Terrestrial > Deep subsurface > Rock core/Sediment | place: Rifle, Colorado... | reverse complement strand
AGGACTGAGCGCAACATAATCTTCATCTTGAAGCTCAAGATCATCATCAGCAGGCTCACCATTCAAAGTTGCGGTATAATTGGCACAGGCCAAAGCACGCTTTGCCTCACCAACAGTATCCGCAGTAACACGTTGAGGACTACCTCCGACAGCAGAAACAACAACAGACGCCATAGTAACTCCTTTTGTAAAATGTTTTAGGTTAACTACTCTCTCACACACACACTTCACGAATCAATAACGTTATGGTACCACGACAAGAGACGCATGTCAAGCACTTTTTGCTATCGTTGCGTCATCATCGGGGTACACATACCCTGTCAGGACCAATGTCGCTTTACATTTACCGCAGGCAAGCTCTCCTTTCTTTATTTTTGCCGCACGAACACCAGAAACCCATACAGACACGCACGCACACGCGGCAGAATACTTTTTATATTGTCGGACTAGACCTGTCCTATCAATATCATATAATCGTTTTGGAACAACGCCAGCATTAAGCATACACTGTTTCCACTCTATTCCATGCCCTCTAATTCTTGTTCCGTGCATTGCAAATGCAATAATATGGCATGCTTCATGAATAACTACGTGTCTCTTATCACTCATTCGTGGCCATAACGGAACAGACAATTCAATCGTCTTATGTTTGTAATTTGCTTGGCCAAGACACTTTGTCATTCTCTTATTAAATGTATAATTAATCTTAAGATCACTCATGCCATTATCCCAGCATGCTTTCTTTATCCAGTAATCTATTAGCTCACTTTCATTGGCTGCTTCAATTGTGTTCATTATTTGTTCACCCTTTCAATATCACACCAAGGAGAATGACCACCACCCTTGCCAACGCCATGGCCATATGTTGACCATACTCCACATGTACATTTAATTGATTCTACTGCTCTTTTGTTGCCATGGGCAGGAATAGGGAAACCAGGCAATGTCCATTGGTTTTCTTGATAATTCGGATTGCCTTTTAGAGGAATGCCCCACATCTTATTTGGGGTACCATAATATAGAAGACAGACATTACTACTGTAATTTATATTATGAACTACTGCTTTAATAATATTACCAGACGGACCAGAGTCAAACATGGTGTAATCTGCTCTATAATCATATCTAAGGCTCGTTCCATCTGGAGATAGTTCTGCTTCAAGCTCCATTCCAATTTCAAAGTTTTCATTCATGATAAACCTCATGCTCATCAATGAATTGAATCTTATATATTGAATTTTCTGTGTGCACCAATAATACGCCATCTCCTTGTGGAATAATATCTTTCACCATGGATGTATTCATAATGCCAAGAATCTTATCACCATTTTTGATATATCTCTCAACAAGGATAAGCTTTCCTACCTCAACATCATTGATTAAGAATCCCTTTATATAGTAGCCTACAGAGAGTGTGTTTATGTCTGATACCTGCTTTAGTTTTTCTATTCGCACAGCCTGTTTCATTTTTTTTATTCCCTTGGCATTTTTCCTATGCGCTTTTTTGGTTTTGATTCAGCAGCCAGCGCTTAAACATCCAATTCGGCATATTGACTGGCTTGCCATTCTTATCTAGGAATTGATTAAAGTTCACACCATGACACCTCACACATCCAACATTCCCACAACTGCCTACAGGATGACTCTTCGTAGATAGAATGCTCTTCTGTTTCTTGCTATTGCGCTTAAACCTTTTGCTATTCTTTGTAATGCCTTGGTCCTTATATGATTCGTATAGTGCCCTCTGTACAGCCTTTCGTGATTGTTTTTCTTTGGCGCGCTTATCTTTCTTTGCAGTTCTCTTGCTCATTTATTCCACTCCATCCAATTCAATTTCGGATTCGCTTGCCATCTGCTCAACAAGCAAACGGATTTCAACCATGGCAGTTTCCAATGATTCTTGTCCATTGTCAAGACTGCTTGTATGATCAATAATTGCCTGCAAATAATCTGCTAGCTCTCTCTTATCCATATTGTTTCCCTTCTTTAATTTGTTGTTTTGATTTACCAAAAAATATTTAACGATATCCCATCATTACCATTTCGGAGCACCTTAAAGCCCATCTGATGTAATTCATGGCTAAGCTCTTCAACAAAAAACTCTTGAATATCCATGCTGGATGTTATTTTTTGAAGTTGAAATCTGCTATCGAAAAAATAATATTTATGGCCAACGGTGGCTGCTTCTTTGATTTCCTCCAAAATCTTGTCAAGAATTGTTTTATAGTTCTCGTCCTTTAATTTATTTCTATAGCTATTGGAAAGCATTTTCATTTGCTCTGCGACATTTACAAGGGCCATTTTTACTTCCCTTCTTTTCTTTGAAGTTTTACCACATTCTTATGATACCTGTCAACAAAAAATGAATCAATCATTGCTTCTAGTCTTGCGCTTTGCCCAAGCTTTCCTGTGCAAAACAATCTATCGCCAAAGTAAATTTCACCATTTCCATCTGGATAAACAACAAGCTTTGCCTTATACATTGTTATGTTCCTTTTGGTTTTGTGTTAACCGCCCCAAGAATTGTATCCATCATGCTCTTTACGACCTTTGCATTTGCTGCAAGGGTTTTACTTAGTGCGCCATCTTCTTCATCCTTGCATGGTTGACACAACATCGTCCATTTAATACCAGCCGCTCCGATGCTACCTTCTGTCGGCACGCCACAAAGCATACAAAGTTTCATATTAAATCTCCTTAAGTGTTTGTATCATTGCTCCACCTATAAGGTATAGGGCAATTAATGGAAGTAGTGGAATTGCTAAAATACCTACGGCAATATAGCAAAGTGCTTTAATTAAATTCATTTCCAAATCTCCCTACGACCTCATCAATTTCTTCATCCTTGCATTCAGGCACTCTTAGTTTAAACCATTTGTCATCATCGTAATAGCTATCTACAGAATCTTCGTCCCATCTCTGACAAAATATAATTGATGGAAATTTATAATAAATGTAGAGCCTCAGCATGGGACTATCACAGTAGAATTCGTGGACTGGACTAAGGCAAGAAGGAGACTTATCTCTTGTGTATCTTTCTTCAAAAGATTTAATGTCTGTCTTATTGCCCGCGCAGGCAGACAACAAAACAAAAACAATTGTTAGCTTCTTCATTTTTTATTCCTCTATGGGACAGGATCAATATCTCCCTTATTATCTATCTTTTGATATTCTAATGGAATGCAGAAGTACTGTCTACCAAGGTCTCTACATAGAAATCGCTCTTGATATTGTCCTGTAGTGCTATCCAGGTAGATTGTATCTAATTCGTTCCAAGGGAATTCAGTAGGTCCATCAATCTCTTCAAAGGAATTATATGGAGGTGGCATTGGGTCTTCATATTCTCCGCAACCATTCAGACATAGTGTCAATAGGAGCCCCATAAATGATACAACAATAATCCACGTGACCATCAGGCCCTTAGAGGTTACTTTACATTTCATATTTTTTCCTGGTTTTTCTGAGTTCCTCTCTAATTCTCTTCTTCTCGAACTCTTTCTGTTCTTCTTGCATATCTCTGATATCACAAATTGCTGCCGCACTAAAACCAATAGTAAAAACAATTGTCATAACCACCAGCATTGTTTCATTCATCTTCTTTCATCCTTTAAACTTCCAACCATATTGTCTGCCATCCACAATATCTGGATGTTCCGATTCACATATTGATTTAGCAGCCTGTAACATTTTAATATATTCATCTATCCAAGCACTTGAAAAAGAGACATCTGTCTCCCACCAATTCCCGTCATCTTCTCCGAGAAACCTAATGCAAATGTGTGGATCATTTTTCCCACGTGGATAAAACTTAATACCAACAACACCATGTTTACTTTTAATCTCCATCCTTTTCATCTTTCATCCTATCCGTAGCAACCACAGGATTCTTCGATCAGAATTTCCCTTAATGCATATGCCAGCGCTTTGTAGTCTATATCACTAATATCTAAACCATGTCCACTTATCTTGCTTCGGTCCTCACATTTAAGGTACAGAAACAGAAAGCGAGCAACTGGATCTATACTATATGGATCTATGCATGGCTCAGAATGATTGATTATGTTAATAATCTCTTCTTTAGTCATCTTTTACCCTATCATATGTATCATCAATTAGACCGCCCATATAATCTGCCGCATATTCATCTGCATTGAACCCTTCAGCATAATCTTTGCATGTATCACACCAGGCAAAGAATTTTGGATAGTCTCCATCAATTATGCAAACTTCTCTACATCTATTGCATTCAACTTCGTCTCTCATTGTTTCTTCTCAATAGCCAACCAAAGATTAATAACACCTAGACATGCGACAGCTAATGCATTGCAATAGTTTCCAATAGCTAAGTTAACTGGAACTGCTAACACACATGCAATAGCTGCGGCCAAGGTCATACCACCTAACGCATTATCTCTGATTTGGTATTTCATTACTTCTTATCCTTTAGATTGAACACCATATGAAAATTGTCTCCGTATGACCCAAGATAGCATTCCTTTGCTAGGTCCCCTAATTTAACTCTTTCGCCAGAGAGCTGGCTCTTTACCTTATTATAACGTTTCTCTGTGGCATCCCACATATATGGCTCACCATCAATCATTTCAAATACCAGCTTCATGTTTATTTCCTTTCTGTTACCCCGCAAATGGGGCAAGGTAATGTTTAGATTTATTGTTAATATGCCAAGCTATAATACTTCTTAATTTCTACTGACGCTCCCTTTATAAGCTCATATGAATTTGCAATAATGGATGCGCTCATGCGAGCATGTTCTGGTGAATCTGCCATATATTCCGATAGGCTTATAATTTCAAAAGCTAGGTACTCTGGATTGTCTAATGCATCATCGCGTTTGGCATTATACATTGCCAAACTATAAATTTGATTTGCCAATGATTCAACTGATTCATGCTCTTCTTTGGTCATTGTCTAGCTCCCCTATATTGTTTTGTGCTAAACACTAGCCTATATATTCCATCACCTAATTTCTTTTGTTCAAATAGAATATGTCCATCCTTCTTTAATTTGCGCTTATGTTTGTATGTTGCCCACCAACCACGGCTGATTAATGTAAAGCAACGTTCACAGGATTCAATCTTGTGATACATTTATTTTTTATTTTTATTAGATGTGTCTACGAGATACATGCCGTAAAGAGATACAATTACCAACAATCCCGTAAACAACATTGAAATTAAAATGACAGATAGCACTTGCCAACCTTTTGAAGCTAACCAAACAAAAATTGAAAGAGTTGGTCCTATGGCCAGCACATATCCTATAAGCTTTTTAAGATTCATTTTTTGCCCTCTTTTCAATATCTTCAAACGATTCTGTCTCACTCATCGTAAGGTCAAACAAAAATGCTTTGACATAATTCTCTGCCTCTTTCTCTGAAAGATCGCAATCTTGAACACAGTACACCATCTCAAGAATATTGTCAACAGAAATATAGACCTTTGAAGATTTATTTAATGATTCCTTCTGCTCCAATGTTTTCTTTTTCATAAATGTTTCCTTTGCTTAATCTTTTTAATCTTTACTGTTCGTATAACATCAATAAGAAATTCTTTATTACACGAGAGACATAAAGCAATGCAGCTTCCGAAATATGGTGGAAAATTGTCTGGATGCTTCAGCTTACAATACGGACAATTGACTTTCATTATTTATTTATCCATTCTTTGCATAAATCCAAATTCGGATTCCCTTAGTCATTACTTTCTTTTCGTCAATGGTATCCCACCGCCAGTATCCTTTATCTTCCCAAGTCTTATAGCCATCGGCCACAAAAAAGTTAATAACCTTTTGCCAATGGTCAGTAGGATACTTTCCTTTTACAGGGAAGAGGACCAAATCATAGAAATGATATGCTGAATTGTATCTTAAGCTAAAATCTTGGATCGCTTGTCCAATATAAATGTTATTGTATCGCATCCATGTTTCAAATAATTCTTCCGACCAAGTTGGTAAGTAATTAAGATCGTTTGGATATTTTGTTAAGGAAAGTTTCATCTATCCCTCCACAATATTAAGACTAGCTCTTTGTGATACTGTCTTGCTTGCTACGCCATGCGCGGGAAATCCCACCACAGCTTTTCTATAAGGAAATGCACATAGCCTGCATGAATCACAATTAACATTCAAATCTTTTCTGACTGCTGGGCAAATTACAACCTTATGTCCCGCAGGCGTTAAAAAACTTTGTTTCAATTCAGCATATTCAGATGGCAGAATAACACATACTGGTGCAATACTAAGTGCCATAAGTCTATCAGCCTGCTCAAGATTATCTGCTGATAGGTTTACTGTGAAACCATTAGAATTAGCATATCCAATTGCTATACGATTGTCTGGGTTGTATGGGTCCTTATGAGTATAAGTGAATCCTTTCTTTCCCTTGTTTGCCCGCACCAATTGCCCGAGCATACGAAAATTGATTCTCTTGTTTTTCCCTGGCAAATCACCAGCCTGATTATGTCTCCACAATTGACCAATAGGAAATTGTCTTACCTTTTGAATAAATTCGCTCCAAGAAAGAATATGCTTTTTCTTTACCATGCTTCCTGAATTCTTCCCTGAAAGCTTATCCCAATGCAAACGCAATGGACCATACTTTGCATAGCATCCTTTCTTAATCCACGCGCATGTATTAGGGCAAGAGCTTTGTTCTGTCATAGAGACAGGGATTTTACCAACCTTCCTATTCTCAGAACGCAACGTTAAATGCACGCGCATTAATTACTCCTTCCGAAGCTTTATCGCAAGCAATCCCTGAATAGTCTTTAGGGTCTTATCATCCTCAATATAAAAGCCGTCATTATTATATTCAGCTTCAATGAAATTTGCTAGCTGAAAGAAGCGCAAATCAGGATACCTTTCCCATAGCTGTCCAAGCCAATAGGTAAAGTCCTTTATTCTCTTTGGGTCACGCATTTAAAATATTCCACTCCAGAAACTTGGCCCTTCGCAGGGCGCCCCACAAATTAAATATTCCGAGCCGCACCATGCACCAACGGCAAAGGGAAAACAAACAACAATAATGGCTGCCCATTCAAACCATTCCATTTTAATTCAATTCCTCTGGCATATCATCTATGCCATTGCATGTGCTACAATTGCAATCCCTTGGGCAATCATCGTACACATTAAGACAAAGCATTCTGGCGTTCTCCTTCATGATTTCATTGCGAGAGCGTTGTCTCTTATAATTGCGATAGATAACTGTATGCTCTGTCCATGACGATTCCTCTGAATCATCCTCGCCATAAAAGAGAATGCCAATCTTTCCTTTTCGTTCATATGCCTGTAGCTTATCCATTTTTATTTATCCTCTCGGTCCTGTCTGCTGTGCTGCTTGACGAAACATTTTAGCAAGATCTTTTAAATCTCTTGTAGAAACATCATATAGCCTAATTTCACCTTCGTTTGGAAAGTGCAAAAGTTTGATTACAATACAATCATTCAAATAATCATATTCAATGGCCCAATTATTGCCCTCGTTATTCATTTTTATTTATCCTTAAAGTTATTATCCATTTTCTTTAGTTTCATATCATATTGATTGCCGCACGAATCACATTGAAGAAACGGCGTGAATGAATCATCATCGTATGCTATGAATAGTTCACGTAAATCACCAATATTAAGATTCTTTTTTGTAGGCATACTTTCTAGGTACCAATATTCAATTGATCTACAAACATAAAGAAACTCTTTTGACTTACATTTAGGACATTTAGGCTTCGTCATTTGGTATTTTTCCTTACAACCTAGAAAAGAAAGCGTTATATACTTCTTGAATCTTTAGAGATAGATTAGCCACTGGTCCAAACTTTCCATTGCTCATTGGAACAAGCCTATCCCTATATTGTTCCCTACAATAGAGCTGATATTGTTTACTTGCAGAAAGCCTGCCCTTAGATTTATAAATACGCTTCTTTCCGCCACGAGTTCTTGCCATTTTAATTTATCCTTTTCTTTTGTTAATCCATCTTAACATTATATGCCACCCCATATTCAGCACCAAGAACGGACTGAATAAAGAGAGGCACAGCTTTTGCTGCAATATATGGTGGGAGTTTAACACTTTCATTGAGCAATGTCAAGCCTTTTGCGATACATTCGCTTGCAATTTCACCATCCAATTCTGATTGTTCTGTATCAATGACAAATGTGCATGTTTTCTTTCCTAGTTCCTGCGCTTTCCACCAAGGCAATGTAACCGTGATTAGCATTTGAGTTACCTCGCTTTTAGTGTAAGAGTAATTGATTTTACTTTTCCATTTTTGTATCTTAGAATTTTGTATTTCCCAATTTTCAGACATATATATTCTTCAGAACTAAGCCCCTTAATATATTCATTACTTATCAATAGCTCACATTCATTACGTTGACTGCCATAGCCAGCTACTACTTCTATTTTTGTTTTCATTTGATTATCCTAACAGACCATAAACGATTAACGTTGGTCCAAGTGCAAAGATACAGCTCTGAAAAAATGTTACTCTTCCGCGTGCGCTTGCGATAAAAGCAATTTGTGCGCAATTTGTAACGTACGTTGAACCATAAGAAGCAGTTAAAAATGTTCCAAGAACTATTAGTAAATTCATTTAATTATCCACCTTTTCCTTTTCCTTGATATACATCGTAAGATTGAAAAATAATTTCTTTAATTGTAAACTCTACATTGGATGCTCAATATCACAACGAGTAATAGTATAAAATTTATTGGTCAGCATTTCATCGTCCCTTTTCGGTGCATTCACATTTATGCTTGCAATGAAACCTTGATTGCAGCCATGCAATTCCATATTTAATGCCAGGAATTAGGGCAAGAATTGCTAGTATTTCCTCGTGGCAAAGATGAAAAGGCATTTAAATTATCCCTTCAAATCTTTTTTTTAAATCATACATCTCTCTTGACATGCCACACATAAAACAAATCTGTCTACCTGTAGGTGGCATTCTGCCCTCATATGAAAATCCCCAAGGATGTTTACAATTCTTTCCTCTTTCCTCGCGAAGGAGTGCATTTTTTTTCTTTGGCATTTATGTTCCCTTTGGAAATTCCTTATGACCATATGGAAGAATGCAAATTCCATATTCTGTCCATTCCCAATGTTTATGTAGCTCTTCCGCTTCCTTGTACGCTTCATCTAAATTTGTGTGGACCCTTGAATCACCAAAGTATTCACGCACACATTCTTTATTCCATTCACCATCATAGTCTGGGTCTGGTGTAGTATATCCTCCATATGTAATATTGTCAATAGCAGAAGCATACGTGACACGATATTCTGGTCCTTTTGTTTCAAGGATATATACACCATTATCAGCAGACATAATAGCCTCCCAATGATTAAAAGGTTAATCGAATGGTGAAGGCTGGCATTGCGCCAGCCTTCATTATTATATTGTATGACGTTTATTTATTCCGCGCGTGGCATAACAGAGGTAACGAGATCAAATGCCCTGTTATTAAAATCACCACCAGAACCAAATAGCACGGAATCAACAAGCCTTGCACGTGCTGATTCACTGGTATCAGATATCTTTCCAGCGCTATCACGTACTCCACGAACAACCATGTGATGATTGCTATAGTCGCTTAATCCATTAAAAACTCCATAAGCTGAGCCTACCCATGGCGCATTGCCATTATTCTTTCCACCATGATATAGTTCCTTTACCAATTCAAGGCTATTCTTTGTTCGCGTTGGAATATCATCGTCAACAGTGTCAGGATGGATATTGAATGCCATCTTAAATAAACTATTTGCCACAGCATCGGCAATTGGAGTCCTTGCCATAATCTCTACTGTACGCTTAAACAATTCATAACGTTGAACAACCTTTGCCCATTCACTCTTTGAATCAGTCAATTTCTTCTCATGGCCACTGGTATGTCTAATCTTATCAAATCGTTTGCTTACTCCACCCAATGACGCCATAAAGGTATTATTGCAGACTACCCTTGTAATCGTATCATACAATGCGGTGCGCATGCTTCCATCAAAAGAAGTTGCAGCAACAAGATAATAAATTGATTCGTCCCTTGTGCCATTAGGAGCTGTTACTTCAATTGGGCTGCCCAATTTGCACGTGGCAATGAATACCTTTCCTTCGCGTAGATACATGGCTGTATGAATCATTGCCCTAC
>Ga0208245_1002240_pt1 | contig 10180 bp, 10 predicted proteins | sample RifOxyC1_FD_184035 | JGI IMG/M metagenome (GOLD analysis project Ga0208245, IMG submission 184035) | Soil microbial communities from Rifle, Colorado - Rifle Oxygen_injection C1 (SPAdes) | ecosystem: Environmental > Terrestrial > Deep subsurface > Rock core/Sediment | place: Rifle, Colorado... | reverse complement strand
CTGATCTGGGGGTATCGGTAGTTAGTTTGTATTCCAGAAAACTGGACGAAAATTTTATCCAGATCGAAGGACAAATGTTCAGCTTTTGGGAAGACGAATTAGAAAATATGTGGAGATATTTCCGGGGTATGGATCGCATCATCGGTTTTAACTCAATAAATTTTGATGTTCCGGCACTCAAGAGATATGCTCCGCCGGATTTCAGTAAGTTGCCGCATTTTGACATTATCGAACACGTTAAGTCAGCCTTTGGTCACCGGGTCTCCTTAAATAAAATTGCCCGCGACACTTTGGGGGATGCTAAAACCGACTCCGGAGCCAACGCGGTTATGTATTGGCAGAAACACGATTCCGAAAGCCTAGCTAAACTTAAAAGTTACTGCGAGGCCGACGTGCGTATTACCAAAGACGTTTACGATTACGGTTTAAGAAACGGCACCCTCAAGTTCACCGATCATTGGAATACTCCCAGAGAAATCGCGGTTGATTTCAGCTATTCCCAAAATCAGGCCTCACTTGCACAGCCGAGCTTGTTTTAATCCTTACAAGCGTATAATAAATTATGCAGGAAACGGCCCAAGCCCCAAGTTCACCTTCTCAGCCCGCTTCACCCACCTATTTACCCCGCTTCAGTCCGCCGAAACTCCTAATAATTCAGGCCGTAATAACTACCCTTCTTTCGTGCCTGCTGTTCTATCTTTTTTATCAAAATCAGCAGTTAAAGCAGCTGATGGCCCAGCCTTCAGTTCCGGCAGTTACTCCCACTCCCAATCTTTCTGACCTGAAAACCCATTCCCTGTCTTCTTATCAAGTCAGCTATCCAAATGACGTCAATCTGGCCGAGGATCAGGGGTCCATAACCAGATTATACAAATGGGGTCCCACCCAAAAAGAAGGCACCGAACTCTACGATGGATTTTCAATCTCGTTCGAACCTCGGGAAATTCCCGACGCCACCCTGAACGAGTACGTAAGTGTAAAAATTGACGAGATTAAAAGACAATCCGGTATTATCGAACTGCTCAGCGGCCCCCGCCAAACCGCTTTGGGGACATATACCGGATTTACTTACGCCATCAGAGGCTTAGGGGATTATCAGATTATCATTTTAGAATCCCCCAGTAAGACTTATTTTATGGAAATATCTATTTTAGTTTCCGATCCGGGTGACTCAGCCTTCCAGTCCACGGTCGACCAGATACTTTCCACCTTTAAATTTATAGCCAATAGCCCCACTCCTCCGCCGGTTAGTAAAATGATTATCAAGTATTCCCCGGTTTCAACCTGGCAAACCTATACTGATTCAGTATCCGGTTATTCAATTCAGTACAACGACCAGCCTACCCCTCCATACAATTATTCCGTTGAAGTAGCCAAAAACCAGCCCGGGACCTTTGTCACTTGCCACATTGCCACATCGGGCGAATTTGCCAACAAAAAGATTTGCCCAAATTGGTTTACCATCAAAACCTACACCGATTATGATAATGGCTCCCGTCGGGATTGGTGGACTAAAAAGTTTCCCCCGGATTCAACCTGCCCCAATTATTATCAGGATCTGACAATCGGCGGCAAAAACGCCTTGATGGGTACCAACGACTGCGCCAGCTGGGGTAGCACCTTTTATTTGATTCCTAAAAACGCTTCCACCATGGTGGTTATTAGTATGTATGGTTATGCCCGCAACAACAAAACCGGAGAAATTTCTGTAAACAAAGATTTTCTCCCTATTCTCTCCACGTTCAAGTTTTCCAACTAGCTTGCACAACTGTACAATACATATATGTCCGCCCAGACTAACGAGCTTAAATTAAGTCACGTTACCGCTTGGGCAGTTTTTAAACGCCAGCTGCAAAATCCGCTTTTACTTATTCTCCTGATCGCCACCACGGTTTCTTTTGCTTTCGGCTCCAAATTTAATTCTCTGGTGGTTGCCTGGATGATGTTACTGTCAGTAGGTCTCGGGTTCTGGAACGAGTACCGGGCCGAAAAAACCATGGAAGATTTACTTAAAAAAATTTCTTTTATGGCTACCGTTATCAGAAACGGGATTAAGTTAAGTATTCCCGTTGTAGATATCAGAGTCGGCGATCATGTTCTTTTATACCCGGGCGCTGTGGTACCGGCTGATCTTAAATTAATTCAGGAGAAAAGTTTGGAAATTAACGAATCTGTTCTATCTGGTGAATCCTTACCGGTTCATAAAAGCATGGAAAACAAATTATGTTTCATGGGCTCGACCGTCGTCTCCGGAGCCGGTCAGGGGATTGTCACCGCCATCGGTTCAGATACTAAGTTCGGACAGATAGTAGAAACGGTGTCTTCGGTCCGTCCGGAAACCGAATTTCAAAAAGGTCTTAAATCCTTCGGGGTTCTGCTGGTCAGGGTTATTTTTGTTATGACCTCGTTTATTTTTTTAATCAACGGCGTTTTTGGTAGGTCTTGGCTGGAATCGGCCATGTTTGCTTTGAGTGTGGCCATCGGCCTGACTCCGGAACTGTTACCGGTAGTTGTTACCGTGAGTCTAGCCCACGGAGCCAAAAGACTGGCTAAAAAAGACATCATAGTCAAACAATTGGTGGCCATCGAAGATTTAGGCAACATGGAAGTATTGTGTTGCGACAAAACCGGCACGCTTACTGAAGGAAAACTTCAGGTGGTGACCCACGCCGGGTTGGACGACAAAGATAGTCACCGGGTGCTTGAGTTGGCTCTGCTTTGCAACACTGCCGTCGTTCATCACAAAATTTTCGGTGATGCCATCGATACTGCCATTTGGGAACACGCACTCCACGAGGGGATTAAAATTCCCGATCATTACACCAAAGTTATGGATACTCCATTTGATTTTGAACATCGCGGCATGTTTTCCGTAATCGAACACCAGAACAAACTCACCTATATTTTCAAAGGTGCCCCCGACGCCGTCATCGAATCAGCCCTTTTGGGTAAAAAGGAAATGGCCACATGGATTAAAAAAATGAACGATTGGTATGCTCAGGGCTTTCGGGTTATTGGAGTCGCCACCAAATCAGTCAGCGAACACGAGAGATACACCTTTAGTGACGCCCATCATCTCAAGCTTGAAGGTTTCATTCTTTTTTCTGACCCGCCTAAACATGGAGCCAAGCTGGCCCTGGAGCATTTTTCTAAACTGGGAGTCGGCTTAAAAATTGTTACCGGTGACAACGAGTTTGTTACCAAAAAAGTTTGTCAGGAAATTGGCATTAAAGCAGATCAAATAATAACCGGCCCCGAGCTTTCCCACATGACCGACCAGGTCAAATAATAACCGGCCCCGAGCTTTCCCACATGACCGACCAGGAATTAATCGATAAAGTTTGGGCTACCGATGTTTTTGCCCGCATGACCCCTGACAAAAAATTACGGGTAATCCGGGCTCTTCGCCACGGGGGTCACACCGTAGGCTATATTGGCGACGGCGTAAACGACGCTCCGGCTCTTCATGAAGCCGACGCTGCCATTACCGTAAATAATGCCGTAGATGTGGCCAAAGACACGGCCACTATCGTTATGATGCACAAAAGTCTTAACGTTATTATCGAAGGCGTCAGTGAGGGTCGGCGGACATTCGTAAATACATTGAAGTACATTCTCATGGGTACCAGTTCAAATTTTGGCAATATGTTTTCCATGGCTGTGGCATCACTTTTTCTGCCCTTTTTGCCTATGACCCCCTCACAGATTCTTTTAGCCAACGCCATTTACGACGGTTCACAATTAAGCATTCCCACCGACCACGTCGATGAAGAAGAACTTCATCGGCCCAAAAAATGGGACCTGTCCGTCATTAGGAAATACATGCTGTTTTTTGGTCCTATCAGTTCCGTGTATGATTTTGCCACTTTTGCCGTCATGTATTATTTTTTCCAAGCCCGGGGGGGCATGTTTCAGACGGGTTGGTTTGTCGAGAGTCTCACCACTCAGATGCTGGTCATTTTTATGATCCGCACTCGTCGGGTTCCGTTTTTCAAAAGCAAACCCAGTCTTAGCTTGGTGCTGGTTTGTTTTGCGGCTGTGCTATTGGTCTGGCTACTTCCTTATTCCCCCCTGGCTAAATTCTTTGAGTTTGAAGCCCTCCCTCCGCTCTTTCTTATAATTCTAATAGTTATGACGGTAACTTATTTGGGGGTTGTTGAATTGGGGAAAAAACTACTGCTGTCCAGAATTATTTCGTAACTGCTTCAATCGCTCCGTCATATCTATAAACATGTAATTTGTCGGCGCCACAAATAACGCCCCGTCAGCTTTCCATTCCTGACAATTGAGTTGCGACTTGGCATCAGTTTCGGTATACAGTGACAGCATTTTAGCCGCGGAATTAGTTGCCGCTTCAGGACCGGCAGTTTCGAGTATATTCAGCTTTAAAGCCTGGGTCCGGCCCTCAGTCCATACGTAATACCACACCCCGTCTCCTATCGCGTGAACCTTGCTTATTTTTCCGTCAATGTTCAACTCAAAATCACCCCGGTATTTTATTCCGGAAACGTGAATCACTCCTTTTTCCTGTGGCACTTTATCGGTTTTTGTATAGCTGCAGCTCAGATCTTTTCCCTGCTTAAACAGTACTCCTACGCCGACTGCGACTTTTTTCATCGCCTAACTTTACATTTTTTTAGCCGAAAACACCAGATTGTGTCCCCAGGGGCTTTTTAATTTATGAAGGTTCTTAAAGTTTAACTGCAGGAGGTTGGTTACTTCCTTTCCGTATGGGAAAAACCACCACCCGACAACCGGATTGTAGGAAAAAATATGACCGCTTTTTACATTTGCTTGTAAAGCAAGCCCCATCAGTCTTTCTTTAGTTAAGTCATCTTCCCATCCAAACGCCCACTTCTTTCTCAGTTCCAGTATTTTTTTAGCCAGCATAAACGGGTAGTCTCTGGCGTTGGGGACACTGATAAGAAGCATCCCCCCCGGTTTTACCAACTTCCACATTTTTTGTATCATTTCCGCTTTTTCCGCGTCGTCAAAATGTTCGATTACTCCGCCGTTCCATACTACATCAAAACTTGCCGGTGCAAATTTCATGCTGAAAGCATTTTCCTGAACTATGGTTACCGGCAGTTTATTGCGTTTGAAATATTGCCGGGAAAAGTTCAGGGCTTTTTTTGAGATATCCACTAAAGTTACTTTCATACCCAGGCTGGCCAGGTAAGCCGAAGTAATTCCTGTTCCTGACCCCACATCCAATAGTGTTTTTCCTGACAATTGGTCCAATCCTGATTCCAGAGTTTCTCTGACGATTTCAAAATGAGCCAGGTAATCCGGACTGCCTACCGCCTCGTCCCGGTAGCTTTCGGATTCTTTATTCCAGACTTGCAATAATTCAGCCTCTGAAACTTTTTTCATCGGTTAATTATATAATTACTTTATGTGGTGGGTTTACGCACTTATTTCGGCAATTTTTGCGGCTCTGGTAGCCATTTTGGCCAAAATCGGCATGGTGGGGGTCAATAGCAATTTAGCCACTGCCATCCGGACTTCGGTTATTCTATTTTTTGCCTGGGGCATAGTGGCAGTTCAGGGTCATTTTTCCGACCTTAAGACCCTTTCTCAAAAAACTTGGGTCTTTTTAGTCTTTTCCGGCCTTGCCACCGGCCTCTCCTGGTTGTTCTATTTTCGAGCGCTTCAGATTGGTTCGGCTACCAAAGTGGCCCCCATCGACAAGCTCAGCCTGGTTTTTACCATTTTCCTGGCTAGCCTCATTTTAGGCGAGAAAATCAACCTCCAGATCATATTCGGAGCCTTATTAATGGTTGCCGGGACCCTTCTTATTACGTTAGCCCGCTAGATTTGGTATAATAAGCCCACTTCTTTTGATCACTGATCACCTCCCAATCGGAAGTTATAAGGCAGTCGTGAAGAAGAAAGTAAAAAAAGACAGGAGGTGAATTCAAAAATATATGGCAACTAAACTATTTGTAGGCGGTATTTCCTGGGATACTACTGATGCCAACTTGTCAGCGTTTTTCGCTCAAGCTGGAACTGTGGTCTCAGCTTCAGTTATTACCGACCGAATGACAGGTAGATCCAAGGGTTTTGGCTTTGTGGAAATGGCATCCGAAGAGGACGCTAAAAACGCAGTCGCCAAACTCAATGGTCAGACACTCGATGGCAGAGCTATCGCAGTTTCTGAAGCCCGACCCCAACAGCCTCGCGAAAACAATTTCGGTGGCGGTGGTAGTCGTGGTGGTTTCAGCCGCGACAATCGTGGCGGAGCCGGAGGCCGCGGTTTTGATCGTGGCGGACATGGTGGCGGCGGACAACGTCGTTCCTGGTAAACACTACCGGATTTCCAAACCAAAAAACCACTTCGTTTTCGAGGTGGTTTTTTTATCCTCCCGTTAAGCATTCTTTCAGTTTTGTTTGCTAGTCTTACTTTAGAAAGGAGGAAACAAATAATCCACATTTGCTAGCTTGAGGGCCGCACTTGTGGTAGGTGGAGATGATTAATCAAACCGTCTGGTCCAAAGTAGCCCCGCTATCGGGGCTATTTTTATTGCACTTTGCCGGTATATAATTTTTAGATGGCCGGTTTCGTTTCCAAATCCATCGATCATTTCTCAGATGTCATCACTGATTCATTGGGATCTACCTATTCGGTAGTCATTCACACCTTTATTTTTGCCGGATTTTTCCTGCTGCGGCTTGCGGGAATAGCCACGGATGAAATTCTTCTGATTTTAACAACTATTGTTTCCCTCGAAGCCATATATTTATCAATTTTTATTCAGCGGGCAGTCAACAAACAAACTCAGAGGTTGGAATATGCCATTGATAAGATTGTCCAAAACGTTTGCGATAATTTGGAGCAACCTTTAGATGAGGTAGTAGGTGAAATTCGCAAGACGGTTCTTGATACTCACAATGCCGTTCTTAAAAAAGTTGCTGAGGAATCAGATCAGATGGTTGAAGAAATCGGTCACAAGGTGGAATCAGAATCGGACGAACTTGTTTCATCACTTACCAAAGACGCAAAATAGCCCCATTCTTCAGCCGTTCTTAAGCCTCAAGGGTATAATCAGGGTATGCGTATTTTGGTAGTGGAGGACGAACACCGGATAGCCCAGTCAATTAAAAAAGGTCTTGAATTGGAACATTTTGCCGTTGATCTGGCTTACACCGGCATCGAAGGTTACGATCTGGCTTCATCCGAAGACTACGATCTGATCATTCTTGATCTTATGCTGCCCCAAATGGACGGTCTGACCGTCTGCAAGCAACTCAGGTCTCAGGGCAATCACACTCCCATTCTCATTCTGACTGCCAAAACTCAAATTTCCGACAAGGTTAATGGTTTGGATACCGGGGCCGATGATTATCTGACTAAGCCGTTTTCATTTGATGAACTGTTAGCCAGAATCCGGGCTCTGTCCCGTCGCCCCCGCAAGGCTTTAGATAGTGTTTTAGCAGTAGCCGATCTTAAACTAAACCCTACTGATTTTTCCGTTTCCCGTCAGAATCAATCAATTTCTCTCTCAGCCAAAGAATTCGCTTTACTGGAGTACTTATTGCGAAATCCCGGCAAGATAGTTTCCAAAGATCAGATCATAAGTCACGTCTGGAATTATGATTCGGATGTTTTGCCCAACACCGTTGAAGTTAATATTAGAAACTTACGTAACAAAATTGACCGGCCGTTTTCCAAACTTCCTCCCCTGATTCAAACCGTTCGGGGTTTTGGTTACAAAGTTGAAGACAACCATGTTTAAAACCGCCCGTCTCAAACTCACTGCCTGGTACATCTTATCCATCATGCTGGTTAGTTTTCTCTTTAGCATAATTATTTACCGGCTGCTGATTGTTGAAGTTAATCGTTTTGAAAAATTACAGCGCTTCAGAATCGAACGTTATTTAAACGGCGATGACTATTATTTAGGGATAGGCCTGCCGCCTCCCACTCCGACTTTTCGTTTTACCAATCCGGAACTAATTGCGGAAACCAGACACCGAATCATTATGATGCTGGTCGGAATTAATTCCGGACTATTAGTCCTGGCCACTATATTGGGTTATTTCTTATCCGGCCAGACCTTGTCGCCGATCCAAAATATGGTTGATGAACAAAACCGTTTCGTTTCCGACGCTTCTCACGAACTCCGTACACCGATTACTGCCCTCAAAACTTCTCTCGAAGTCAGCCTTCGGGATCCCGGGCTGGATTTAGCTGGGGCCAAAGATCTGATTAAGGAAAGTATTTCCGAAACCAATACTCTCCAATTATTGGTTGAAAAATTACTTACTCTATCAAAGCATAATTTTACCCAAACAGTCGTATATCAAAACATCAGCCTTTCCGAAGTAGTCGGTCTGGCTGTTCGTACGGTTACTCCGCTGGCCGAAAAAAGAAACATTACAATCATTTCCCGGCCCGGAAAATTTACCGTCCACGGTGACCTGTCACAACTGGCCAACCTATTTACCATTCTTTTGGACAATGCCGTCAAGTACAGCTCACCCAAATCCTCAGTTACTCTCCAGGCCGCAAAGACTTCCGGATTTATTTCCGTTTCCGTTGCCGATCATGGCTGTGGGATTTCCTCTAAACAGTTGCCTTTGATTTTTGACCGCTTCTACCAGGTGGATCCGGCTCGCTGCAAAGAAACGTCCGGGGGATTCGGCCTTGGTCTGGCCATCGCCAAAAAAATAGTTGAAGGTCACCGGGGATCGATCACCGTTAAAAGCAAATTAAAACAAGGGACGACTTTTACCGTCAAACTGCCTCTTCAGTAACTTTTCAGTAACTATGAATAACATTCACTTTGTTATGGGTATTTTTTCAAAATTTACTAAACTCCCCTTAAAACCCAAATTAATCATTATTTTGGTGATTGCCGCAGCCGGTTGGTTTGCTTATTCCAAATTTTCTCAATCCCAAAATAGCCAGCCTCAATATCAAACCTCCGTAGCCGAAACCGGAGTTTTAGTCGAAGCCATTTCCGCTTCCGGTCAGGTCTCAGCAGCCAACAACGCTTCTGTTTCCACTCAGGCTTCGGGAGTTGTTAAAAAAGTATTCGTGCAAAACGGTCAGGCCGTTAAAGCCGGTGACAAAATTGCCGAACTCGAGTTGGACTTAGACGGAAAATATCGCTCAACTCAAGCCTGGTCCTCGTATCAAAGTGCCAAAAACAATTTTGAATCTGCCAAGGCTACCTTACTTTCACTTAATTCTTCCATGTGGTCGGCCAATCAGAAGTTTATCAACGACGCCGTTGCCCGCAACTTAACTGTCGATAATCCGGCCTACATTATGCAAAGCTCCGATTGGCTTTCGGCTGAAGCTAAATACCAAATTCAGCAGGCCGCAGTTTCCCAGGCCCAAAATTCAGCCAGTTCTGCTTGGCTTAACTATCAACAGTCCTCACCGATTGTTTATTCGCCCATCTCCGGAACCGTTACCGGGCTGTCGCTTCAGCCGGGCACCGTTCTTACTGCCCAATCCAGTACCTCCGGCAGTGCTACTTCTCAAAAAATCGCCAGCGTAAAAACCAACGCTCCGGCTCAAATTCAGGTCAACATTACCGAAATGGATATTTCCAAAATTAAAATTGGCGCCAAAGCCACTTTAACCCTGGATGCCTTTGTCGACAAAACTTATACCGGTAAAGTAATTAGCGTCGACACGATCGGCTCGGTTAACTCCGGCGTAACCAGTTATCCGGCTGTTATCGGGCTGGATACCGAAGACCCGCAAATTTTGCCCAATATGGCAGCCACAGCCAACATTATCGTTAACGTTTACCCCGAATCGGTTCTGGTTCCTTCATCGGCCGTTATTACTTCAAACGGAGAAACCGTAGTCCGTCTGCTTAAAAATAATAAAGTCGAATTGTCACCCGTTGAAGTTTTGGGAACAGGGGATAGTCAAACGGCCATTTCTTCGGGTGTCAGTGCGGGGGATGTTGTAGTTACTTCAGTAATTACTTCCACCAATTCCACCCGGTCTTCTCAGGGTTCCACTTCAGTCTTCGGCGGAATGAGCGGGGGTCGTGGCTTTGTCATATCCAGGTAATATGCCGTCCTCAGCCATTATTTCCGTTAAGAATATCTCCAAAATTTACCGGGTCACCGATGTGGAAACTTTGGCTCTGAAAAATGTTTCTTTTCAGGTAAATCGGGGCGAGTTTATAGCCATTATGGGTCCTTCCGGTTCCGG
>Ga0208245_1002238_pt1 | contig 10182 bp, 12 predicted proteins | sample RifOxyC1_FD_184035 | JGI IMG/M metagenome (GOLD analysis project Ga0208245, IMG submission 184035) | Soil microbial communities from Rifle, Colorado - Rifle Oxygen_injection C1 (SPAdes) | ecosystem: Environmental > Terrestrial > Deep subsurface > Rock core/Sediment | place: Rifle, Colorado... | reverse complement strand
AGTGAGTATTATACTCACTACATGTGGAAGGATGTCAAGTAAAAAAAACTGATCGTGAAATTTAATTTGTCATTGGAGAAATTATGATCTTTATGAGGTTTTCAAATTGTAGTGAGCAAAATCCAGGCCAAAGTCAGGTCTTTAGTTCGGCAATGTCACGCACATGCTGCTCAATTCTTCTGGCCACGAAATATCTTCGCATGGCCAGAAAGTTGTATTTATCAATTTGATCCGATGTCTCTTTTGCCACTTCCAAAATCTTCATGGTGTTTGTCACTGTGGATGCCGTATTGGATACCAGCGAAATCAGCGCCGCAGTATCAGCGTCAGGTATAAAAAAAGTTGTGGCCTTTGCCTGCATGATCGCAAGCAGCAAGGCCCATTTAAAAGTTTTCATTCTTTAACCTCACATAAGATTTGATCGTCTCTTGGTTACTTGACAAATATGGACGATACTTGTTGTAAAAATTAAAAAAACTAGAATCTTCACCGGCCTCAGTATGAAACAACTCCAGCTCCAGAGGCGAAAGATAAATACGAAGCACTTTTCTAATTTTGTTATCCGCACTTTTTAGATAACATTCACTAAAGCTGCCTTTTTCAAAACGAAGCGATTTAATCATCTCATGGTCAAATTCAGTTACCTCAGGATCATCAATTTTTTCCTGTGGAAAAAAAACTTTGATGAAACTGTTGTTAGTAATCGAACTATAAAGTTTGCCACCGCTGCCTGCAAAGTCATTCAACCCCTGCGAGATTGCAATGGGCAATGCCCCCGTTTTTCTAAAAGTCCTAAAACATTCGTCGATGTAGTCGGCATGATCTTTTAAAAAGGACCAAGCTTCATCAAAAACTAAAATCTTCTCCTTTGCTCCGATATTTTTAAAATATTCCAAGATAAAAATAATGATTGGCGCAATTGCTTCCTTGGGATACTCATCAACATCGACATACAAAATTGGCACCTCCGGAATCTTCTTCTCTACGAAGAGGCCACCAACTACCTCGAAGTAGAGTGAAATTCCTGGAAGGTGCGATTCTAGTTGGCGCAACAAACTGCCAAAATCATCTATCAGCGGATTACTATCCAAAACGGACTTAATTGCTCGGAGTAGTTTCCCACGCTCCAGTTTTCCAAATTTTTCTTTATCCACCACACTTAAAATAAGCTCCATTAAGTAGAGCGGATCTTTAAATTGTAACGGATTAAAACTGCCCTCCAAACTCACGCCGCCATGATAAAGAGTCAGTCGTCGAAACGATCCCCCCTTATCCAAGATCACTGTTGGATGTTTATCAATTAGCGCATGAATAATCTTATTAGCAAAAACCGACTTGCCACCACCACTGGAACCCGTCACTAGCATATTGCGATTTGGAAGATTTGCCGCAAACGGATCATAAAAAATGCTCTCATCCATCGAATCCGCAAATTCCACTCCCGAATCCATCAAATGCGACCTATGAAGTGGCAACAAAAACTTTAGATGACTTGTCTTATCAGTATGCGATCTAAATTTAAAAGACGGTGTTACTCCCGGAATTAGCTCACTAAGGATGGCCCCCAATCCCGATTTCATTGCCTTGATACTATGCCCTTCAACAAACAGCTTTACTCCGCATGGCCTCATCACATCAATCAACTCATCACTTTTTTGATTAAGCTCATCCAGCGACAATCCATCTACGATAAAATAAAGCTCCATTTCAAATAGCGACTCAGTTCCCAGCGTCAAATCACTAATCAAGTCTTCTGCTTGCTGATAAGCCCCTTCACTCTCTATGTCTCGTTTTGCTTTAAAAAAATTGCCAAGGTGAGACGTTCTAATCATCTCCATCTTTTTAAGTCCGCTCTCTTTGCCTATCCGCTTTATACTCAACACATAATCTACTCCATCTGGTACAAATCCACCGCCAATGCTACCGCTTGCAAATTCCGCCACCGACAAAATGCGCCGATACTTTCCGTTGTAGCAAAGATAGTTATCCATGATTGCCACGTCCGAATAGATATCTATGGCCCCGAAGAAGGTTTGAAGGGGCCTATCAGATGGCCCCATTCCAACCATTCTAGGGCCTTGATCTACTTCCTTGTTGCTGCAAAAATAACTTCTTTTGCTGATGGAGTAGAATTTATAGAAGCAATAATCATCTAAATTATTCAGATACTCCGCAATACCATCGTAAAACGCCTCCGTTTCGTTTTTGCTCATCTGATGCAGATCAGGTGGCGTCAGCTCATAAAAAAAGCTTTTAACCCCATTTTTACACGTTAAACGATGCTCTTTAACCTCCACAATAGGAAACGTTATTCTATCCATTTAAATCCTCCAGTTTATTCCACCAAGAAAATATTTTTGATGCACCTAGCTCTTGCATAAAGCGCCTTGGAAGTTTTCTTTGCGACCACTTGTAAATCAGTAGCACCACTACATCGAGTAGGAGTGCTACCACTCCGGCCACATGCAACCACGACAACAGCAGATATACCGCACCCATGATTGAAAGCTCCGTTCGATTTAATCCGGCCAACACCTTGGCCCTACGATTTAGTAACGTGGGAAATGAACTATCTTGCATATCCACCTCCTAGCTAAAGCTCTGGGTTAGCGTAGTAATTAAATCCAATCCTACCGCCGAAAGCACGGCCAGCATTAACACGTTGGCAATTTTCTTTTGGTACTCCTCTTGCTTGAAGTATCCCAAAATGATAAACAGCAAAAACGATGCTCCGGCCACTGCGCCGGACAGTGGAATCAGATAGGTGTTGGTAATAGTCTCAAAACCGTTTTTGAGCTTAGAAAATGCATAGGCATTAGATACCCCAAGCGCCATTGATCCCAATACCACACCGGCGATATCAATTATTTTTATCCGTTTCATACGGCCCCCTAGTTATACATATTATTAATAACGCTGCTCACCGACACAGAAAACGCCTGCGCATAGTCACGCGCTGGAAATAGCTTCAATCCTCTACTCACAAAAGGTCGAAATCCATCCATCATCACCGAACCAGCAAAGACGCCTTTTTCTTCCCAGTTCAAACAGGCACGCGCCACCATACCTGGGCAGATAGTTTTATCTTTGCCGGTAGCATTGTGCAGATACGCTCCTTGAAATGTTTGCCCTTTGAAATTTTTAAGTTTCAAAAACAAAACATTTTCTTCAAAGTTGGCCATCTCCAAAATCTTTGTCGGATCATCAATTTTTAGGTGAAGATTATTACCAACCCAATTGGCCGAAAGTTTTTTTTGCGCCACAAGATCAGAAAGCGCAAACTCCGACTTGTTGATAATAAGCATTATTTGCGACAGCTCCCCGCTAAAGTCTTTGTTAAAACTAAAGCTATTATCGTAACTGCTTCCATGATTTACTTTTACATAGCAGTCCACTGTTAAAACACCGCAGATGCAATTTTTCCCACAAGAACAAGGACGCTCGCGATAGTTGCGATCCTCTTCAATAAACTTTTCGCCCCATTTACGTTCAGGTACGATTTGAATATCTATCTTGGCATTTGGTGAGATATTTCCCAGACTAAAAAGTCTATAATCTTCTCCTCCAGTAATATTAGCTTGCAACCCAACAACTTTTTCGCTGGATTGTGCCGCTAGCTCCGCCCCAGTGATATATGAAAGCGCAATAACATCACTGGCCCCATACTCATAATCAAGATAGTGGCGATTAATCTTATCAGTGAACAAAAACCACTTTCCTTTTTTATCCAAAGAGGCAATCTCTTTTAGATAAGTAAAGCTAGGAAGATTAGATTCAAATTGATCGATCTTTTTTATCTGATCATTTTCAATGGTAAAGTTACGCTCAAACAAAACTCCCAATACTTGATCTAGTCTTTTGCTCTCACCATTAACGCCAACATACCACACCCTCGATTCCAAGGGTGTATTGTAGTTAACCGGCACAGATTTTTCTTTTATGCTGGCCAATAGTTCTTGATAAGTTGTCTCCATCGATGGGATCTCGTAGTCGGCAACTTCCGAGACAATAAACTCCCCTCGCTTAAAAAAATTCTCCGAAAGCAGTGCCAGTGGAACGTTTTCAATTGTGACAGCGACAGTTTCATTTACCCCCGCAGCAAAATTGCGCTCCACCACCTTTGACGCCAACAACTCATAAGACTCGCGCTCCTGATCGTAGTAGTAAAAATTTAGCGTCGGATTTTTGATCATTTCAAATCCACGATTGGCCAAAAGCTGGATTGAATTTTCTAGCTTTATCGTAGCACCTGCATACTCATATTTTGTTTCATCAAAATATTTTTGATTATCCAAAATCTCCTTGGCATAAAACTGCGGATCAATCTCGGGCCATTTTATCCAGAAGTAGTCTCGCTCAACGATCTCACCAAACGAGTGGGTAGAAAATTTTCCAACATTGGCCGCTGCATTGTATGCCTTATCTCGAATAAATATATCTCCAATGCGATATTTGAAGTTTGGATCATTACGCCCAACCTTTGTATCAATCTTAAACGATGCCACTGATCCATCACTCACGCTTTTAAACTTGGCCTCAATTAAATAATCTTGCAAAAATCTAACGCGCACCTCGGGCAAATCGGCCATAAATGGCCGTCTACCAAGTAGGCGCTCTTGTTGATCAGGAACTTTATCTCCATCAGAGTCCTGATCGTCTTCCGGTTTTTGCTCCTCCAATTTTCTTTCTGGTGCCGACGTAGGCGCTGGTGCTGCATTCTTTTTGTCTTCTACAAAACCACAGCCACTCATAGATATAGTAAGTAACGATGCCAAAATCATTGATGTAAAAAAATTCATAACCAACCTCCGCCTTTGATAAATGCCGTGCTTACTCGCAACGACAATATATATTTATTTAATCTCTCATAGCGCTTTGTTTTTGGAATTTTGATCATCTCCAAAAACTCCAGTAACTCTTGTTTTAAAGCTCTCATTGCTTCACTCCTTCAGTTTTAAGTTTAATTATCAGATGGTGAATCCTCTCAATTTTATCCATCAGCTCTTTGTGGTTTAATAGTTCACTCGGTAATTCTCCGATGATGTGGCGAAACGTATCGTGAATCTTTTTTAGTAATCTCATCATGCTCTCCTGTTAATGTTTGTAATGGCCTGGAGTGAGGAGAAGGTGGCGCAGTTTTTTCTGCGCCACCTCGATCATCTGATCTGCCTCATCCCAACTAATTCGCAAAGCTCTCGCTATCTCTGTTATTGTCATTGCCTCCCAAAAGCGTAGATGTAACGCGCGCTGCTCATCGTTGCCGAGTGTAGGCAAGGCATAGCTTAGCTTGCAAAAAAGTTCATTTTTGTTTTGTTTAAAATATTCGCACATAGTCTGTTCTCCTCATTTCTGTTTGTGTCGTTTGTGACTCTCGATATTCCCATCTGCGCCACTCTTCATCTGCCTTAGAATTTTCTGTGCAGAAGGTGTGAACAATCGATGCCACCAAGTCAAAAAAACGTTTAAAAAAATTACTTGTCATACTGCCTCCGTTTTGAGCAAAAAATTTTTTGCCCTCTCATAAATGGGAAATTGGCCGGGTGTTTGCACCCCAAAGCTTTGAAATTCTTCGAAATGCATTTTTCTTCATCTCGAAAATTACCGATCTGTTGACATTCATCTCGGCCGCAATTTGGCGCTCACTTTTTCCTTCCCAAAAAATCTTGTGAATGACCATTCTTTGTTTGTCGGTGAGCTTCTCTAGCGTCTTTCTAACTTTTTCTTTCAGCTCATCGCTGGCACCATCTGGAATTAGATAAAAAATTGACTCTTCCATCTGGCCGGCCACGTAGTCATAGGACTCTGGACTAATTTGAGATTCCTTTAGCGGATAATCCAACCACGAAAGATACTTCTCCCACATGTCTTTATCCCAGTTTTGACAGATGACTTTTAGCTCATCATCACAAATTGGATGTCCTCGGTGATCAAGCCATGGTTTTTTGGTCGCAGTTTTAATTTGCAGCGCCTTTTTTTCAGCGCCGTTGTTGCTATCTATATTTGAAAAACACATAAATCCTCCGATAAAATTGTTAATGGCCCAAACATCACGTGATCATCAGCAATCAACTTTGCTCTTGGCCCCTTCAGTTTCGAGGGCGCGCCCACTCGAAACGAACAGAAGCCAAGTTCAAAATTGTTTGCAACGAACATCGTGCACGTTCAAACCTTGGCGCACTTGTAAATCGATTTATGAGTATTGATCAAAGACTTCCCGGTGCGGACACGAAGAATTCCCACCGCGGTGGACGGCCCTGCCCGCAGCGGACATTGAAGGTTACGTGTATATGATGATTATCGCGAGTAGATTCCCGGACCGGGTTGCCCGGAGCGGGAAATGGAAGGGATTAGTTTTTCAAAAGTGAAATGAATAGAAGCTTGATTAGGTTGCAACGATTCTGAAAATTACTGATTTTATATGACTACACCTCTCATTTTCATATGCCGAAGTTACGATCCCTTTCATTGAGAGGAGGATTTTTCTAGATTATAAATATCCGACAAGAGCACCGGAACTATTTTTGAAATATATTATTTACCAAGTACATTATTTATAAGATTTTGAACTTCCTGTGATTTAGTTCCCTCGAATGACGAATTACATGTTCTGTTTTCACTACGAAGCCATCTTAAATCTTCTTCTGAATGCATTTCACCATGATGTTCTGGTGCAGATGAAAAAAACCAATTAGTTATATTCATATTGTTATTACCAATAATCAAATATGGTTCGCATTTTTTAGTGTCTTTATTATTCAAAACATCAAAAGCAGAAAGATCGGGAACCGAGCGCAAGTAATCCTTTGGAGCATATCTTAAAAAAAGTTCATAACCAAACAGTGCTCCAGCAATATTAACTTGCAATTCATGTTTATCCATTAACCCTCCCCAGCGGGCAGGCATTAAAATCTTGCATAAATTTTCACCCCATCCCATCATTTCTGCTTTCAGCGGAGATGGAAATACACCACTTTTCATTTTTTTGTAGTTATCAGCAAATGCATAAAGCGATATCCCAAAAAAATGATACCAAGCACCTTCGAGGTCGCCACCATTATCCTTGTCTCCTCTAATATCTTTTAATTTTGAAAGATAGCTTGATCGCTCTTTTTTACTATAAGACTGTAAGGAGGAATCCTCACGAGGATAGTATCTTAGTTTCAAGCGAAGTATATTGTGACACAAAAGTAATGATTCAAATATATCACCCTTTCTCAAATCCATTGCTTTTTCAAAAATGTCAATGGGACTGACACTGTTATCCTTTTGATCTTTTAACCAATCACCAATTTCTTGTTCACTGCCAGTATAAAATTTAGAAGGAATAAATTCTCCATTTAAAAGATCAGGGTTAAACCCCGAAACATCGAGCAAAGGAGTATAATCCGTTGTATGGTCAACGAGTTTTGGCAAAAACTTTTTTTTGTCCTTTTGGTTTAAATATACACATTGTGCTAAGTTTTCTGCATCTATATAGTATAAATCATCACGCATTTTCCACGTTGGGATAATCCACGAAACAGTTGAGTCTGAACGCTTGCGAAGGTTATTAATCCTGTCTGGTTCGACTCCTTTAAATGCAGGTTTACCATTTTCAATAATATCTTGAAAATAGTTCATCGTATTTTGATTCCCGGTAATAAAAGATACTGTGTTATAAAAAAGTGGGCCTGTATTAGCGACTAGATATAAAGTATTTTTTCCAACCCAAAAAGAAGTGACTTTGATGGCATCTTTGATTGGATGCTGGCCATCGCTTGATTGGATGCTACCACCGCTTCCAAAAGAATAGTTATAAAAAAACAAAGCGCATATAAGTATTACTTTAACAATATTTTTCATAAATCCTTGAGACAAAATATCTATTGATATATCGGAACAACATTGAGTCTATTGAGGATTAGGATTTATTATTGATTTATTGGAAATTTATTCCCAATGTAATTTATGTACACAAATAGACGACATAAAATATCGGTTAAGATTAATTATCTTACCGACAATATATTTGCTAAAGTTCCTGATCATCAAGCCTTATCAGAAACTGCCGCACTTCTATCGGCCCGGACAAAAGATTTGTTGAAGCAAAGGATAACTATTTCAATCAGCTGTTGTCCTAGCCCAGAGGATAAATATAACCATAAAGTTTCTGGCCAGAATACAAGACGGAAAATCATTTCGAGCCGATGGACTTAAGTACCTGCATCAAGCATGTGCTTATGCGACTTTTTACTTCGCGATAGGCTTGTTGGCCCAGAAAAAGTGGTTTTTTTGCAGATAGTTGAAGAATTTCTTGTTTGAGTAGTGCCGCAAATTTTTCTGATGAAACGTAGTCTTCTCCTCCAAGAAGAAGAAGACCTTTTATTCCGCCAAAGGAAAATTTTGTATTCAGCTCAAGACCAGTATCTGCAATTGCATTTACAATTGCAACCATCAGCTCATCTGTAGACTTGCCAGTGGCAGAATTTAAACATTTTTGAATTGACTCCTCAACCGTTTTTAAAGAAGGGCTTGTTGTGCCATGAGTTCCCATCTGTAAAGCTGCTTCCGCAATGGATTTCGCTTCTCTACGATTCACTCCAGCCAAAAATTTAGCTAATACAACTCTATCGTCCGATTTCAGAATTCCTGTTTTAGAAAAGTCTGTAGCTTGGCCAAAATCAATTGGATAAATTGCTTTATTTTGTTCATCAATTAGAAAATTACCACTGTGGCCATCTGGGTTAAACCATCCCTCGCGAAATAATAGACGTAGATTTGCCTCGACAATTGCGGGACCGGTTGCTTCTTTGGCCGCTAATGTAGATTTTCCCCAACTTACTCCATCTACTTTTTTCAGCACTAGGAGATTATCTCTAACTTGGAAGCCAGGAACTACGCTAGGAACTTCAAAATGCCATCCATGTAACTTTGACCCTAATTCTTGATTCATTTTACTAAAGTGGCTCTCAGCTTCTGATATACGTTGTGCCTCTTTGGTCATGCGCATTTCATCAGCGAGTTGATCTTTTACGCCAGAGATAACTGATTGAAACATACCGCGTGGTAAATCCATCTGGCAATTTTTCAGTTCATCCAAATAGCGCAAACTAAGATCGATATTACCACCGACTTGCTCAGGAGCATGTGGGCGTTGAATTAAAAAGGCAACCTGACTTCCATCGTCTAACTCCGCATGGACAACAGTTTTCAAACTTGCACTTCCGATAATTTCTTTGAGTTCACGAATTCGCGCATGTTCCGAAGGGGTAAGAGTTTCTTTGAGTATGCGTTCGACCTCGACTTTTGCTAAAGGAGTTGCCCCATCTTTTAATTTAGCTGTTTCCTTCGTGACCTCGGGGCCAAAAAGCTTCCACACCGAACTCATCTGTCCAAATTTAATTCCAACGGTTTGAAAAACTTCAAACAAACTGGCCACACTACCTTTTTCACGACTTATTTGGCTCATAAGATAAGCAAGCGTCACCGTGCGTTCATGTTCAGGAATTACCTTGAGAAAAGGAACTAAGAGTTTTTCTTCAGTGCCTCCTTTAGTGTATCCTATGATATCTCTCATCATGCGAAGAAAAAATTGGTCATCTGTACCAATTTGCGGACGCATGTGATCAACAAGCGTTTCAATAACAGGTATTCGCTCTTCCGGTTTAGACTCCACGATAAGTGCTTTGAACTGGTCTATCGCTTTTCTAGTTTTAGTAGTCAGTTGCTCTGCTTCTTTATCCAAGACAATGTTGCCTGTTTTTATTTGAGGTAAATTTCCCATAAGCGTTATGGCCATTTCACGTTCTGGGAAAGGATTGACTTTGGGGTTAACGATATATAGCAAGAGTTTTTGTCGTGTTTTATCATCCATTTTTTCAATAGCGGCCGAAACAGTAGAACCGATGTTGGCAAAAATCGGCTGAATCTTTCGCCAATTATATGATTTCTCATTCTCTATAATTTCCAGAAGATCTCCACTGACACCTGCTTTCCAAGCAATGTTTTCAAGAAGTGCATCTCTGGCAAACCCACCTCGTGGGACATGGGTTTTTGTGTTCTCGACAAGCTGATTAACAAACTGTTCCTCAATCTTTCCATTGGCCTTTGCCTTTAAGATTTGGTGATTGGTTACAGCTTTTGAGAGGTCAACTTGAAGTTCAGAACTAGATACTCTTCCATCTCGCAAAGCCTGTTCAACTT
>Ga0208245_1002230_pt1 | contig 10215 bp, 24 predicted proteins | sample RifOxyC1_FD_184035 | JGI IMG/M metagenome (GOLD analysis project Ga0208245, IMG submission 184035) | Soil microbial communities from Rifle, Colorado - Rifle Oxygen_injection C1 (SPAdes) | ecosystem: Environmental > Terrestrial > Deep subsurface > Rock core/Sediment | place: Rifle, Colorado... | reverse complement strand
TTCAACAGCCTTTAGTGCCACCGCTTCAGTGCGCAATTCAGCCGGTACGTATTGCAATGCATAGCCGTCACTTTCAACAGCCTTTAGTGCCACCGCTTCAGTGCGCAATTCAGACGGTACGTATTGAATTGCATCGCCGTTTATTCCAACAGCCTTGAGTGCCACCGCTTCAGTGCACGATTCAGCCGGTACGTATTGAATTGCATAGCCGTCACTTTCAACAGCCTTTAGTGCCACCGCTTCAGTGCGCAATTCAGCCGGTACGTATTGCAATGCATAGCCGTCACTTTCAACAGCCTTTAGTGCTGCTTCTACTGTTAATATCTCAATGAATTTCATACCACCCCCAGATGTCGCAATTACTACTCGTTAAGATGCTAGTTTTTAAGTCAGCAGTAGGTAGGCGCGTGACCAGATTTCGATCACATCCTCTGTCGCGCGCTTATGGCGGCGATTACAGTTCGCGCGCTGAAGAGTTAACAGTAGCTGAATTTGCCGTTAACAACAGTCACCCGCATTTCGCCCATGCTTTACTGGCCCTACACAAATCTAGTAGTACACCTACACACTGCTGTCTATTTTTCGCGCCCCATGCGACCCACCGTAGTCTTCGCTGTTGCCCGGCGCGCTCGCAACCACATTGCTTGCCGGGTGGGTTTTGTTTCCTCGCGCCGCAGTTGCGTAAGCGAGTGATGACACTTTAACAGGATAAAAAAAAATGTCAAGCCCCTTACGCAAGTCACTTGACATTTTTCACAGACCATATATCATTGCCAACCATGAACAAACACAACAAAATAGTTAAAGCCGCAGCAGAAAAACGCCGCGAAAAATTGCGCCGTGAATTTGCCGCATTGCAAAAAAAAAATGGTGGCTGTTCGATTGCCGAGTTTGCCAGACGGAAGTTCCTCAGCAGATCGCGAATGTCTGATTTGCTGATGACAAAAACAAAAGCGAGGTTTGAGATATGAAATTTTCTGACTCACTTGAGGGAATTAAGCTCCTTCCACAGAAGGAAGGGCAGGCAAAATCAATGCTTATTTGTGATGTGGATGGCGCATCATCATTTGAGATTGGGCATTGGTATAGCCCTGATGCTGTCGTGTTTTTTATTAGAGCGGCGCAAGCTTCTGAACGAAAGGCAATAATTGCATCGATACAAGGCAGATGCAGCAAACACGAAAACGGAAAAACAAAATGACCAAATACAGTGACAGTGGAGGATTGGAATACATCAGAAAGCATTACGGCGTACCGGCGAAACGCGGGGCTAGAGTCTTGTGCGACTGGTATCCGCAAGAACCTGCTCGAACAGGAACCGTGACCGGCGCATACGGCCCCAGGATACGAGTGCGGCTAGATGGTGAGACCAGATCATGTTTTGCACATCCTGTATGGAGGATGACGTACCTGCCGCCCAACGTTAGCTTGAGCGGCCTGCCGCTCGTAAAGGATTGAACATGAAACAAGCGCCTATTGCGGCAGGTACGCTCGAAGCGTCAGTTGGACGTGAGGCGCCAATTGCAAGGCTTGTCCGCAACAAAATCAAATGGATGCTGGAGTGGGTCGATCGAAACGGTATGCAACTCGAACTGGAAGGAGAGTGTGGATTGGGCAGGCCGTGTGTTGGAGTCGTAGTAGATAAATGCTACCCTAACTATGAGTGGTATGACGAGAATTACGAGCGCATCGATAGCAACGGTGATGTTTGGAAACCGCCTGACGCTTATCACAAGCATCCTTGTGTTGCCGTTCTTGGACGCGGTGAATATGCAGAATCACAGTTGTATGATTGGCTAAAGTGGTTCGACAACAACGGATTCAAGCTGGAAACAGGCTTTATTCCTGGACAAATTGACCCAATACTAACAATGCTGGGCAAACATAAATATGCGCGAATGGTGCGCAATATCAAACATGAGCAAATATAACCTACCACACCACAGGCGCCACATGTTTTATGGCATTGGTAAACGCGATCCACGTAGAACGCTGGTGATTGTTTTACGATGGATACTCGCCACGATCATGGCCGCGATCATCATAGTGGCGTTCATGCGTGTTTCTGACGCGCTGTTGCAAGCCAACTCCGAGACTGCGGCGGCGCAGCAGGTATACGCGGCATCGATGCGATTGCGAAACTTGGGCGCACCGTGCACCACGGAGACGGATCGCAGCGAGGGAACGTGCAACGTGCATTTGAAACCAATTTATTGGAGCGGCAAATGAAATTTAAAATTAATTTATGGGCTCTTCTTTTTGCAGGATGGCTTCTCGCTGATTTTTTGTAATTTATTTTCAAACTACTAGAAGGTAGATAAAAATGAAAAATTTAAAAATTGAGGTTGAACGCGAGGATGACGGCACCGGATCGATTGCATTTATATTTTGTTATCTGGTCGGCGTTGTGTGCGGGATTGCTGTTTACGCTATAGCTGCGCGGTGGGTGTCATGAAAACTCGTTGCGGAGACTGCAAGCACTACGAGCGGGCGCGGAACCCTGAGACAAACAGGCCGTTGCCAAGTCAAAAAGGCAATTGTGTATACCCTGTGGAATGGCCGAATCTACCAAAATCATTCCTCCCAGATAGGTGGAGTCATTTTGGGAGAAGAACCGTACAGTTTCCGCTGCGGCGATATGTTTGGAAGGATGACAATGAGCCTTGCAATATGTTCGAAGCGCGTGTGCATGTTAAGAAAACTACAAATTGATAAAATCATGAATGCAGATAAGATTTCTACAGTATTAAAGGCTTGCGAGAATATAGCAACGTTTAAAGGTAAGGGGCGGCGCGCCCCGGAAAGGAATGGAAGTGAACAGGATTCAACAATCGACATACCGCCTTGCGCAGGCGTGCAAGGGAAGTCCGATTTCTTCGACCGTGGTTGTGATGTTATTCTTCGTGATGTTCAACGTCATGGAGGCAACCGTCGAGAAATTTATTTTCGGAGAGAGGTTCGTTCATTTCCTCGACCCGATCTTTGCTCTGGCATTCATCGGTTATTCGGCCTACGCGGTGTATTGGTGCGCGGTGTTAAACAGCGTGAAGAAAAGCGCCCCTAACGTGGATTAAGCCTCAACCAACAGCGGCCACAAAATGACGAATAAAACCACAACACCAAGCCAGCTGTTGGTTGCCGGACTTGCCCATAAAGCTAGACATCAAAAGTGCAAACACTGTGGTAAGGCTGCATCAGACCACAACGCCCATGACAGGTCTTGCCCAATAGGCAGGAAGAATCGAGTATTTGGATACCAATTTAGTAGGCATACTAAATTTGAGGTCTAACGTTAAAATTGATGTGCAGCCAGCTTATGGGCTGTCCCTCTCGTACGATCAAGTATTCTACCGTAAAAATTGAGCAGCCGCCCACCGCTGCACTTGAGAAAGGAACTGCACCGTGAACACAGAACAAACCACAACAAAGCCCGCAGATTGGCGATCTAACTCGAATGTCGGGTTAGCCGCTTTGTTGGTTGACCATCCTTATTATTGCTCTGAAAGTAACTATTACTCAAATGGCGCTGGCGCGCAATGGGAAACAATGACGGACTTTCTCTCGGAATTTGAAAGTTGTGACGTTGACCTGAATCTTGTTTTTCGCTGGGACATTAAACAGCGCGACGAAGACAACTCAGGAAGGTGCTATGCAGAAGTTTTTATGATACACCAGCGCAAAGGTATTTTTGCACCACACCGCATAAAGCATATCAACGAGGATGAGGCTGTGAGATTCCACGCCTATCTTGAAAAGCACTGGGCGACACTGAAAGCCATGTGGAAGCCACTAGCGACTAACGTTAAAATTAAGGCGGGCGCGTAAAAAGCCCGGCACGAAGTAAACACGCTGAATCGCATCGCATTGAATGTATGGTTGGGCGGTTTTAACTGGAGAAGAGAAATGAACAATACAGCGAAATGCGAACTTTGCGGCGAGCCGATGCCACCGGAAGAGTCGATGTTTAGTTACCACGGATACAGCGGGCCATGCCCAAAGCCACCGCTGCTGCCGCGAGACAGCGGCATTAGTTGAGAGCAAGCAACCCAGCGTGAACAGTGACTTGAAACAGGAGCAAACAGCATGACCAAACACAATGAAGATAATGAACGGATCAAGCGCACGTATTTCACATTCCTGAAAGAGGCAAAGCGCCTCAGTGTGCAATCCGTGGACGGGGTGGCGAGCGCCACAGCCGCTATGAAGGCTATACAAAACACAAGGACTTCAGGACATTCAACGCCGACCAGGTTGCCGCTTTCAAGAAACACCTTGCGGAGCAGAACGGGCAGCGCTCAGGAGAAAAACTGAGCAAGGCGACCCTGCACGCGACACTCACGCAACTCAAGCGGTTTTTCCAGTGGCTTGCTTGGCAGCCGGGCTATAAGTCGCGTTTCCAGTATTCCGATGCGGAGTATTTCAATCTATCCAGAAATGACACCCACATCGCAACCGCCAAGCGGGAACAACGCTGGCCGACAATGGAGCAGATCAAGCATACACTGGACATGATGACAGCCGACACTGAAATAGAGCGCCGCAATCGCGCCCTGTTCGCTTTCACCATCCTGACGGGGGCGCGAGACAGCGCCATCGCATCCATGAAAATCAAGCACGTCAACCTTGCGCAGGGATGCGTCTATCAGGATGCGCGGGACGTAAAAACCAAAAACCGCAAAACCTTCACGACCGACTTTTTCCCGGTGGGCGATGAAATCCGTAAAATCGTCGAGGACTGGGTGAGCTACCTGCAAACAGAAAAACTCTGGAGCAATGACGATCCGCTGTTCCCCAAAACGCAGCTTGCCGTTGGAACAAGCCAGCAGTTTGAAGCTGCCGGTTTACAGTGCGAGCACTGGAGCACGGCAACACCGATACGCGCCATCTTCAAGGAAGCCTTCGGCGGGGCTGGCCTGCCCTATTTCAATCCGCACAGTTTCAGAAATACGCTCGTGCAGTTGTGCTATTCAAAATGCTGCACGCCCGAGCAGACCAAAGCATGGAGCCAGAACCTTGGGCATGAAAATGTTTTGACGACCTTCACCAGTTACGGGGAAGTTGGCAGGCAGCGACAGGCGGAAATAATGAGGGGGCTGGCAAACCCGCATCAAGTCTCACAGTCGAACGCTGACGAAATTGCGGAAGCGCGATCCCTCTTGATTGACGGGTTATGCGGCCACCCCCGACAGCCGCAGGAGAAACAGAAAATGAAGATGCTGACGATTGAGATGCCGGATGGCAGCAAGTGGGGTGTACCTGTTGAAGTGATTGCGCGGAGCCGCGCAGCGCACTATGCGCATGAATTTGACGGTAACGTAGAACGCTCGATGGCAGAGGACACGATGCCGCTCTTTGAGAGCGACGATTACGAAGTGGAAAGTTGGGCGGCAAACAACATGAACTGGAGCGACGTGGAAGCGCAGGCGAAGAAGCTGCAAGACGCGCCCGCACCAGACTTTCAAGAGGCATGGGTGAACGGCGAAAAAGCGGTAATCGACGTTGCCGCATAACGCTGAGGTAACAGGCTCATGACAGCAACGGTGCGCCTTACCCCGGCGAGACGGGATAAGCTGCGCAGATTGGGGGCGAAGTGGTTGGGGAAAATGATCGACATGGCGCGTGCAGAAAAAACAAAGGAGATTTCGCATGATTGAATTTGACGAGGATGGAAGCAAAACCACGGCAGAAGATTTTGGGACGTACTGGCTCATAAAAGAGTGGGAATTCTTGGAAGATGAGCAAATGTGGCTTGATAATTCAGGATATACGATTAGCAAAAATATGATTGAAAAACTACACGCCACATCTGATGAATTGGATGGATTGCGCAAAAAGTTTGAAGCACTGCGCGATATGTGGAATAGAAATAGCCTTAGCGCATTTGAGGACGATCAGGATGCCCTGGCTAAAATTATGTACGTACCTAACGCAAAGGTAATGTGCGCGCCGTAGGCGCGTCTCAGTGGAGCGAGGCGGAACGAACTTTACCGCCGGGTTGGGCGGCACTTTAAACGGAGAGAACATGATTATATTTTCTGAAAATGAAATTAATGAAATGGGCCAAAACCCTAACGTCCTGCGCGCAGTTGCCACGATACATGACATCGAAGAAAGCAAATTTGACAGCGTAGGGCTTGATTCGTCGTACCACAAAAAGAGACGAATCGAACTTAATGCAGAAGCTGACAAGATAGAGCGCGAATGGCTAGAGTGACGCAGAACGTGAAATAGGGATCCTAATAAACCCACGTTTTACGTAATGTATTTCAATAAACACTTGATTTTATTATTTAAAAAATTACAACCGACACAGTGAAAAGCGACTTGATTCCAATAATTTGACATGTTTGGATGTTGGTTGTAATGTAGCGCATGGCTGTATTCAGCCCTGGTGTCAGACCCAGAATCCACGAAAAGAGAAAATGACTTCTTCAATAGCCGCATTCAGTTCGTACCATTCAATCCGCTCCTGCGGATACTTTTCGTGGTGTCTGACCGGGCTGAGTGCGGCTTTCAAAAAGGTTATTTGATGCATCATTATCCTTTCCATATCGGTGACTACCTAATCAAGACAGCACATCTTTCGGTTGAAGAGGATTGCGCTTACCGAAGATTGCTTGACCTTTATTACGAAACTGAAGCACCAATCCAAAACGAAACCCAAACGGTTTCCAAACGGATACGCATGGGTTCGCAATCGGATATTGTTGGGTTAATTTTGCAAGAGTTTTTTACGTTGCAAGATGACAATTGTTGGCATCAATCGCATTGTGACGAGGTAATTGCTGCATATCATGCAAAGTGTGAGCACAATAGAGAGGCTGGAAAGCTAGGCGGTAGGCCAAAAAAGAACATAAAAACCCAAACGGTTTCCAAACGGTTAGCAAACGATAACCGTTCGATAACCGTTTCGAACCCTAACCAAGAACCAATAACCAATAACCAAGAACCAAGAATAAAAGAAAAACCTATGCGCGAAAACGCGCTCACTGCACTAGTAGAAATGGGTGTTGACAGACAATGTGCTGAAGACTGGATTGCAGTTAGAAAGGCGAAAAGGGCGCCACTAACAAAAACTGTTTTGGCTGATTTGGAGCGTGAAGCTGGTAAAGCGGGGTTGACTGTTTCTCAGGCTGTCGAGATATGCGCAAAAAAAAGCTGGCAAGGATTCAATGCGTCTTGGAGTTGGCAGGATGTTTTTCCTGGGCAGAATAAAAGAATACCGAAACAAGATAATTTTTCCGAACGTGACTACGGGACTGGCGGCGCGCTGTGAACAATTTTGATGACGAGCAAAAGCTAGAAGAGCCGAAAAAGCTGGATTTATCCGTCCTGGAAAAACAGGCCGTGTGCAAAACGCATGGTGAGTACACCAGCAAGGGCATGATGGGCGGGAAAATATGGATGCCATGCCCGGACTGCGCGAAAATCCAGGCGTCAGAAAAACAAGTCATCGAGGAACGACTTGCGGCCAACGCGGAGCGAGAACGGTGGGAGAGGAAGTTAGGGCAAGCTTGCATTCCAGAACGCTACAAAGATCGCCGGTTTGAAAATTACATCGCTACGAACGAAGGATCGCGAAATGCCCTGCAAACCGCGCACGACTTTGCGGTAAACTTCAAAGATGCAAACGGGCGCAGCTTGATATTCTGCGGGCTACCTGGCACTGGAAAAACCCATCTGGCGAATGCTACCTGCCTGTATGTGATGGAGCAGCACAAAGCCAGCGCGCTTTTTACGACCGTACAGAAGGCGATTCGCCGAATCAAGGATACATGGGACAAGGGCGCAGAGGAAACCGAAACGCAGGCAATAGAAGCACTTGTTTGGCCTGATCTGTTGGTGTTGGACGAAATAGGAATCCAGTTCGGGAGCGAGACGGAAAAAATGCTGCTTTTTGACGTGCTCAATGAGCGATATGAACAGCGAAAATCCGTTATCCTGATCTCGAATTTGACCGTGAAAGAGGTGGTCGTGTATTTGGGCGAGCGAATTTTCGATAGGCTTAAAGAGGATGGCGGGCAGAGTGTTGTTTTCAACTGGAAGTCACACCGTGGTAGTTAATTTCATTCCGCATCTGATAGCCATGCTGCCGCAAGGCCAGCACGAATCCGTTGTCGAGCGCGCGGCAATCTGCGAATACGACGGGAAAATGACCCGCGAAGAAGCTGATAAAGCAGCATGGGAAGAATTTACAAAAGTGGCAAAAAAATGATCGAATACAAAACAACCATCCTGAAAATTGCAATCAGCAGCGGAGATCAGAATCCGGTATTTGGCGATGGTGTGACGCATGTCGAAATTGATAACGAAGCTGGCGGTGGATATTTGGTATTGTCTCAGGGTGACATGAAAATAAATTTGAATTTGGATGAGTTGGTGCACATAACCAATGTAGCTAAAGAAATGATGGCAGATTACGATAAACAAACTGGGGAAACAAGATGAGAATTGAAACCGATGTACTCGAAGTGTTGAGCGTTGCTGAGGTAAATGGCAAAGCCTTAACATTAACTGGGCAGCTTGATCGTGCGTTGTATCTAAAGACAAACAAAGTCCTTGAGGCTGCGGGCGGTACGTGGAATAAAAAAGCCCGGGCGCATATTTTCGATTACGAGGCCGCCGACCGACTGGATGAAATCCTGTTGACAGGAGAAATCGAAATTCCGCGCGACGAGTTTAATTTTTTCCCATCGCCACCGGCAGTTGTTGCCAGACTACTGGAAATAGCTCAGATCAAGCCAGGAATGCGTGTATTGGAACCGAGCGCCGGGAAAGGTGCTATCGCATACGCTTGCGCCACAGCGGGGGCTGTGGTGGATTGCTACGAGCTGATGGAGGCGAATTTTGCGGCGTTGTGCGGCGATAGTCGTTTGGGCCTAGTCCGGCGCGCTGATTTTCTGGAAGTATCGAATATTGGTCTTGGTTTTGATCGTGTTGTGATGAATCCACCATTTGCGAAGCAGGCCGACATCAAGCACGTTCGCCATGCGCACACCTTTTTGAAGCCGGAGGGTTTTTTGGTATCCGTTATGTCAGCGGGAGTGCTGTACCGCGACAATCGCCTGACGAGCGAATTTAGGCGGTTCGTGGAAGAGCATGGCGGCGATATTGAGGAATTGCCGGAAGGGTCGTTTAAAGAATCTGGAACGATGGTTAACACTGTTATCGTGAGTATACCAGCATGATTGAAAGTACCAACACAGACAAACATTTCGCATCAGCGCAGCGACTGGCTGAGGTAATCAAGGAAACAGACGGAACCGGAATTTTGACCAGACACGAGGTCGAACTTTTGCACCGGATATGCGAAAAACTCGCAGCCGGGCGCGTGGCAGAAATTTACGGGGGTTGCGATGTTTAGATCGTGGGAGTTGGATCAGCTTATCTGCAAAAAACCCGCACCCAAAGAACCAAAAGGCGATAAATCGATAGCGATATTAGCGGCAGTTAAGGATGGATACACTAGGCCGCTGGATATTGGCCGTGTTGCCGGCGTTAGAAAGGGGAGCATCTACGGTATGCTGGAAATGTTGCAAGCTAAAAATTTAGTGCGCGGAATCGGGAAGCCGGTGCGCTGGCATCCAAAATGATATGCAATGGCTGCGCGCATCGCTGGTTCGGCAAGGCGAGCAGTGAAGCGCCTGGATATGGCATATGGTGGTGCCGGGCTAAAAAACAGCGCATGGCCGCTAAAGCCGATACTGAGCGGAGGCAGATTGCGTTTCCGGAAAAGTGCGATAAAAGGGAGGAATTGAGATGATCACAAATGAACTGGTTGTAGACCTACGGAGCCGCATAAACCCTGCATATGCGGATCAGATCGGCACGGAGAGTCACGAGCGCCGGTTATGCGCAGAGGCTATCGAGGCTCTATTGGCGGAGAATGAGGCACTGAAAATTACAGCGGAACGGTTATCTGGGAAAATCAATTCCGCGCCGGTCGCGGTTATGGATACCCGCATCGAACTCGGAATTTGCGCGCTGACCGAAGAAGATTTTCCGGCGTTGTACGCATTGCAGGGCCATCGCGTTGCGCTGATTGATTTGAGGATAGCGTGAAAATAATTTTACCGTGGCCATCGCGGGTACTCAGTCCAAATGCTCGGGTGCACTGGGCGACCAAGGCGAAAGCCGTCAAGAAAGCCCGCAGGGATGGCTATAACGCTGCGCTGGTCGCCGGGTATACCAAGATGACATTCGATCAGCACGAAG
>Ga0208245_1002223_pt1 | contig 10249 bp, 13 predicted proteins | sample RifOxyC1_FD_184035 | JGI IMG/M metagenome (GOLD analysis project Ga0208245, IMG submission 184035) | Soil microbial communities from Rifle, Colorado - Rifle Oxygen_injection C1 (SPAdes) | ecosystem: Environmental > Terrestrial > Deep subsurface > Rock core/Sediment | place: Rifle, Colorado... | reverse complement strand
GAACTGCTCCTGGCGCAACAGCAACAGCGCTTGATGGAGAAATTACCGATGTGGCGGGAACACGTTGTGCGGTTACACCGACAACTATCGCATCTAAAACAGTTCAATTTGCGTTTACCCTGGCCTCTTCGGTCTATTCTGCCCCAAAGACCATTCAGAATGTTGGTCTTATCAATCATTCATCCACAGCTACGGCTGGGACAATATTTGCAGGCAACACATATACTACGTCCGCATTAGCTACGAATCAGAGTGTGAACGGAAGCTTAACAAACAAGGCTCATTTACTGGAAACAGTAAAAAGTAAATTTCGTAAATTCGGTGAAACCCTCAAAAAAATATTTGAGATAATGCCGAGCCAAGCCCTAAGTTATTAGGGAAGGTGTAACGACTAGAGACGAAACCCCAGAAATGGGTGAAAGCATAGTCTGAACTATATGGCGACATATAGAAACCGACTGAAAAGATCGGTTCTCCCCAACTAAGGGGAAGCAACAAAATTGATCAAATTCGTTTCGCATAATATATTTAGACATTTTGTCAAAAATAATAAGAATCCACTAGAGATAGTGGATTTTTGTTATAACGAGAGGTATTTTATACAGCTTGACATATAAATAAAAAGGGTATATACTTATATTATAATTAAATAAGTATTAAATATATGAGTCAAAAAAAAGATGTTTTAAAAGAAGAAATAGAAAAATACTATTATAATACAAAAAATAATCTAAAGCAGGCTGCAAAAATACTTAATTGTTCAGTTACTGTACTTCGAAGGTTAATTTTTTCTTATGGAATGAGTCCGAAGGCAAAAACATGGAGATTATCTGAATTTAAAAATATGCGTTTCATTCAACCTAAAAAAGATTTTCTTACTATGGAAGAATTAAAAAAATATTATTTAGATATTCCATGCAATATGTTTATTGGGGCAAAGAGGGCTGGTTGTTCCGTTGCTTTTATGAGAAGATCATTGGTTTTTCATGGGATATCTGGTAAAAAACGTAGTTGGAATCCAAATCGAAAACGTAAAATAGATATTTTAAATGATAAAGAATGGTTAAAAAAAGAATTGGAAACAAAATCTATGTATAGAATTACAAAAGAATTACATACAACCCCAGGTAATGTTTCATATTATGCAAGAAAACATGGACTTGTTTCTATAAATATAAGCATGAGTGATAGGGTAAAAGCTGGAATGAAAAAAAGACACCCAAATGGCTTTTTGGGGGAGAATGCATCAAATTGGAAGGGTGGAAGAAGAAGAATGGGAACAAGAGGTTGTTATATTTCTATCTATTCTCCAAATCATCCAAATGCGAGAGATGGTGGTTATGTCTTAGAACATAGAATTATTATGGAAAAATACTTGGGAAGATACCTTACTTCTACAGAGTTGGTTCATCATAAAAATGGAGATAAAAAGGATAATCGTATTGAGAATTTGGAATTAATATCTGATCGTGGAACCCATACTCGTGATCATTTTGAACGTTCTAATAGAACGGAATTAGCAGAATTAGAAGTTGATCGTTTACGAAAACTTCTTATTGCTAAGGGCATAAATCCAAATTAATTGCACTTGACAAAACCATAATAAAGCCTATACTGAAAAAGTAATCCATTATAAATAAAAATATGAAAAAAAAGAAGGTGAAAAAGATATCCGAAGCGCAAAGAATTAAGAATTTATTTAGAGAAAAAGCAATAGTTAAACTAGATCTTGGTTCTGGTGAAAATAAACAACCAGGATCAATAGGCGTGGATTTTAGAAAAACTAATAATGTCGATATTATTCAAGACCTAACCTCCTTTCCATGGAAATCATTGCCAAGTGAGTGTGCAGATGTTGTTTACACTAGTCATCTTTTAGAACATATAAATCCGGCATCGGCCAATCCTCAACTGGCCAATCTTATAGATTTGCTTGTGGATAAAAAATTAATTACCAAGAGGGATGTTGATGCCTCTATTGGTGATTATCGCTATTTGGGTGGATTTCTGCGCTTCTGTGACGAGGTTTGGAGGGTGTTAAAACCCGAAGGACAATTTATAAGTACATTCCCATTTGGTGGGTCACCTGCTTATTTTCAAGACCCAACTCATTGCAATCCAATTACACATGTAACACTTGCCTATTTTGATCCGTTGGCAAGAATCGAAGGTACAGAACAATATTATAATCTTTATTCTATTTATCGTGTAAAACCCTGGAAAATTATTCGTTGCTTTTTTGATCAAAATGGGATGATTGAATTTTGTTTCGAAAAAAGGAGAATTGATAAATCTTATAATGTTTCATCTGATAATGGGATGAATACAATAAAATAAATTTATGAAAATATCAAAAAAGATGGTTAAACTCCCAATTGAGGGAGACAATAAAATGAATAGAAGTGATGGGAAAATAAAGAGCAATAGACTTTTAATATCCACTCCCACGCTTGGTATGTTTAGATCGGAGTGGGTTAATGCTAGATTTTCTCAGATAATTCCCTGTAATTTTTCAACAGTTGATGTCCAAAATTTTATGAACCCACATATGCCAGTGGGGTTTCAATTAGTTGATGCGGAAAATTTAAGCGCAAAGGCTGTCGTTGATGGTGATTTCGAATGGATGATGTCTATCGAGGATGACAATATAATTCCGCAGGGAACACTTATAAAGATAAATGAATATATGATTCGAAATGATACGCCAGTTGTAGCAGGAATTTATTGGACAAAATCCATACCTCCCGAACCACTATTGTATCGTGGACAAGGAACTGGACATTATGCAGATTGGCGCTTAGGTGATAAAGTCTGGGTAGATGGTATACCATTTGGGTGCACATTGATCCATGGAAATATAATTAGAGAATTATGGAAGGTTTCCCCAGAGTATATGGTTAATGGTGTTGTGACTAGAAGAGTTTTTGATAATCCAAGTGAGGGCTACATCGACCCCGTAACAAAGGGGTGGATGGCTACTTCAGGGACTACTGATTTGGCTTTTTGTAAAAGGTGTATGACAGAAGATATTTTTACAAAAGCCGGTTGGCCTGAATTTCAAAAGAAGCAGTTTCCATTTCTGGTCGACACGACAATTTTCGTAAAACATATTGATCGGGCCAGTGGAGTGATATACCCAATTAACCTTCCCAAGGCCTTCCTGGAGGGTAAAATAACCTGGAGGGAAGCCCTGCGGATAATGACGGTATAGGGGACTTTGCTATAATAAAGACATAATTAGTTAAGATAAACATATGCCTATTGAAATAATCGATCCAGTCGAAGAGGCTCCGAAAGAACCAGTCGCCGAACCAGAAGTGGTCATTCCAGTGGAACCGGAACCAATAGATGCCATCCGAGAAGCTGAAATCCTTGACGAGGCGCTGGATGAAGTGGATGAGGATGATCCAATGATAGAAGAAGAATAATTTTACCATTTCTAACACACGAAACACCCAATCCGGGTGTTTTTTGTTGTTTTATTCGGGACTTTGTTAGACTGAATTATATGTAAATATTAAAATAATATTATGAAATTGAGTGTAATTATCCCAAGTAGACAACCTGAATTTTTACAAAAAACGATCAATGACCTGTTAACAAAAGCCCAAGGAGACATAGAAATAATCGTAGTTTTGGATGGCCAATGGCCAAACCCAATGATAACCGACCACCCTAAAGTCAGGGTTATTCACCATGGTTCAAACCATAACTCCAGGGGTATGCGGGAGAGCATTAATATGGGAGTGGCCATCTCTACCGGTGAATATATTATGAAATGTGATGAACATTGCCTTTTTTCGCCTGGATTTGACACTCGGATGATTAGTATCTGTAAGGATGACTGGGTGATTGTGCCTAGGCGCTATAGACTGGATGCCGTAAATTGGAAAATCATTGAGGATGGCCGGCCGCCAATTGATTATATGCGGATTGATTACCCGTATCAAAGGCCTCTTGACAAGACCTGCGGATTGCATGGCGGAGAGGACAAGGAGCGGCATTTCGCTAGAAAGGACATTGAAGTGGATGATCTTATGACCATGCAGGGAAGTTGTTATTTTATGTCAAGGAAGCATTGGGACAATGTTGTCAAGGAGATGAGCACAGAAAGATATGGGCCGTTTACTATGGAGGCCCAAGAAATCTCTATGCCCACCTGGTTGTCGGGAGGCAGGGTGGTGGTTGACAAGGGGTGTTATTATGCTCATTACCACAAAGGGAGTGGTGGAAAAGGTTATGGTTTTAGCACAGAGCAGTATAAAAAGCATGCTGAAGGCACTGAAAGGGGTCGCCTTTATGCCATTGAGTATTGGATGCACACTAAAGACTATAAATATGATTTTGAATGGCTGATAAAGAAATTTTGGCCAATTAGGGGTTGGGCCGATACATGGAAAGAAGATGTAATCAGGGATAAGAAAACTGATTATTCTACCCTTAAATATGAGAATGATTTTTGGTTGTCCAATATAAAAGGTCAAAATATTGATTTGGGACTTGACAAGGTTAATAATATTAATAAAAAAACTATGAAAAATAGGCAAGAGTTGGCGAAGTATTTCGCAGAGTTAGGCTTCAAGGTTGGAGCAGAAATAGGAGTTTGCAAGGGGTATTATTCATTGACTCTTTGTTCGGAAAATCCGGGGTTGACAACCCTGTATGGGATTGACAACTGGAGTAATAATTCCGGGACACATAGGGAACGCAATCATCGGGATTCGGCTTATCGGCAAACACTTGAGAGATTGGCTCCTTTTATAGAGAAGGGTGTGTACAAGATTATTCGTAAGTCAAGCATGGAGGCTTTGGCCGATATTTCAGATGGAAGCCTGGATTTTGTTTATATTGACGCTGATCACTCATACAAGGCTGTCAAGGAGGATGTGGAAGGTTGGGCTCCTAAGGTCCGGGATGGTGGAATTGTGTCAGGGCATGATTTTTATACCTTCAAAAGTGGAGCCGGAGGGATAATACCTGCAGTTAATGAATATATTGCCAAGACTGGTTATACTCTACAACTTACAGAATGGGACAATAGCAACCCAGACGGAGATAGTCGCCAACCGAGCTGGTTTTTTATTAAGGAGGTGAAATAAAATGATTCGTGGAAATGGAGACATCGCAGGCGTATTGGTCGATCAGGAAGACAGACTCTTCTTTGCTTCTGGCGTCTCAAATAGCCAGGAGACAAGAGAGTCTGAATATCAGCGGGAAAAAGATCTGCTGATGGCCCAAGATCGGAACATGCACATTGTGTATTTCGGATCTCTTTCCATTTTTTATGCCAACAATCGTTATGCCCAGCATAAGATGGAAATGGAAAAACTCATCAAGGAGTTGTTCAAGAAGTATACGATTATGCGGATTGGCAACATCACTTGGGGCAAAAATCCTCACACCTTAATCAATTTTATCCGCAACAAGATTTCCAACAAGGAAACATTTGAGATTAGGGACGTATATCGTTACGTCACTACCAAGGATGATTTCTTGCACTGGATCAGTTTGATCCCGGAATGGAATTGTGAAATCAATATCCCGGGAGAAAGACTGAAGGTCAAGGACATAGTGGATAAGTATGGTTATGTGGGATTTCGTTCCAAGTAGTAGCTTATCTGGGGGCTATAGTGTATAGCTCCCAGATAAATAATTTTTTGTTAAAATCAAACATATGGGAATTCGCTTACATTTGGGGAATGGGACAGTTTATTTAGATAGATGGATTAACGTGGATATGGTCGGAAAACTCGCCAAGGATTATCCAGAATTGGCAGACAGAAATCGGACAACCATAGAAAAATACTATAAATTTCCCTTTAGGCAAAACAAGGACAATAATGTCACGGATGTAATAATGGATGTGCGAAAATTGGAATTTGAAGATGAAAGTGCGGATGAGATTCTTTGTGTTAATCTTATTGATCACATGAAGAAAGAGGAATTTTTGGAAACCCTGAAGGAGTGGAAAAGGGTGTTGAAAGTTGGTGGAAAACTTATAATTGATGTGGATGATAGGCAAAAACAGGCTGAAATACTGACGAGTGCGGAAACTAACGAAGAAATTGAATGGGCGTTAAGATTGATTTATTGCGATCATGCGGCTGAGGGTCGGACGCATTGGTGGGGATATGCGCCGGAGTATTTGAAACAAATCTTAGAAAATAATGGTTTTAAATTTATTTGGGTCAAAAATAACTACATAGTACATGATATGTACCCCAATTTTCAAATATGCGTTCAGAAATAACCACAATTATTTTCAGCAAGAATCGGGCTTGCCAATTGGAATTGCTGCTTAGAAGTTTGCAGCAATTCCAATATAAATCTCCAGTTTCAGTTCTTTATACCTATGACCCTGAACTTAAAGCTGGATATGATAAATTGATTAAAATGTATCCGAAGATTAAATTTATAAAGGAAACAAATTTTTGGAAACAAGTAATAGAACTGGTGGAGAATTCCGATAAGTATGTGATGTTCATGGTTGATGATGACATAATGATAGATTTTTTCAATGAAGATTGTCCGGAATTCAAAGAGTTTAAAAGAAACCCCGATATTATTTGTCTGACTCTCCGGATGGCTCCTTATCAGCTTTATGCGCCAGAATTTGTGAATAATACTTGGAAATGGCGGGGGCACAAAAAAGGGTGGGGTTATCCTATGTCAGTTACATCGCATATTTTTAGAAAGGATGATATTACTCCAATAATAGATAAAAAAGGAATGGCTAACCCAAATCATTTGGAAGTTAGATTAAGAAAGAGTGTTATAAAAAAGGAGACACTATGTGATAAGAAATTAATGTTATGTTTTGATAAACCCAAGACCATTAATAATTTAGCTAATCAGGTTCAGACTGAATTTCTGGGTCAAAATGCTGGAATATCCGTGAAATATTTGGAAAAAAGATTTTTAGGTGGAGAGCGGTTGTCATTGGCAGATGTGTTGGAAAAGTCAAAGAAAACTGAAACCTGTTTTATAAAGACTGATTTTAAATGGGAAAATAATAAATAAATAAAACATATGGACACAAATGAATACATCCTCAAGAAGTTTAATTTAAAGTTTGACGACAGAACCAAGATGCCGATCGAAATACCCAATTATGGTCGGAACAATTTGGCAGACCTTTTTAAGGAATTGGGATTTAAAGTGGGAGTAGAAATTGGAGTGAGACAGGGAGAATATTCAGAGGTTATTTTAAAGGCTAATCCTGGGGTGAAATTATATAGCATTGACCCCTGGGTCAAATATGAAGGTTATTTGGATCATACTCTCCAAGGGACTTTTGATAAATTTTATAAAGAGGCCGAAGAACGGCTTTCTAAATATCCAAATTGTGAAAGAATCCAAAAATTTAGTCTGGATGCGGTGGGTGATTTTGCGGATGAATCATTGGATTTTGTTTATATAGATGGGAATCATAATTTTGAAAATTGTACCATGGATATTTCTAAATGGTTGAAAAAGATTAGAGTGGGCGGGATTATTGCTGGGGATGATTATACGGTCTGGAGAAGGCCAACCACCATGCATGTGGTAGAGGCGGTGAATGGGTTCACCAATGCCTATAATATTCGTCCCTGGTTCGTTCTGGGGACTAAGGCGATGTTGGAGGGGCAAATACGGGATAAATCACGTTCCTTTATGTGGGTAAAGACAATTTTGCCCAGAAGGATAAGAAATTCACAGTAAGATTATGAATAATAACTGGCTTTTGCAATATGGAAAAAATGTTACTTCCCAGATGGGGGAGGATGGTGTTTTGGAAAAGATATTTGAAATTCTGGGCATAAAAATTGGATTGTTTGTGGATGTTGGGGCGTATGGGATGCACAATAGCAATACTTTTAGTTTGCGACTGAAGGGGTGGAGGGGTATTTTTATTGAAAGCGAAGAAAGGAGAATCGCCAAGCTTAGACGGATGCATGGCGGGGATAATGTTGTGATTTGCGAAAAAGTTGTTCCAGTTGGGGAAAAGACACTTGACAATATTCTTGCAAAAACCTTTTTGCCGAAAGATTTCGAATTTATTTCTATCGACATTGACGGTAATGATTATTATATTTGGGAGTCTTTAAAAAATTATTATCCCATTGTTGTAGCCATAGAGTTTAACCCTACTAAGAAATTTGATAATTATTTGCAACTAATAGATGGTCTAGAAGGGGCCTCATTATCATTCGTAGTAAGACTTGGAAAGGAAAAGGGCTATGAATTGATTGCAACAACCGCTTTTAATGCATTTTTTGTGAAAAAAGAATTGTTTGATAAATTTGAGATAAAAGATAATTCTATCCACAATATGTGGGTGGAAAATAAAAGTACGTATGGTAATCAATAATAATATGGAAAAAGTCGCCGTCGTCACCGCTAATATAGGGGGCCTTGACAAGGAATTAGATCCGGTTTCACAGTCAGTGCCTTTTGATTTTTATCGGTTTAATGATAAGAATTTTCCTCTCAGACATTGTTCCATGACCCCTCGCCTGCAGGCTAGGATAGTGAAGATGTTTAGTTGGCAGATGATGCCTAGATATGGAATCTATCTTTGGTATGATAGCTCTTGTCAATTAGCCAATCCAGATTCTGTCAAGTGGTTTGTGGAGCAATTAAAAGGTTATGATTTGGCTATTTTTAAACATCCTAATCGAAATACAATAAAAGAGGAGGCGGATTATTTAAAGGTCAGATTAGCCAAGAAATGCCCCTACATTACGCCCAGATATGAAAATGAGTTGATAGATGAGCAGTTGGCGGAAATCTTTAGTTCGGATGGCTTTGTGGATGATAAACTTTTGGCCTCAACAATGATGGTTTATCGGAATAATCATACAATGCAGTTTTTAATGAAGGAATGGTGGTATCATGTCAGTAGATTTCACTCTATAGATCAACTTTCATTACCTTATGCGATTTTTAAAGCAGGATGCCGTGTGAACATAATCAATGAGGATTATCAGCATCATCCTTATCTAAAATATGTCAGAAACAAAAATTGATGAATATTTAAAACTTGTCGGAAAACCCTTTTTTGATTTTTATATAGAAAGTAGGGGATGGTTTGAAAAAGAAAGAGCGCCTCGCCACCCCGGAGTCCAGGGTCTTCCGGGAGGGAGGGTGATTCATACAATTCAGGTCATTAAGAAGGCGTTAGAGTTGAATCAGGTTTTTAATGAAAAAGAGATAATAGAATGTTGCTTGGTACATGATATTAGGGGTTGTGAAAAACTTCCCCTAACAAAATGTCAAAGAATGGCGATTGAAGCGACAAAAGGATTGCCATACGAAAAATGGAGGCCGACAGAATGTTATAAATTTGTAGTTTTAATTTTAATATCTGACATGTGGTCAGCATTTATAAACGAAAAAAATATGTCATAAATAAATAATTTAATTATATGGCTTTAAAGGGAAGAATAATAACAGAGGAACATAAAAGAAAAATAGTAGAAACAAGAAGGAAAAATAATAGTTATATTGCCTGGAATAAGGGTTTAAAGGGATTTTTGAAAGGAAGAAAGATTACTTGGGCAGATAAAATTAGTCAAGGAAAGAAAAATAGTGAAAAATCAAGGTTGGCATCTCAAAAGGCAGGAAAAAATATGAGTAAAAATAATTTTGGAAGGAAGCGATCGGAAGAAACAAAAAAGAAGATGAGGGGACGCAAACCCTGGAATAAGGGATTGGAACCATTCAAACAACCCAGATGGCAAGGTGGAAAATCATTTGAGCCATATACAGTTGATTGGACGAAAACATTAAGGAGAAGTATTAGAGAAAGAGATAACTATGTTTGTCAGTTGGGTGGGGAATTGCAGGGAGATCGTATTTTTGATGTTCATCACATAGATTATGATAAAAAAAATTGCAATCCGGAAAATTTAATAACACTTTGTCGAAAGTGTCATGGGAAAACAAGTAAAAATAGAGATTTTTGGACTAATTATTTTAATAAATTAAAAATATGAATAAATCTGATATTTCCGTGATTTACTATACCTGCAACAAGATTCCAGAATATTTCATGAAAAATATTCAGGATCAGATTAAAAGAGCAGTTGGTGATACGCCAATAATCAGTGTTTCTTGGAAGCCGATAGACTTTGGCCAGAATATTTGTGTGGGAGAACTTGAGCAATCTGCTTATACTATTTATAAACAGGTCTTGATTGGGGCCAAGGCCGCCACCACTGAATATATAGCAACTGCGGAAGACGATGTTCTTTATCCAAGGGAGCAT
>Ga0208245_1002216_pt1 | contig 10282 bp, 4 predicted proteins | sample RifOxyC1_FD_184035 | JGI IMG/M metagenome (GOLD analysis project Ga0208245, IMG submission 184035) | Soil microbial communities from Rifle, Colorado - Rifle Oxygen_injection C1 (SPAdes) | ecosystem: Environmental > Terrestrial > Deep subsurface > Rock core/Sediment | place: Rifle, Colorado... | reverse complement strand
CTCCAATTTAATTCGCAAACGATCTACCTGTCCGGAAAAAAACATTTTTAAACGAGAAATAATTTTGCCATAAGCGCGAGCCGAAATTTCGCCAGTGCAAACACCTGGGCACAAACCCAACTGCCTATTGAAACAAATTCGGCCACTTTCCGGTATACCCTCAAAAGTTTTGCTCGGCCCTTTAACTTTTTTTGCAACAAAAGTTCGGCGGGCCGGTAAAACTTCATAGGGCAAGCAATTATCTCGAAAGGGGAAAATCTTCCGCACCAGACCGAGAGCAATTTTTAAATCTTTTCCGGCCGGAAACGGGCCAAATTGATACTTAATATTTCGAATAATATTTTTCTGCGTTTTGCCTGCGTCTAGCCTGCGTAAGTTTGCGTTTTTTAGGTCTTGGCCTCGTATCACTAAAACTCTCGGCCATTTTTCCTTGGTAATGACAATATAATTATAACTCTTGTCATCTTTCTCTTTAGCATTATATTTTGGTTGATATTTTTTTATCAAAACGGACTCTAGAATCAGCGCTTCTAAAACCGAACCGGTCGGCTCCCAAGTCAGGTTATTGGCCTCGGCCAGCATTTTCACTAGCCACGGCCCTCTAGTCTCCCCCAAATCACCAGCAAAATAACTCCGCACCCGATCGCAGAGCGACGTAGCTTTGCCTATATATAGTATGTTCTGACCCTTCAAAAAACGGTAGACACCAGGATTATCTGGCAAATCATACTTTTTTAAATCATTAAAATTCATTTTTTATTTTTTCTTTGGTTTCACCGCGTCCAGCACTCGTTTTAGATATTTGGCCGTGTGGGAACCAGGAGCATAAGCCACTTCTTCTGGTGTCCCCTTCGCCACCAATTTTCCCCCCTCATTTCCTCCTTCCGGACCGAGATCGAGCAAATAGTCACAATTTTTTATTACCTCCAGATTATGTTCGATCACCACCACCGTATGACCGCGATTAACCAAAGCGTGCAATATTTCCATCAGTTTTTTAACATCTTCAAAATGCAAACCGACGGTCGGTTCGTCGAGAATATAAATCGTCCGCTCGATTTGTGGTCGATAAAGTTCGGAAGAAATTTTCACTCGTTGAGCTTCCCCACCAGAGAGGGTCGTCGCTGATTGACCGAGCTGGAGATAGCCGAGACCGACTTCATTGAGCGTTTTCAAGCGATCATAAATCGCGGGGATATCCTCAAAAAAATCCAAAGCCTCCTCGACCGTCATCTGTAAAACTTCGCTGATATTTTTCTTTTTGTAAGTGACTTCCAGTGTCTCTTTTTGATAACGCTTACCGCCACAAATATCGCAAGGCACATAAACCGTCGGCAAAAAATGCATCTCCACGGCAATCTGACCGTTACCCTGACAAGCTTCGCAACGACCACCAGTGACATTAAAAGAAAAGCGAGATGGTTTCCAGCCACGAGTCTGAGCCAAAGTAGTCGAAGCAAACAGATCACGAATAAAAGTGAAAGCACCGGTATAAGTGGCCGGATTGGAACGCGGGGTTCGACCGATGGCGGACTGATCGATCATTACTACGCGAGAAATATATTCCGCTCCACTGAATTCCTGACAATTAAAAATCTCATTAGTCCGATAGCGACGATCCAGTCGGCCCTGGAGATTTTTATACAAAATTTCATAGACAAAAGAAGACTTACCGGAACCGGAGACGCCGGTAATACCGACAAGCTTACCCAAAGGCAGATCAACATTGAGATTTTTGATATTGAAAATATGGCCACCGCGGATTTTGATGGCGCCTTTTTCACTGGTTCGACGTTTGGCCGGCATCGGGACTTGTTTTTCCCCGCGTAAATAATCAACGGTCAAGGAATTAAAATCATTCTTCTTGGCCGTCAATAATTTTTCCGTTTTGTCCGCCACCACAATCTGGCCACCGCGGACACCGGCACCCGGACCGATATCCACCAAAAAATCAGAAGCGTAAATCGTATCTTCGTCGTGCTCCACCACCACAATCGAATTGCCGAGATCTCGAAGATCAAGCAAAGTTTTGATCAAGCGATCATTGTCGCGACTATGCAAACCGATGGTTGGTTCATCGAGGACATACAAAGTGCCGACCAAACGCGAACCCAGTTGCGAGGCCAGACGAATCCGTTGAGCTTCCCCACCAGAGAGGGTGTCGGCCCGGCGGTCGAGAGCTAAATAATCTAGACCCACATCTAATAAAAATTTTAGACGGGCTTGGATTTCTTTTAGCACGACGGCCGAGATAGCTTTCTGACGAACGGCTAATTTTAGATTTAGAAAAAATTTATAGACTTCACCGATCGGTAAAGCCGTTAAGTCGACAATATTTATGTCACCGATCAAAACATGCAGGGCTTCCGGACGCAATCGCGCTCCATGACAAGCAGCACAAGGATCACTGCCAAAGAGATGCTTGGTACCGAGACCGTGACAAGTCGGGCAAGCCCCATAGGGTGAGTTAAAAGAAAATAACCGAGGCTCGATTTCCGGATAAGAAAAACCGTCGTTAACACAAGCAAATTTAGCCGACAACAAAAATTCCTCGTCAGCGACAACGACGCGCACCAGACCTTCTGATTCAGTCAAGGCTTTTTCTACGGCTTCGTTGAGCCGTTCTTTGGCGGAGTCTCCGATCGCTTGGCTAACAGCGGTTCCCACTTTTGATTCTTTTTTTGTTTGACTGGCAGTTAAAAGTTCTCCCACGGCAATAGCGTCGACCTGAGCATCGATGTCGTGTTTTTTAGTTTTAGCTAAAAGAATTCGCTCGCGTAATTTTTTCTTGACCCCATCGACTCGCACCAGCGAATAACCTTTTTCCAACAAATCATAGAGTAGTTGATAATACTCGCCCTTGCGACCACGAACCATCGGGGCATAGATTTCTACCTCGCTAGTATCGGTGATTTTTTTCTCGGTTAATAAATCAGAAATTTTTTCTTTAATAAAATTGATGATTTCTTCCGTCGACAATTTTTCAATCTTGGCTCCACAAACTAAACAATGGGGCGTGCCAATGCGAGCGTATAAAACGCGGAGGTAATCATAAATTTCAGTGATCGTGGCGACCGTCGAACGTGGATTTTGGGAGCGAGATTTTTGATCGATAGAAATAGCTGGGGACAAACCAGTGATCTCATCGACGTCTGGTTTCTGCATTTGATGTAAAAATTGGCGAGCATAAGCGGACAGCGATTCCACATAGCGACGCTGGCCTTCGGCAAAAATGGTATCAAAAGCCAGCGAGGATTTGCCAGAGCCAGACAAGCCAGTAAAAACCACCAGTTTGTTCCTGGGAATTTCGAGATCGATATTTTTAAGGTTATGAGTCCTCGCACCTTTAATTTTGATCAAATCTTCAGACATAAGTGTGCTATTATAACATGTAAATCAGAAAAAATATAGACACTGCCATACGAGACGAGGAGTAGTCCCTGAAGCAAAAAAAACACCGTCCCCCGAATGTGTCGGGTAAGGGGGACGGTGCCGCGGAAGAAGAGATAGCGTCAGCAGACACTATCGACTATATGACTATAGCAAACATCTTCCAAAATAGCAAGCTCTACCCAAATTGGATTAATCAGCGTTTACCCTGTTGAGTAATTTACTTTGGCAAATTTAAACAAATAACTTTTTCTGATTTAATCAGAAAAAGTTATTTGTTTATACCCTACAGGGTGAATCTGCGTTGGTCTGCGTTTAGTCCGCATTAGTCAGCGCCCTAATCTCATCACGGAGAATGGCCGCGGTTTCAAAATCTAGTTCCTTGACGGCCTCAGTCATTTGTTTTTCCTTGGTTTTAATTAATTTTTTCAAACCCCGCTTGTCTAGACCAACCGTTTCAATCGCCAGCAGATTCGCCGCTACCTGGGCTTTTTCCGCCGACATAGTAGCGGTGATATCATGAATTTTTTTAATTATAGTCTGCGGAGTAATGCCGTGTTTTTTGTTATAAGCTAGCTGGATAGTTCGCCGACGATTCGTTTCGCTGATTGCTCGCTCCATCGAACCCGTTACTTTGTCAGCATAAAGAATAACTCGTCCGGCCACGTTACGAGCGGCCCGACCAATGGTCTGAATCAATGACACTTCGGAACGCAAAAAACCTTCCTTGTCGGCATCGAGGATACCGATGAAAGACACTTCCGGCAGATCTAAACCTTCGCGCAACAAGTTCACGCCAACAATACAATCGAAACCGCCATGTTCACTGCCCTGCCGAAAACTAGTGAGAATTTTGATTCGTTCGAGAGTCTTGATATCACTATGTAAATACTCGGCTTTAATCCCCTCTTTTTTCAAAAAATCACTGAGATCTTCCGACATCTTTTTTGTCAGCGTGGTGGCAATCACCCGCCGACCAGCAGTGATTTCTTTTTTGGCTTCAGCGATAAAATCTTTAACTTGACCCCTATACCCCGCCATAGGCGGGGTCGGGCGACCATCAGACTCTTTGTCAAAAGAGTCTGATGGTTTAGCCGGATAATCAGTCTTTATTAAGGTCTGACCTTGCTGTTTCTTATTAAGGTCGGACCTTAATAAACTAACCACTGGTCGGACTTCGAGGGCTGGATCGGTTAGGCCGGTGGGACGAATAATTTGCTCGACCACCTTGGTCGAATGTTGCCGTTCATACTCCCCCGGCGTGGCGGAAGTAAAGATCACTTGACCGACGGATTTTTCAAACTCCGGAAAGCGGAGGGGGCGATTATCAAAAGCACTCGGTAAGCGAAAACCGTTGTCCACTAAGGATTTTTTACGACTAGCGTCACCGGCATACATACCGCCAATCTGCGGAATCGAGACGTGGGACTCGTCGATAACCGTCAGAAAATCTGGCTCTTCGATGGTCTGCGTTTGTCCGCGTTTGTTTTGTGCTTGCCCGCCTAAGTTTTGATTTTCAAAATTTTGGCGGGTAAGTCTGCGTTTTTTGGGAAAATATGACAATAAAGTTTCTGGTGGTTCACCGGCTTCACGGCCCGAGAGATGGCGGGAATAGTTTTCGATACCGTTACAATAACCAACCTCACGGATCATCGCCAAATCATAGTTGGTTCGACGTTTGAGGCGATCAGCTTCGAGTAACTTGCCTTCTTTATTAAATTTTTCTAATTGTTCGGACAGCTCAGTTTGAATCACTTTGATCGCTCGCTCACGATCGGCTTCGTTGGTAATAAAATGTTTGGCTGGAAAAAGAAAAAATGATTCGTGACGAGCTTGCTCAGCCCGAGAGATAACATCGTATTCGATAATCGCTTCGATCCCCTTCTCACCCAATTCAAAACGAATAATCTGACGGTCACCCGGAGGCATCACTTCGACGGTGTTACCGAGGGCGCGGAAAGTGCCGGAATTGAGATCGGCAGTGGTTCGTTCATAATGGATGTTAACAAGGTTCAGTAACAACTCTTGGCGACTAATGATTTGTCCGCGAGACAACTGGAGGTGACTTTTGCGATATTCGTCGGGGCTACCCAAACCATAGATACAGGACACCGAAGCGACGATAATCACATCCCGACGAGTGAGCAGGGCCTGAGTCGAAGCATGACGAAGGCGTTCGATCTCTTCGTTGATACTGGCGTCTTTTTCGATATAAGTATCGGAGTGGGCGATGTAGGCTTCTGGCTGATAGTAGTCGTAATAGGAAACAAAATAGTGAACAGCGTGATTAGGAAAAAAGTCGCGATACTCTTGAGCGAGCTGGGCGGCGAGAGTTTTGTTGTGGGCAATAACGAGAGTCGGTTGATTATTGGCAGCGATGACATTGGCCATGCTAAAAGTCTTGCCAGAACCAGTGACCCCGAGCAAAGTCTGGAAACGCTCACCTTTTTTTAGTCCAGCCAAAAGACCGGCGATGGCCTCCGGCTGATCTCCGGCGGGTAAAAAAGGAGAAACTAGGTTAAAAATTGGTTTAGTCATGTTCAGTTAAAAATTGCACGTCTCGCCCCGTAGCAAACCGAGTTTTTACGAGGTTTTGCTTCTGGGGTCGCCGGAGGGTTCGAAGGGAGAAACTAGATTGAAAATTTTCTCGGACATTATTGAAATTTAACACAAATACACAAATAGTAAAAAAATACCCGACCAAAGTAAAACAGCCGTGTGCCCTAACATCGGGGCAAAGCCCGCGAGGTTAGGGCACACGGACCGTGGCTGTTTTTTTAGAAGCAGTATGGCCACCGGCCATGCAAAACACATCGCGTGTTTTTCATACCCATAAAGGGCACTGCTCCGCTACGCGGGTTGCCACCGCAGTTAAGCTGTCGAGGTATTCAAACATCGCACTCTAATAAAACCGCCCTGTGGAAGGGCGGTTGAAGAGAAACTGGGACAGACTCTGTGTCACATAAAGACCGCATGGCCTCTTATGACGATCGTCGTCTTTCTCCCCCCTCGAAACGCCTCGAACCAAGTCGAAAGGTCTCTTTCATCTTTCGAAGAAATTGACCCTGCCTCGACCAATGAGCCGAGCCGAGAGAGGAGAGGGTCGGGGTCGCTGGCCTCAGAAAGATTCAATAGTGTCTCCTCCTCACTTGAAGAAATCCTCCCCCGTCGACAAAGGAGAAACAGCTTTCCCATAAACAACAGCTGGGCTCTTCTGGGTCGAGAGATGGATCCAAAAATTAACCCTATCTCCTCCTTGTTAGGTGGAACCCCGTTTTGAAGCTCTGTTATGAGAGCCCCAATTCTTTCAGGTGTCATATCGACTCCCTCCCCTTTTTGCCTAGAGAACACACTGAAATTATATTGCCTTATAAGAAACGTCTTGTCAAACTTTTAATTTTTATATCTAGTCAAAAATTCTTGCTTAAATTCCGCAAAATTTTCATCGAGAATCGACTGGCGGATTTTTTTGACCAAGTTAACGAAAAAATACAAGTTATGAATTGAGGCTAAAGTGGCCGCCAGCATTTCCTTGGACCGGAAAAGATGGGCGAGGTAGGCGCGAGTAAATTTGACCCCTCCATCAAGTCGGGGTAAACAAACGTAACACTCACAACCCTCCTCGATTGGCCCAAAATCTTGGCGATATTGAGCGTTATTGATATTGATCCGGCCAGTGGCAGTATACAGAGAGCCATTGCGAGCTTCGCGCGTCGGTGCCACACAGTCAAAAGTGTCAGCTCCATTTTCCACCCCGGTAAAAATATCTTCTACCGCGCCAATGCCGAGCAGGTGTCGTGGTTTATCCTTTGGTAAATTCTCACAGACCCAGCGCACGGCTGTGCCCATATCATCCTTATCAAACGAGCCACCAATGCCGAAACCATCAAATCCGCCAGCTGGCAGACCGAGACTAGCTAAAAATTTTGCACTGGCCTGACGCAAATCCTGGTGACGTCCACCTTGGACGATACCAAAGAGAGCTGGCCCACCTAAATTTTTCTCAGAAAAATTTTGGCGGGCGAGTCGCAAAGTCGATTTGAAGTCGGACTTCGGACTCCCTTGAAGTCCGACTTCGAGATCCGGATTCGACTTTGCGCCGAGCCTCTCGTGCTCTGCCAAACTGCGCTCCGCCCATTTGTGAGTCCTCTCCAGCGCTTTTTTCTGATAGTCATAATCAGCCGATGGGGCGGTGCATTCGTCAAAAGCAAAAATAATATCGGCACCGAGATGGTGTTGAATTTGAATTGATTTCTCCGGTGTCAGCCGATGCTCGCTACCATCGAGATGTGAACGAAAAGTCACCCCCTCGTCATCAATCCGGGCTAATTTAGTATTGTGATTTCCTCCCCAGGGTGACCCTAGGGAATTCTCCCTAGGGTCACCCTGGGGAGAATTCATTTCTCGGCCGTCATTCTGACTTTCAGTATTACCGACAGCAAACTTAGTCAAACCGCCTTCACCACCATGCCTACCGGCAGGCAGGAAAGCGGCGCCGAGGGAAAAAACTTGGAAACCGCCCGAGTCGGTAAAAGTGGGACCAGACCAATTCATAAAATTCTGCAGACCACCAGCTTTGGCCACCAGTTCATCACCTGGTTCGAGATAGAGATGGTAGGTGTTGGCTAGGACCGCTTGCGCTCCGAGACCACGCACTTGTTCTGGGGTCAAAGCTTTGACCGTGGCTTTAGTGCCCACCACAATAAAAGCTGGAGTCTCAATGTCACCATGCGGAGTACTAATCACTCCAGCCCTGCCCAGACCGTTGACTAATTCTTTTTTGATTTGAAAATTAAAAGTTTTCATCATTAAAATTTTTTACATAGGTGCGTCCTATGTAAATAGCGAGGTCAGACCTTGCTAAAATTAGTATATCTTTTTTAAAAAAAGACAGCCCGCAACCAAAAGGTCACGGGACTGAGCTGGGGAAAGATGTTACGAGGCCTTCTTCCTCGTCGGGGCGACGGTCCCGACTTCATCTGGATGAAGAGGTACCGCGTGGGTGGAACTACCTACACCATTTACGATCCGGAAAAGATTGGGTAGTAAAACCCTTAACTCGAATGCCATGATGCTTACCGCATCCATGCCCACCCGGTCGGTGCCCCTTGGAAAATACGCCCTTCTCATCATAATCGTTACCCCTCCGTTTTGGCCAATCACCATGATAGGCCACCTCATCCAGGGTTCATTATATCACAATTCGCCCAAAAAGCAACAAGGGTGGAAAACTATTAGGACACAAGGTTAGTTGGTGCGCCAGAGATATAGCCTTTGATATCTTCCACACTGGTATCGAGAATGCGACGCAGAGCCTCCCAGGTGTTGAAAGCATTGTGGGGCGTGACGATAACATTAAACATATCAATCAGCAGATGATCAGCCAAGACGGCTTTGAGATCATGACCGTCGAGTTTGCCGGCCGAGAGAACATTAAGCTCGTCTTTGATCACACACTCTTCTTCCAAAACATCGAGGCCCGCGCCGGCCACCTGGCCAGAGCGCAGAGCTTCCACCAGAGCCATGGTATCGACGAGGGCACCACGAGCGGTGTTGACGAAATAAACTCCTTTTTTCATCTTGGCAAAAGCACTAGCGTCAATCAGATGATGATTGCTCTCCATATACGGAACATGCAAAGTGATAATATCGGCGGTAGCCAAAACTTCGTCCAAAGGCAGATAACGATAGTTCATTTTGGTGGCATACTCAGTATTGGGTTTCGGATCATAGGCGACTACCTTCATATTAAAACCAGTGGCAATCTCAATCACATTCCGACCAATCCGGCCCGTACCGACTACTCCCAAAGTCTTACCATTGAGATCAAAACCGCGCAGACCATCGAGGGCGAAACTACAGGTCTCGCGAATCCGATCAAAACTGAGATAAACTTTGCGGGATAAATTAAGCAAAAGGGCAAAAGTATATTCGGCCACGGTCTCCTCTCCATAGCTGGGGACATTGGCCACGGCCACTCCCCGACTCTTGCACAAATCTAGATCAATATGATCGAAGCCGGTCGAGCGAGTAACAATCAATTTTAATTTCGGTAAATGATCGAGTACGCGAGCGTCAATCACTGAGTTAACAAAAACCGAAATAATTTCAAAATCAGTCTGCTCAGATAAATGTTCGGCCGATAAAATATCGTCGATCATCTCCACTTCACCCAAGTCTGCCCCGTTCGACAAGCTCAGGGCATGCACTTTCTCAATTATATAATCTTTTTCCCACTGCTCGAGTTCAAAAAAACCGATTTTCATCCCGTTAGAAATTTAACATCTTGTTAATAGTCGACATTTTTATCTTACTTGTTCAAAAACTTAATTTTGCAGCACCACCCCGTTGGAAGATTTCTAACGGGATTTGTTATCGTTTTCTAATTGGCCGATAATCTCAATCGTTTTAATCACTGAATCTGGATTGAGGGACATACTGTCGATACCTTCCTTGACCAAAAAATCAGCAAAATCCGGATAATCAGATGGTGCCTGACCACAAATGCCAATATATTTCCCTTTGGCTTTACAGGTGCAAATAATCTCGCTGATCAACTTCTTCACCGCCGGATCTTTTTCATTAGCGATACCACTGACAATACTCGAATCACGATCGATACCGAGAGTCAGCTGAGCGAGGTCATTGGAACCAATCGACATGCCATCAAACTCCTGAAGAAAATCATCGGCTCGTAAGATGTTGGCTGGGATTTCGCACATGACATAAATCTTCAAACTGGCATCTTTGGCCCGATCGAGTCCAGACTCGGCCATCACTTCGATCACTTTCGCCCCCTCCTCGGGAGTACGACAAAAAGGAATCATCGGGATAACATTGGTCAAACCAAATTCTTCGCGAACGCGTTTGAGAGCCTGACATTCCAGAGCAA
>Ga0208245_1002215_pt1 | contig 10286 bp, 12 predicted proteins | sample RifOxyC1_FD_184035 | JGI IMG/M metagenome (GOLD analysis project Ga0208245, IMG submission 184035) | Soil microbial communities from Rifle, Colorado - Rifle Oxygen_injection C1 (SPAdes) | ecosystem: Environmental > Terrestrial > Deep subsurface > Rock core/Sediment | place: Rifle, Colorado... | reverse complement strand
TCGAAAAATCTGTGGCCAGATCGCTGTCGCGTAGACGCTTGTAGATTTCGAGGTAAGCGTCATCAGTGGTTTTAGCGTGATCCTTGGCCAGAGATTTTTCGATAAAGCTGGTATCCATACCTTTTTTAGCAAAGAGGGCCAAGATTTCTTCATCAGTGAGATTTTTACCAGTGGCGATGTTAGCAAAAACGCGTAACAGAGCCGTGACAGGAAATTTACGTTTGCGATCGATACGCACATAGATAACATTGTCGATTTCAGTCGAGAGTTCTACCCAAGCCCCCCGAGCCGGCATAATCTTGGCACCAAAAAACTTGCGTCCACGCAATTCTTCGGCCGTAAAGAAAACACCAAAAGATCGAGCTAACTGTGGGACGACCACGCGCTCGATACCATTGATAATAAAAGTACCGTGAGACGTCATAAGAGGAAAGTCGGCCAAGAAAATTTCTTGCTCCTTGTCCACATTGAGCGTCTTGTTGGTTAGCTTGACCCGCACCCGCAAAGGGGCGTCGTAAGTCAGCTTGTTGTCTTTGACATAAATCTCATCAAACTTCGGCTCGTCGAGCTGGAAGCTGGTGAATTCCAATTGAAACTTTTTATCTGAATAATCACGAATCGGTGAGAATTCGTTGAATAATTCTTTGAGCCCTTCTTTGACCAGCCAACGGTAGGAATCCGTTTGGACTTGGACCAGATCCGGTAGCTCAGCCAGCGGCTTTTTATAGCGCGCAAAAGTTTTTTGTTGCATTAATATTTCCCCTATTAAAAGCCCCTTTTAATATAAAACACAAAAATCAAATCCCTCGAGCCTTTACTCGAAGGTTTAGATACGTGGGATGGAAGTAGTGCAAGATAATCTGCCGGAACTCAATCTTGCTGTTGCTTTTGCAATATATATTAGTCGAGCTGTAATGTCAACCCGGAAGTAGATTTTGGCCTTGCGCTATAGGCGCGGGCTTGGCCCGAGGCCAAAATTCACTGCCGGGCAACCCGCATAGCGGAGCAGTCATCGATACAGGGAAAGGTTCAACCTTTCTTTTAAAAAGTTTGTGTTGTAATTTTATGCGTCCGTTCCGCGTCGGTCTGCGTTTATCTGCGTTTTATCCGCATCTGCCTCCACTTCTCTATCTCCGCATGATGCCCATTTTGCAACACCTTTGGCACTTTGTATCTTTTACCTGCCTGCGCAGGCAGGCCAGCAGGAACAATATATATGGCTGGTCGAGTATACATCTCATGGCTGGAGACCCGATTTTCTTCCGGTGAAGCGTCGTTGCCGAGCACACCCGGAATCTGGCGAGCCATCGCGTCCACCACCACCATCGCTGGCACTTCCCCGCCCGATAGAACAAAGGGGCCGATGGACCACTCTTCGGCTTTTAAAATTTTCTTCACTCGCGAATCAATCCCTTCATAACGACCACAAATCAAAATCAGATCAGTATATTTCTGACTGTAACTTTTAGCTATTTTATTATCAAATTGCTTCCCGCCCGGGCTAAAAATGATCGTCTTAGCTTTGCCGCCCTTTTTAAGTTTAATCTTTTTGATGGTGCTCAAAATCGGCTCCACCGCAATAATCATCCCCGGTCCACCACCATAGGGCCGACCATCGACACTGCGGAATTTATTAGAGGTAAAATCGCGCGGGTTATAGTATTTAACCGCGATTTTTTTCTCCTTTTGCGCTCGGCCAATAATCGAAGCCTCGAGATAAGGCTGAACCGCTTCCGGAAACAAAGTAATGATATGAAAAGTGATCATCTGTTTGTTTTAAATTCTAACACAGAAAAACCGCGCTGACAACCATTCGATGAACTCGTGGCCGGCCTGCGCGGTCTTTCCCTAAACTTAAATTTAGAACTTCAAATCGGCCATCGCTTGATCAACGGAAGCGGAAGCGCTGTTTGACGACGAAGGTTGTCGCAAACTGCCCTCTGGTTCGTTAATCTTGAGATTAACCCGAGCATTATTCTTCATGCCCACAACACGGAGCAAGGTACGGATAGCCTTGGCAGTATTGCCCTGGCGACCAATAATTTTACCCATATCGGCAGGATTGACATCGAGGGAGATTAAAACACCCATCTCGTCGACCTTGCGATCGACTTTAACGTCCTGCGGGTTGTCAACCAAAGCCTTGACTACGTATTCCAGAAAATTCTGGTCCATTTGCATTTCAGACATGGTAATGACAAACAAGTTGCTAATATACAGTCGACCCTCACTGGACTCTATATTAGCCAAAAAGAAAGGGGCTGTCAAAGTCTACGGGACGCAGATTGTCGCGGATAAAACGCTGATTTACGCAGAAATTTGAGCCAGCAAGAGGATTCGAACCCCCGACCTTTCGCTTACAAAGCGATTGCTCTACCAACTGAGCTATGCTGGCTATTTATTTATCAACTGAGCCCCGACGCTTCGGTCGGGATCCCGACACGATTTTTCAAATCGTCGTCGTGGCTATGCTGGCTAACTATCAAAAACCTTCTTGTTTTATAACATTTTTTTATCCAAAAACCAAGCAAGAAAAATAGTATAAAATTTAGCAAAATTTTATACCTTATCCTGAGCCGGAGCGAGGCCTGTCGAATTTAAAAGCCTCGTGAAGCGGTGGCCAGCCGGTTTTTGCCATCGGCGTTAGTGTTCGAAACGCAGTGGAGAACAATGGCAAAATGGCCACGCGTAACGGAAGAAATCCCCCGCTGGAGGGGTTTCTGTGCTTTGAAATTTAACAGGCCGAGCGATTTACTTCCGGATATCTATCTCCTTCAAAAACAGCGACACGGCTCCGGCGTTGCAGACTTCCCCTTTGCCATTGACCACATCCACGACTTTGTTAACTTTTCTTTCTACTCGCACAACATGATGGCGAAGCCAACCTAAGGCAATTTGTGACCAAGAAATCAAACTATAGAGTGCCCGACCAATAAGAACCCGAACCGATTGGACTAGGTTGAAAGCCAAATGATCAAAAAATAACTGAGTCGAACGATAAAAATTCGAACCAGCGACTTCAAATTCTTTACCGCTACGCAAAGCCACCACCCGAAGAGACAGAGCGACAAACAGGACGATAAAACTAATAGCCGAAATCCAGATTAAGATGATATTAAACATAAGTTTTAGACATCATCGACCCGAAAAAACTAGCGTGGATCAGAAGCGTCCAAGCGGGCGAAACGAGAGATGATAATCCTTTCCCCAAATTTTTGAATAAAACTTTTGACGAGGGTATCGATCGTTTGACTCGGATCTTTAACATAATCCTGAGCTAACAACTCCTCGACATCAGCCGGTGAACAAGCCGCAATATGCATAGCTAGATCATTGGCTAAATCCTTAAACTCTTGATTCTTGGCAACGAAATCAGTCTCGGAATTAACTTCCACAATAGTGGCGATGGCGCCAGTACTGTGAACATAGGATCCCATCGTCCCAGCCTTGATATCACGGCTGGATTTTTTGTCAGCAATCGCGGCGCCCTTGGCCTTTAAAGCCTCCATGGCTTTGGTCATGTCACCACTAGCCTCTTCGAGGGCCGTCTTGCATTGAGCGATAGAGATGCCAGTTCGTTCTCGTAATTCCTTGATTTGTTCGGTTGTAATCATAAAAAGTCTAAAGCTGTCTATTAATTTTTAAGACCATAGTATTATACCACCCACGGCACCGATCGGGCAATCGGTTATTGAGCGGAAGGAGTTGTGGCCGGGGCAACGACCGGAGCGACAGAGGCGAGCAAACCTTCTTTGTAGGCCAGAGCGATTTGTTGCAAGAAAAAGTTGATACTGGTACCGGAAGCGTCGTTGGCCACCAGCGGGTAGGCCAGACCATTGATATTACAGTCAGAATTAGACAAAGCAATCACTGGCACTTTCATCACCCGAGCTTCATCGACAGCAATTTGCTCTTTCTTTGGATCAATCACAAACATCGCCGCCGGAGTCTTTGGCATATTGGTGATACCGCCAAACAGTCTTTCCAAATCCTCGACTTCACGAGAGATTAACAAGCGCTCTTTTTTAGTATAAACAGCCAATTCACCCTTCTCGCCTTTGTCCTTCCAGTCAGCCAGTTTGGCGATTCGCTTGCGAATTTCTTTGAAGTTGGTCAGGGAGCCACCGATCCAACGCAAGTTAACGAAAGGCATGTCGATTTGCTTGGCGATCTTTTCCACCGTCTCACGAGCTTCTGGTTTGGTACCGACGAACAAAATTTGTTTGCGATCACGAGCCAAACCCCGAACAAAATCCAGAACCTTGTCGAGTTCGTCAACGGTCTTTTCAATATCAATAATCGCCCCGCGGTTTTTATAACCAAAAATAAAACTCTTCACCGAAGGATGTCGGCCCTTGCGGGAATAACCATAATGAACACCAGCCCGGAACATTTCCTTGACTAGTGACTCTTTGGACTCTTGTTTTTGGTCTTTAATATCAGTTGACATACGGTGGCTAGTCTAACAAAAGAGATGGGTTTTTGCAAATTTTATCTAGGGATCAAGTCTTTAAAATAAACACAAACAACAAACCCGGCAGCAGAGTAAAACTCACTACCGGGCTAGACCGCCTCGCGAAGACAACGTATCTGTTGCTCCGCAGGGCGGTATTAGATGGCGACAGGGAGACCAAGACCAGGGAAACGGCAGACTGTGAAGGTCGGATGATCATCCCCGATAGCGGCGATGACGGCCTTCGTCTGATCCAGCCAGCGTGGGTCACAAGGAACCAGATCAGTCTGCTCAAAACAGTCGAGGGCCTCCCTTTTCTTCAGGAAAAGGGCGACGATCGGGGAAGTGCCGGTCTTCCACCACATCGTGTTGACGTCGGCCAGATTACGTACATACGACGTCTGGCAAGACACCATACTGTGACCCTCCGGGATATACGATTGCAGATGTTTAGCCACCGCGATCATCATCCCGTCGTCGATCACCGTCCCCAATGGTAACTGACTTTCTCCCCTCAAGCCGATTTTTTTGGCATAAGGATAGGGTTGGTACTTAGTCTTGCCATGAGCCACCACCCGATAAATCGAGGTCATGGTCACGGCAAAGAAAACTTGGAGCTCTTTCTTCTTCATTTTGGCCAACTTAATCACCTCCTTCCAAAGTTCAATGTCTAGCTCGTGCCGATTTGACGTTCCGTATCTGGTCGAGAAACAGACTCGGCCAAATCTTCCGGAGTGACATAGACAATGGCGCCGGCTGGGATGACGACCGGAGCCCAGTCCTTCTGCCGAAAGGCATTGACTAGCACCAATGCCCCCCTTAAATCCGACATTGGGACGAGTGCGCGGTAGACCTCCCCTCCCCAGGTAAACCTAGTCCCAGGGAGCATATTTCCAAAACTCGTACAAATGGACATTGGCAATCATCCTTTCTGCCACCGTGGCATTCACTTTCTGCTATCTTAATACACCCAGCGACTACAAAATGCAAGGTTCTCTACGACCATCACCATAAAAATAAACCTTCCCGAGGTTGAACCTCGGGAAACAAAAGTAGGGTCTGACCCTACTCGGCTTTCCCCCATGTCCGACGTAGGTAAACAGCTTTCAGGTAATAGATTTTAGCAAAATTCAGGCAAAAAGGCCGCCGCCCCATCTAGAGTGGCCCAAATGGGGCGGTTTTCTAGATGTGACGGTAGGGATAGAGCTATAGCTCGGGCGAAGCGGGAGTCGGATGATAGGCCTCGCGACTAGCCGCCTCAATTGACCTGAATTGTTTGATGTCAACAGGATTCGGGAGCCTCCCATGCCAACGACTCGGCTGAATCAAAGTCAGCATCAGCTTCTCATCCTCTTCACCTCCGGAAAGGCCAGAAAAAGAAAAGATCAGATCTCCCCAGAGAACAGCTCCTCCATGTTGGTCTAGATTCTCATCTTGACTTTGAGAGCTGGTTAAGTGCTCCGGGTGCTGGCGCAACCGTTTTGCCTTCTCCAGGCACAAGCGAAAAGTTCTCTCCGCTCGTGCCAGTGTCTGTTCTCCCACCTTCAGCATTAAGAGCGGTGGGCCGAAGTGATCTCTTAGTGCCAGACAAAAATGCCCTCCTTCCCGCTGTTTTTCCAGCGACAATTTCTCATTGACCAGTCGAAAGACGTTTTCAAGTTCACGAAGGATGATGACCATAATCGCATTCAAGTGTGCAATCTCCATCAACCAATTCTCCCCTTTTAGAATCCCATGGCTTTGGTGTAGTAGTTTAATCCGATTTTATTACTACCACTTTTTTAAAATCTTGTCCAATTTTTCCCCCATGTCCGACTTAGGTAAATTTATTCCTCCTCCCCTTCCTCTCCCACCTGGCCGCTCTTGAGATCCTCGATAATCTGATCGATTTCTCCCGCCATTATCCGGTCGAGGCTATGCCAAGATTTCTTGATCCGATGGTCCGTCACCCGATCCTGCGGGAAGTTATAGGTCCGGATTTTCTCGGACCGATCCCCCGTGCCAATCTGACTTTTGCGTTCGGTCGATAGAGCCTTCATTTCGGCTTCTTCTTTTTCGACTTCCAATTTAGCCATCAAAATATTCATGGCTTTTTCTTTGTTGCGGAGTTGGGTTCGCTCCTGTTGGCAACGGACCACGATCCCGGATGGCTTGTGTAAAATACGGACCGCGGATTCAACTTTGTTGACGTTCTGACCGCCGGCGCCGCCAGCTCGAGTAAAAGTAATTTCTAAATCGGAAGGATTGATAGTAATAGATTCAAAAGTGCGGATCGGCATAATGGCTACCGACACGGTAGAGGTATGAATCCGCCCCTGCTTTTCGGTGGCCGGCACACGCTGGACTCGATGGACCCCCGTCTCAAAATGGAAATCATCATAGGCCCCCTTGCCCATCACTTCAAACGACACGTCCTTGTAACCACCCAGCTCATTTTTCGATTCATCGAGTAGAGTAAAAGTCCAACCATGTTTACTGGCATAAATTTGATACATTTCTGACATCTCAAAGGCAAAAAGTGAGGCTTCATCACCGCCGGCTCCCGCCCGAATTTCGATAATGATACCCTTCGGAGCTTCGGCTTCTTCTTTATCTTTAGCCACGATTTCTATCATTTGCTGAGCGAGATCAGCCAACTGTTTTTCCAAACCAGAGATTTCTTCCAACGCCAAATCAACCATGGCCGGATCAGTGGCCAGAGTTTGAGCCTCGACTAATTTACTGGCTAGTTCGGCATAGTAATTGGCCAAATAAACTGTCTTGGGGTTATTCTTAAATTTTTCGAGTTCTGATTCGTTCATAGATTTCTAGTGCAAAATACAAAATTCAAAATGTAAAATTGCAATGCAAAAATAAAAATTAATTAATTTAGCCACAAAAGACAACTTCCTGTTATTTTACCGCAAATTTGAGCAACAAAAAAGCGCTCCGAGAGTCAGTAGCGCTTTCGTTTTTTAGCTAATTATCAGATTTGGCGATTTTCTTGGTGGCCGGCTTTTTCTTGGTGGTAGTAGTAGCCTTGGAAGCGCGAGTCTTGAATTTCTCAACCCGACCGGCGGTATCGAGGACCTTGTCATTACCAGTATAGAAAGGATGGCAGTCGCTACAAATTTCAACATTGATTTTTTCTTTGGTGGCGCCCACAGTAAAAGAGTTCCCGCAGACACAGGTGACAGTCGCCTGATCAAAAAATTCCGGATGAATATCTTTTTTCATAATTTACCCTTATTGAGTAAGATTTGGCCTAATTGGTAGAAACCCTACAAAGTTAAGATTAAAGAGTGAGTAATCATAGATTTGATCAAATGGCCAAATCTAGGTTTTAAATTTTGAAAATTTAAAACCTTACTCAACTGGGCAAGTATAGCAGAAAACTAGCCACCTTGCAAGGAGTCAATCATCGTCTGGTATTTAGTCGCTTTGGCCATCACTTGATCACCATAAAAGGCATTTTTAGGACTAGCCCAATTGCCACCAGCATAGTATTTTAGGGCCGCTTTGCGTTCCGAGGCATAATTACCGCCAATGGCCCCATTATCCAACAAAAGCAGACCAGAGGCCGCAAAAGCATCTTCGGCATTCCATGGATTCGGCGGATTGTTGCCGGTAATTCTGGCAATCCGATCAATATAAAGCACCCAAGTCGAAGGAATAAACTGAGCCGGCCCCATGGCTCCACCGTAGCCTCCGCCATAAGGACAAGACACCGGCACCGTCTCCGGATCGATACCGAGCGACTTGGTAATCGCCAAAAATGGCTCATAATCTCGTGTCGGTTTCATCACGTCACGCCATTTTTTGGTATCCTGAGGGCGGTTACAAGTCCCGACATTGACCCCCAATGTGCCACTACTAATATCAGATTCCTGAGTAATAATGGCCAGCAGAAAAGCCGGACGAATACCGATTTTTTTCGACACGACATTGGCATAATCCAAGGCCTGACCAAAAGAAATCCCCTTGGCATCACGCAACTTAAAAAGAGCGCTCAGAATACGACTGCGTTCTTTTTGCTTGTTGGCAATGACTGATTTATAAGCCCCTTCTTGAGCCTTGTTCATTTTTAACAAAACATTTTTTTGCTTATTTAATTCCTCAATCTTGGCTTTTTCGGCTTCAATAGCAATCTTGGCGGTCGTCTCAGCATCACGACGATCCTCGAGAACCACTTTTTGTTTCTCAGTCTGGACTTTTGTCCCCCGAATAATAGCGAAAGAGTTAGCCATGGCTTCTTGGATAAATTGAAAAGCTGTTAGGTCGGCAAAAAAATTAGACATGGTGGTAGCCCCGAGAGCAATATCAATCGCGCCGTTATTATCCAGTTCCCTGGTCTGACGTAACAGTTTTGCCAGAGAGACTTTACCGTCTTCAATCTTGGTATTGAGAACACTAATAGTTTTAACTTTTTTACCAATGTCCGTTCCCAGTCGAGCAATCTCGATCTTTTTAGCTTGAATATTGAGCTGAGAAGTCTTGATCTTAAAATTTAAAATATCAATATCCCGCTGAACTGAAGCAGTTTCTTTTTGTTTGGAACGTAGGAGACTAGTCTGCTCGGCAATTTGTTTTTCCACCACCGATAATTCCGCTCGCAATTGGACTTCACGGGCCGCTTTTTCCTGAGCAGTTTCCGCCCACGTCAAAACCGGCCAGGATAGAAAAAAGATAACCGCGAGAGAGAGTGGCAGAAAAAAATGACGACCAGAGCCGTTTTGAATCATATTTACCCTATTAAGTAAGATTTGACCGTTATTTTTTAAAATTTTTACCATAATTTATTACTAGATTTCAGCCAGCTAACCCAGATATTAACGAGATTGGTCAAATCTAGATTTTAAATTTTTTGCAAAACCAACGCACAATTATCTACCCATAAAACTATAATACGTCTAGACAAAGCATATTATAGCAAAAAATTTAAAATCTTACTTAGATAGGGTGAATTATAGCCGAAAAAGTAAAAACTAAAAACCCGGAGCGACCAAAGGCCGCTCCGGGTTTTTTTGTTTTTACTACTTACTACCTTCTCCCTCCCCTTCTTCCTCATCCTTACCCTTCTTTTCTACTTCAATCGAGGACAAATCGGCTGGACCTTCTTCTTCTATTACTTCTTCACCGGCGACAGCGATCGAAGCCACTACTTCTTCGGGCTCAGCCTCAGTCGTCACGCCATGAGGCAATTTTAGATCTGAAACATGGATTTGAGAATCGAGTGTGGTCAAGACAGAGATATCCACAGTTATATCGTGAGGTAAATCTTTAGGCAAAGCTTCGACTTCCAGTTCGTGCATCACCTTGACTAAAGCCCCACCAAGGTCTTTGATCGCTGGCGCCACCCCTTCGAAGACGAGCGGTACACTAACCTGAATCGGCTTCTTGACGTCCACAACCAAAAGATCAGCATGGACGACTTCACCCGAGATTGGGTGACGAGACACTTCGTGAATCAAAACCTCTTTTTTCTCATCACCAATTACCACCGTGACGAGAGTCGATTCACCAGCTTTATTTAAAACTTTATTAAATTCTTTAGTATTAACAAAAAGAGAACGATTCACTTCTTTGCCACCATAGATCACCACTGGCAAACGGCCAGCGGCCCGATCGGCAACTAGTTCTTTTCCCAAGGTTTCTCTGGCTTCGGCCATTAATGTAATCATAGCCGGCATTTTAACAGAAAACTGCCGATTGTCAAAATCTTCAATCGGTAAATTCTCTAGCGAAATGCAATTGCTTTTTTTAATGATATTCTCGGCACTCGGCTAATGATACCTCTTTCCAGACTAGCTTCATAGGCGCTCCGATAACCTAGCGACTTCCGCCACTTGCCATT
>Ga0208245_1002214_pt1 | contig 10292 bp, 10 predicted proteins | sample RifOxyC1_FD_184035 | JGI IMG/M metagenome (GOLD analysis project Ga0208245, IMG submission 184035) | Soil microbial communities from Rifle, Colorado - Rifle Oxygen_injection C1 (SPAdes) | ecosystem: Environmental > Terrestrial > Deep subsurface > Rock core/Sediment | place: Rifle, Colorado... | reverse complement strand
CGAAAGAAAACGAAGATAACACAGGGTTTTTGCCCGAAGAGCGTGCATGGTTGGATGAGGTGGTCGCGCACGGCTATACCGATGTGTTCCGCCACTTCTATCCCACCAAGACGGGCGCGTATACCTACTGGGATATGAAAACACGTGCCCGCGATCGCAACGTCGGCTGGCGTATCGATTATTTTTTCGTAAGCCCTGATCTCCTCCCCCGCATCTCCGGCACTAAGATCCTCGCCGACCTCTACGGCTCTGATCACTGTCCGTTCGAGATCACGCTGAAGTAGCTTAGCGGGGCAGTGTGTGTTGACAAACCAATTTTTGCATGGTATTTCTGTTATAGATAAAGCGGTTCTATTCACTTCATAACCACCACAATCGGAGGGTCAGGCAATGACCGAAAATTTCTGCACGCCAAAATTTCTTACTAAAGAGATTGCTCATAGAGCAACACTAACGGCACTCGATGTCATATATGCAAGCCCGTTGAGGTTGGAGTTGCAACCCACAAGGGGGCAACTCCACGTCGTGGTGTTGGTGCCTGGGATGAAAGATGATCGTCCAGACTACTCTGAATGGCCGAACTACCAAATACAACCCGTCGCCCTATACGAGCATACACTCGGTAATGCTAAGGATTTCCCCTACCCTTTCATTGAAATTTCGCGATGCAAGGCCATTCAGCTTTGGCATGACCGGAATGATGATCGTACCGACATCGTGCCACACTTGCTCTTTCCTGGAGACGCACCATTTTGGGGTGGCGTAAAGCGTCGTGGCATTGTGGTTGCCTGTTCGGGTATTCAGCCATGGCTCGACAAACTCGTTTCAGGAATGGTCGCAGACCTAATTGTCGCGCTTACCCACAATTCGTGGATGGGTAGTGACGATAGGGCCGATGACGAACGATGCTTTCTTAGCTAGAGACGTGGAGGGTGTATGAAAACGATAGCATTTACTGTTGAGCAGATGGAGGCACTTTGCGGTGGTGAGTTGCCGCAGAGCAATGGTTTTGATTGGAAGCAAGTAACACACTTCGAGTTTAAAGATGGTGTGTTTCAACCCTACGCCGGAAGCCAGATCTTACCAGGACCTTGTATGCGCGGCACGAATCGGTATCCTGACGGACGCTTCGTATATCCGATTGGCGAATGATACTCTGAAGTTTCGGTAAATATTTAACCCCCGTACGTCCGTACGGGGGTTTTGTTTAGGTCAATATCAAGGACCGCCCTTGGTATGGGGCTACTTCACCCAATGCCTCTTTCGAATTTCGCCCAATTCGGCTGCTTCTGCCTCGTCTTTCTTCTCCTTCCCTTTCTCCCCCAATTCCTTAAGTTCACCGTCAGAGAGCTTGGCAAGTTCAAGGACACGGCCTTCGAGGTACTCAATAGTATTGATATCGGGATTGTCGAGTGCTTCCTCAAGGAGTGCGTGGAGCATCCAGCCCAAGCGGGGCCCGGGTGTTTCCCGTGAAACCTCCATTATCCGTGCCCCATCGATCTTAAGCATCCCCACAGAAACAGGTGCACGCATTGCTTCTTCGATCATTGATTCATATTTGCGGAGGCGGTACGGGGTTTCCTTGGGGCGGCCCATGCCGATACGGTCGCAGGCGCGGACTTTCATAAGATCCCAAACGTTATCAGGTCCGACGTTTCGCACGATACGGCGCACCGCAGAAAGCGTTATTTTATCAACATCCGAGAAAAAGAGGTGATGGCGAACGAGGGTTGATACGATATCCACGGTTTTGTTGGGAAACTTAAGCCGCTCAAGGATCTTTTTTGCCATGCGTCCCCCGACCACGTCGTGGCCATAGAACGTCCAGTCTTTTTTCTCGTCTGACCAGCGGCGGGTTGCCGGTTTCCCCACGTCGTGTAACAGGGCGGCCAGTTTCACGTGTAACGGCCAGCCACGGTCGGCGGCGTGCTGGAGTGCCCGGAGATTATGTTCCCAAACGTCGTAAATATGGTCGCCGTTCTGCTCGATCTTGATCCCCTCCTCTACTTCAGGAACGATATATTTGAGAACCCCAAGCTTCTGCGCAAGAACCACTGCCTCAAGTGGACGCGGAGAATCAATCATTTTTGAGAACTCGTCGCGAATGCGCTCTGCAGAAATATGGCTTAAATCCCCTGCCTGGGCGACAATGGCATCGGCGGTTTCTTTGGAAATGGTGAATCCAAGCTCTGCCGCAAGGCGGATGGCGCGGAGGATACGCAAAGCATCCTCACCAAAGCGTTCACTAGGTTCCCCTACAGTGCGGATAGTTTTGTCCTTGATATCATCATGTCCTTTATAAAGGTCAACAACGTGTCCTTGAGAAACGCTATACGCCATGGCGTTTATAGTGAAATCACGGCGTTTGAGATCGTCCTCGAGCTTATCCGCAAAGGTGATCTCGTCCGGACGGCGTTTGTCGCTGTACTTCCCTTCCATGCGGTATGGCGTGATCTCCACCACCTTAAGTGTGGAATCTTCTGTTTCGGTGACAACACCAACGGTGCCAAAGTCATTCTCGTAAAAAGTTTCCTCAAAAAGCCCCTGGATCTCTTCAGGGCGGGCGTTGGTCGTAATGTCCCAATCTTTTGGTTTCTTCCCCACGACGAGGTCGCGGACGCACCCTCCCACCAAAAAGGCCTCAAAACCGGCCTTTTCCAGGGTTTCTGTTACATGTGAAACCTCCTTGGGGATCACAAAGTGCTTGCGGTGCGTAGTTTGCCCAGTCATGCATATATTCTAGGTTATTTTTGCTGTTTCCGCCAATTTGCCGTATAGTTTCGGTATTGTCCCCGTAGTGAAACGGATATCACAGCGGTCTTCGAAACCGCTAGTCCAGGTTCGAGTCCTGGCGGGGACACAGCGTTAAGGAAAATAGTGCCTGCGCACTATTTTCTAGCTGTGTCGGCCGCAGCGATGTTTTTGAAAAGTTTTCTCTCTGACTTTTCAAAAACCGCGAGCGACCTAGATCTCTTGAGTGAAGCGATTAGAGATTGGAAGTCCCTTTTAGGGGGGGCGGGGTCGCGGGTACTTGGTGCACACAGGGCGCTTGTGCCCGAGTACACCTAGTAACCTGTGACCACAAGTGCCCCCCCACTTTGAGTTTTCTTGTTTTTCTGTATAATGTGAAAGTTCGTTTGCGGGTATATACGAAAGCCATATACCCGCGGCGTTCGGAAAAAATCCAAAAAGGAACTTGTTCATTTTTGGATTTCGTTCCTCACTTGCGGGTATGGTTTAGTGGTAGAACACGTCCTTGCCAAGGATGAGACGGGAGTTCGATTCTCCCTACCCGCACCAAATAATAAAACATCCATGGGGTTTCCCATGGATGTTTTATTATTTCTGTCGAACAGAGGTGAGGTGTCTTCCCCCACCCCGCAAAGAAACCAGCAAATCCTCATCCGTCCTTTACGAAAAATTCACCATATCAACACAAACAGTCAATTCTAGATTATTGAAAAATCAGGGGAAAATCGTGCAAAACTGTGGATAACTCTGTGAATAGTGTTGATAAAAGACAACTTTTCAGCAAACGTTCATGATGAGAATTTGATCATTTTTCCGGGAAACCCTTACTTGGTAAGGATATTGATGGAAAACGCCATAAATACCCATAAGTGTTTCACGTGAAACATTGGTTCACGTGAAAACACGCTAGAATGTAGTTTCATGGGAAACAAAAACGTTCCAAAAACAAAGAAAATAGGGAATTTGGGTGAGGATATTGCGACAAGGTACCTAAAGAGCAAAGGATTTTCTGTTATTGCGCGGAACTATACAAAGAAGTTCGGCGAGATCGACATTGTTGCTCGGAAGCAAGGAACGATCCATTTTATTGAGGTAAAAACAGTTTCACGTGAAATTTTTGATGTGAACCAGAAAAATGTTTCTCGTGAAACAGACGAATATGCCCCCGAGGACAATATTCATCCATGGAAAATAAAGCGAATGGTGCGAACTGCGGAGGCATACCTTGCTGAAATGGCTCCTGAAGGGGAAGTGGAGTGGCAATGTGATGCGATTGCAATACTTCTCGATATTGGCCGGCGTCGGTCGGTGGTGCGCATGACCGAGCATATTGTTTAATGGTGTGCTATGATGCGGTCTTAGTAAAACGGAGAGTAGTATAGTGGCAGTATGCATGCTTTGGGAGCATGAGGCCCGAGTCCGATTCTCGGCTCTCCGATTGAAATGGGATGAAGAGGATGAACCAGAGAAGGGTGCGCGTGGTGCGACATAAATTTTGCGACTGAAAGGAGTTAGAAATTGGAAGTGCCCTTGTGGCGTTATCCACATGTTATTTTGTCAGATCTGGGTATGGCGGTATAATGAAATTACTATCGTATGACAGATGCACTCTCAAATTCAGGAGTTCCCTCAGGTCCGAAGAATGAGGTTTGGTGCGATGCAGGTATTGTAAGGTTCCGACTCCTTGCTCCTGTTGATGAGGCGGAGGCAGACCGACTCGACACGCTCGGTCGAGGATTTCTTGATCGTAAAGAAGGGAACGCGGTGCTCATTGACATGCAGCGTTCAAGCGACTTTTCGTCCGCAGCACGCAAGCGGTGGGTAGGGTTTCTTCAGAACCCCGAGATCAAGGGCACCGCGATCTTTGGAGGTAGTGTGTTTGTGCGGACGCTTGCCGCGTTCGTGATCGGTGCTTCGCAAAGACAAAACATTAAGTCATTTGCGACTGAGACCGAAGCGCTCGACTGGCTCCACAAAGAGGTTGCGAAGGGGCAGGGGGTGGCGACACCAGTGTGATTGCTTTATTTCGGCTGAGCTGAGAGCGCGTGGACGAGTCCCGAGGAACCTTTATCCGTATTTTTAGAATTGATCTATGAAAGAACTTACCTGCAGAGACATTGGCGTTGATTGTGATGTAAAGTTTCAAGGAAACAACGAGGAAGAGATCATGTCCCAGGCTGCTGAGCATGCAGCCAGGGAGCATAACCTTCCCACCATCCCGCCGCACATTGACACGAAGTGTCGCGCCGCGATCAAGGAACTTAACTAATAGAGGTTTTACCGGTTAAGCTCTCATGGATAAGACCGTTCTTGGTGGTGTCCTTTCATTCGTTGCAGAAGGGATCATTGTATTTAATGAGCGGGGAGAGATCACCCAGCTTAATCCGCATGCAAGTTTGCTCTTGGACTACACCACAGACGAGCTTTCAGGAAAACATGTCGATAGCGCACTCTCGGTGCACTTTGACGAGACACCACTCGCACTGGAAGAAACGGTTTTTCAGACAGTTTTTGTTTCTAAAAAAATATTTTCAGTACCTCGTGGAAAGACGGCATACCTGCAATCAAAGTCAGGGAGAACGTTTCCTGTTTTCATTTCCGCACGCTCTATCGGCACTGAGAGCACTTTGCAAGGCGTGGTGGTGTTTCGTGATATCACGACGGAAAAAGCACTTGAGAATTACAAAAAAAATACCGCAGAACGCCTTTCCACGCTAACCCCATTCCTTCAGCGTACCGCAACGGGAGATTTCTTGAGCGGGGTGAATGTTCCGGAAAAAGAAGATGAGTTTACCGAGCTCTTTGTGGGGCTCAAGCTCATGGTTGATGATCTTCGCGAGGTTGAAAAACAGCGTGAACGCGATCAAGCAGAGAAGATCGAAGCGATCAAGAAGACCGAAGAAGAGCGACGCACACTCTCGGAGCAGTATTCAAAAGAGCTCGAAAAGAAAGTTGAGGAGAAGACGAAGGAGTTGTCGCAATCAAAGTTGCATATTGAGACGATCGTCGAGAACCTCACGAGCGGCTTGCTTGAATTTGATAGCGAGTTTACGCTCTTGCGCATGAATCAGGCAGCGGAGGACTTATTGGGGATCAGTCGCGCGGAAGTGATTGGGAAACAGATCACACCTAAAGACATAGACAAAGATCGTTGGCAGGCACTCGTACAAGTCTCTTACCCTGCACTCGCACCAACAGCAAAGAAGATCCGTCGCGAGGCGACAGGACTCAACGCTGATGTGAATGAGCTTACGATCCATCACCCACTCGAACGGGAGCTTCAGGTCATTACGGCGCCGATCATCGATCCGTCAACAGGTGAACGCCGCGGGTTCGTAAAAGGAATTCGTGATATCACGCGCGAGAAGATGATCGCGCGCAGTAAGAGTGAATTCATCTCGATCGCGGCACACCAGTTGCGCACGCCGCTCTCGGCGATTAAGTGGACGATCCACATGGTGATCAATGGCGACCTTGGTCCGCTCAACCCGTCACAGGTGAAACTCCTCACGAATGGCTACGAAACAAACGAGAAGATGATCCAGCTGGTGAACGATCTTTTGAATGTTGCGCGCATTGAGGACGGTCGGTTCGGATACGACTTCAAACAAAACGACCTCCTCAAGGTCATTACCGGCGTGATGGGTGGCGTCAAGCACATGTCGACCGAGAAAGCCGTTACGGTTGAGCTCGTAACACCACCTGAAGGCTTGGGATTATTTGTCTTTGATGCCAACAAGACGGCGCTTGCGCTCCAGAACTTGGTTGATAACGCGGTGAAATATACGCCCGCGGGCGGCAAGGTTACCGTTGAGATCACCAAGCAGGACCAATATGTGCACGTCACGGTTCGCGATACCGGCATCGGTGTTCCCCAAGAGCAGTTGAGCCGGCTTTTCACAAAGTTCTTCCGGGCAGAGAACGCACTCCACATGCAAACGAGCGGATCAGGACTTGGTCTTTATATCGTAAAAAACATCATTCTCCGCCACGGAGGGAAGTTCGATGTGCAGTCAAAAGAAGGGGAAGGGTCGGTGTTTTCAGTTACCCTTCCCACGGATGAGAACCTTATCCCGAAAGAGGAAACGACCGGTGAAGAGTATTGATCGGGTAGGGTTGTCCACAAGGAGAGTAGCGATCGGGCGCGGGGTGTACTATACTATTTAAATCGTATGAATCCAAAGAAAATCCTCATTGTTGAAGACGACAGCGTGCTTCGCGACGTGTTGGTGGAGAAGCTTTCCAAGAGCGGATACTCTGTTGAGAGCGCTGAGGATGGCGAGGTTGCCATGACGAAGCTTCACGGGGGATTGAACCCAGACATCATTCTTCTCGATATTTTGATGCCCAAAAAGAACGGCATGGAAGTGATGGAGGAGATGAACGCCGATGAGAACTTAAAGAAGATACCGATCGTTATTATTTCGAACTCAGGCCAGCCGGTCGAGATCGAGCGTGCCAAAGCCCTCGGTGCAAAAGATTTCCTCATCAAGGCGATCTTTGATCCTGCTGAGGTGCTCGAAAAAGTGAAGGTGATCCTCGGTGAAACAGCGGTTACGGCTGCGCCAAAAGAAGCAGAAGTACCCGTAAGCGTGAGCGCAGCGATCATTCGTGAAGATGCCCAGAAAGGCTCAGCAACCCCCAAAGAAGGCGGGTACGGGGTGCTCGTGGTCGAGGATGACAAGTTCCTCCGCGAGCTCTTTATTCGTAAGCTCTTTTCCGACGGATTCAAGGTGGAGAACGCAATCGATGCTAATGGCGTGTTTGAGATCCTTGGCCGCTGGAAGCCGGACATCATTCTCCTCGACCTTATCCTCCCGGGCGTGGATGGATTTGAGATCCTCTCGCGCATTAAAAAGGACGACACCATCAAAGACATCCCGGTCATCGTACTCTCAAACCTCGGTCAACAGGAAGATATTGATCGCGCCATGGCGCTCGGCGCCAAGGACTTTATGGTGAAGGCAAACTTCACACTCGATGAGATTATCGCCCGCGTACGGGTGATCCTTGGGTAGGTAAAAACCCTTTTCATTGCGCCAAGCGCACTTTTTTGATAGGGTATCGAAAGCTCGATCAATGTCGAGTTTTCCTTTGCGGGGTATAGAGACCCACAAGGAAGGAAAATATCTGCGGGATTAGTTTAATGGTAAAACATCAGTTTTCCAAACTGAGGTTGGGTGAGCCACGACTTACAGGGGTCCCCTTTGGGGAGGAGTGGCGCAAGGCCTTTTGAGAGATTTTGTGAGGAACGAAACAAAATATCCAAAAGGTGTACAGCCTCTGTAAGAGGTTCGATATCCTTAAGATGGGAGAATCGAATTAATGTATAATTAGAAATATTTGCGGGATTAGTTTAATGGTAAAACATCAGTTTTCCAAACTGAGGTTGGGAGTTCGATTCTCCCATCCCGCACTACATATGAAAACACTCGCCCTTTCCGGGGCGGGTCGGGTGAGAAGTGAATACCTGGAGCTTCGCAAGACCTTATGTATAATTCAGGTATGGATATTCTTATTGTAGGCGAAGGAGGCAGGGAGCATGCACTTGTCTGGAAATTAAAACAGTCTCCTAAAATTAAAAAGATCTTTGTTGCTCCAGGAAATGCTGGAACTGCACAGCTAGCAACAAATTTACCCATTTCGAGTACTACAGAGATAATACAATGGCTCAAAGAAAACAGGGTTGGTTTGGTTTTAGTTGGTCCGGATAATTATTTAGCAGAAGGTATAGTTGATAAGCTCCATAAACTTAAAATTCCAGCATTCGGACCGACAAAGAAAGCCTCAAGGATTGAATGGTCAAAGGTATTTGCTAAAAACTTCATGAAAGAAGCAGGTATTCCTACAGCAAGGTATAAAACATTTAGAAATCTCGATCAAGCCAAGAAGTATATAAGACACCAAACCTTTCCTTTAGTGATAAAAGCTTCTGGGTTAGCTTTTGGTAAGGGGGTAATTATTGCAGGGGATATCAAAGAAGCTGAAGAAGCCTTAAAAGATATTCTTAATAAAAAAGTATTCGGTGATGCTGGAAATGAAGTTGTTATTGAAGAATATTTAGAAGGCCGAGAAATTTCAGTTCATGCTTTTTGTGATGGCAATGATTTTGCACTATTTCCATCTTCGAAAGACCACAAGAGGGCATTTGAGAAAGATGCAGGACCCAATACTGGTGGCATGGGAACTATTGCTCCTGTACCAGGAGTTACCAGAAAACAAATGCAAGAGATTTCCGAAAAAGTGATCCGACCCACACTTGATTCTTTACGTAAACAAGGCAGTCCTTTTAAGGGAATATTATTTCCCGGAATTATGCTCACAAAAGAGGGGCCTAAAGTGATTGAATTTAATGCTAGATTTGGAGATCCAGAAACCCAAGTTTATATGCTCCTGCTAAAATCAGATCTATTAGATATCCTATTGGCATGTATTAAAGGTGATCTCAAAAAACATACAATCAAATGGTCAAAGAATTCAGCGTCCTGCGTCGTCTGTGTCTCTGGAGGCTACCCCAGTAACTATGTTCGTGGGAAAGTTATTCGAGGTCTGAATACGCCTAAGAATAAAAATGAAGTAATTTTCCACGCCGGAACAAAACTTGTTGGTAATAAAGTTTTTACGAATGGAGGGCGTATTTTAGGGGTTGCCGGAGTCGGAAGGAATCTTTCAAAAGCTTTATTAAAATCATACACTGTTATTAAATCTATATCTTTCGATGGTATGAGATATAGAAAGGATATTGGTTCTAGCCTCGTTCGATAATCCGCACCATAAAAAACCGACACGTTTGCGTGTCGGTTTTTGCTACTCCTCCGGAATATCCTCCGCGTGAAGCGGGACCGTGAAGGATACGATCGTGCCGCGGTTCTCCTGTGATTCGAGATTAATGTGTCCGCCGTGTCGCTCAACAATATTTTTAGCAATGTAGAGGCCAAGTCCTGACCCGCTTGTTTCCATGACCAATGCTTTTTTTGAACGGAAGAACTTAGTAAAGATACGCATGCTCTCATCTGCAGGAATCCCCACACCTGTGTCGGCAATGGTTACGGTGGCGAATCGGTCGCCGTATTCAAGCGTGACTCCCACATGGCCTTGCGCAGGAGTGTAGGTGAGTGCATTAGTAAGAAGGTTTTGGATCACCATGCCAAGTTTTTTCTGGTCAAAGGTGACCGCCGGATTTTCTTCAGGAACTTTGACCTCAAGGGTAACTGGTTTCTCCGCTGCTTTTGAAGTGAACGGTGTCGTGGCAGCTCGGATAGCGTCGGCAAGATTTCCTGATGTGAATTCATATCCAAAGCGCCCTTCTTCTATTTGAGATGCGTCGAGAAGATCGTTGATGAGGGTGACCACTTGTTCGGTCGCCTTCGCGCCGCTCTGAAGAATACTGATTTGGTCGGGCGTGAGGCGTGATGAATCCGAAATGATCAAGTTGATTGCCCAGCGGATCGCCGAGAGCGGTGTGCGCAGTTGGTGCGCGGCGACCGTAATGAAATTGCTCTTACTCTTCTCCACAAGTTTCTCGCGGGTCACGTCGCGCA
>Ga0208245_1002197_pt1 | contig 10338 bp, 11 predicted proteins | sample RifOxyC1_FD_184035 | JGI IMG/M metagenome (GOLD analysis project Ga0208245, IMG submission 184035) | Soil microbial communities from Rifle, Colorado - Rifle Oxygen_injection C1 (SPAdes) | ecosystem: Environmental > Terrestrial > Deep subsurface > Rock core/Sediment | place: Rifle, Colorado... | reverse complement strand
AGAGACCCATTACACATCAGGGATATTTTCCTGATTTTATCAGCCAGGAAATGATCAGAGTTATCTAATAGCTTAAATATCTGTTCAATGTAAGGCACACTCTGCAAGTTGGTTACTTTGGAGGTAACCAAGGCTTTTGTATCCTCTGTAACTATGATGACCATTTGTAAAACCCCTTTCTGGTTGTATTTGTTTCAGTTCAATCTGGGTATATTACTAGTATTTTTTAAGGGGGCAGTCAATAAGATTATTTGACAAGTATTTAGATCGGAGGTATTTTTTACATAGATAAACCACAACAGCGAGGTGTCGTGCTATGGAAGACATGTGTGGTTACTTGCTAGAATTTTTGACGGTTATGGTGTTGGCTTGTGCCCTAGCGAAGTTGTTTTTTTAACGATGGGAGGAAATATATGAAGCAGTTTTGTTTTGAGCGACCTTAAGTTCATGGTGGACGGGTCGCTTTTTTATATGATATGCTCTGGTTTAGATAATTTCTGATCGTTAGCTAAAACTCAACCAAGGAGTATTTTCTTATGTGTAATTATTGTAAGAATCTGTCTGAAAACGATGATGAGACAAAATGGGAAGACCTTGTTTCATCTGAGGTCGATGAGGATTCGGTCAAAGGTTTTATCTTCGCTGTGGCCGGATGCCTCTTGGTGTTGGTCTGTGCAATTGTCTGGTATTTCTTGTCTAACCAGTGAAAGGAAGTGTGATGGCAAAAAACAATGGATGTCTCAAGGTGGGTGTTGGTGGAGCGTGTACGGCAGCGGTTGTGCTGTGGATGTGTTGGTCTTTAATGCAGAATCTGGGGTGATCATGAAAGGAATTACCTCTTACTTATGGGGCTTACTGATTTTAGTGAGCCCTTTTTTCTTGGATTGATAAAATAATATAAAGCTGATAGGCTAGAATTAGGAGGTGTAAACATGGAAAATTCTGAGAAAAAGGACGACAATAAGTCTCTGGATTTGCAGTGGATTTGCCCCAATAATAATTGTGGGGCGAACAATTACTTCCGGAGGCCGATTTGTCGGAACCCTAATTGTAAGACAGAAAAACCAAAATAACCCCGGCCGTCGCAGACGGCCGGGGTGTATTATTTTAGAGAATAAGGGTTGTGTTATAATACCCTGATGGAAATTTTATATATTATTTTAGCACTTGTTTTTGGTTTAATTATTGGCGGAATTATTTTTTGGGTCGTTGGTCGAAATAAAAATTCAAACAATGGCAGTGGCGAGTCTTTGGTCATATTGCAAACTCAAATGAATGAATTGTCTCGTCTTCTGGATAACCGAATGGAAAATGTGCGAACCGATTTGAAAGAGTCGACTCAATACATGCAGGAATCGATTCGCGGGCAATTTCGAGAATCGAGTCAGATTATTAAAGATGTGACGGAAAGACTAACTAAACTCGATGAGACCAATAGACAAGTGGTTAATTTTACCGATCAACTTCAGGAACTCCAGGATATTTTAAAAAATCCTAAACACCGGGGTATAGTCGGTGAATATTATTTAGAGACTTTGTTAAAAAATGTTTTGCCGCCCAATGGTTTTGAAATGCAGTACAAATTTGCTGACGGGGAAATAGTAGATGCGGCGGTATTTGTGAAAGACAAAATTATTCCGGTTGATTCTAAATTTAGTTTAGAAAATTACAATCGCTTGGTTCAAGAAAAAAATGAGGCTGAAAAAATTCGTTTGGAGAAACTTTTTGTGGGTGATTTAAAACAACGGATTCAAGAAACAGCTAAGTATATTAGACCAGGGGAGGGGACTATGGATTTTGCTTTTATGTTTATTCCCCACGAAGCTATTTACTATGATTTGTTGGTCAACAAAATTGGGGCTATTACCGAAGATACCGAAAACCTAATTCAAAGAGCCGCCAATAAGTACAAAGTGATTATAGTGTCGCCAACCTCATTTCTAGCTTATTTGCAAACTGTCCTCCAAGGCCTCAAAGCCATGCAAATAGAGGAGTCGGCCAAGGAAATTAGACAGAGAGTAGGCGATTTAGGGCGCCACATTGCCTCCTATGACCAGTTTTTGGACAAGATGGGCAATTCTCTCGGAACGACTGTAAATCACTACAATAACGCTTATAAAGAGTTTAAGAAGATAGATAAAGACGTGGTCAAAATTAGTGGGGTAGGTGGGGCCATAGAACCAGTAAAAATAGACAAGCCTAATTTGGATTTATAGCCAATTTATAAACAATCACACCTAGACATCTAGGTGTTTTATGTGGTAAGTTATGGGCTGGTTTTTAGTTCCTTTCTTTGGACGACAAGTCCAATTCATATAAAGATTTTGGTAGAAACCATGTAGATTAACTACGAGGAGAAATGACATGGCAGCGGTAGTTGCTCGAGAAAGTGGTCTGTTGTCCAGTTCGACACGGGCTAAAGGAATTCTTCTGATTGGACCTTCTGGGGTTGGTAAGACAACTCTAATGGATCTTGTTATAAGCAGGCATCCGGATGCTAGGGGGCTTGTTAGTACCACTAGCAGACCTCTTCGTAATGGTGAGAGTGATTCGGGGGAATATGAATTTCTCGAGCTTAACGAACACAATCCACAAGATGCTTTCGAGTGCTTGGAGTCTATGGGAGAGTTTGTTTGGACTCTGAGGCTGGTTGGCTACTGTTATGGGACAAGAAAGTCGGTCTTCACAGCGGCTTTGAACAGCCATAATCAAGTGTTTGTGGCCCACGTTCATGTGACAGCTTTGGAGTCTAAGTTCATCCGCGAAGGTGGCTACTTGGAAAGTGGGCAAATTTTACCTATCAGTATTTTGCCCCCGGGACAGGATGTCATACGCAAGCGAATCTTGGACTCCGGGTATCACTCGGATGAAGAAGTTGAGGCTCGTTTAGCTCGTGACCTCCAAGTGTCGCAAGAAATCTCGGAAGTCCGGAAAAAGCTTATAGGTCGAGGGGTACAATTCCCCGAGATCTCAAACAGCGGAAGTCTGGAAGATCTCTATTACCAATTTCTTAACGTTTTGTGAATTTTCACAGCGTTCAAGGCGCAAGTAGGCCCACCCAACGAGCGGTATCGTGGGTGGGCCTTTTTTCTTGCATTTTTTATAAAATTAGGTAGAATATGGACTTATGTCATTTGCTGTAATAAAGACTGGTGGAAAACAATATAAAGTCGCTCCTGGCGATATTTTAATGATCGAAAAAATGCCCGAGTTTGCCGAAGGTGGTAAAGTGGTTTTTTCTGATGTGCTTTTGGTAGAAACTGACTCCGACACTAAAATTGGTGACCCAGTAGTGAAAGGTGCTCAAGTGGAAGGTGAATTTGTGTCTGAAGGTAAAAATAAAAAGCTGCTAGTTTTACGGTATAAATCTAAAAGTAACTATAAGAAGATTAAAGGCCACCGCCAACCTTTTAATAAGGTTAAAATCTCTAAAATCGTTCTCTAAAAAAACAGGTCCTAGGACCTGTTTTTTTAATGCCTCGAAGCCAAGGCGTTTTCTATAGTTTCGGCATCAGAGTATTCGAGTTCGGTCCCAGTAGAAAAACCCCGACCTAAACTTGAAACTTTAATTTTAAAATCTTGAGCGATTGGTGCCAATTCGTCTTTCAGGAGGCGAGTCATCTGGTCACCGTCGGGGCTAGCACTGAAAGCTAAAATAATTTCTTTTAAAGTGCCATTTTTACCATCTGTTGAGAGTAATTTTTTAAGAGAACTTAGTCGGCTGTAATTAGTAAATTTATCGCTATCTTTACTAGTTTTTAAGTGACCTAAAATAAAAAAGAGTCCTTTGTAAGTTTCGGTTTTGATAACATTGTCGACATCCATATCTTTTTCCACAATCATAATAGTGGAATGGTCTAAATCGATATTGTCGCACCGGCGACATAGATTATTGTCTTTATGATGAGCAACAAAGAAATAATGACAACGACTACATTGTTTAGCTTTTTGGTTTAAAGCATCGATAGATTTTAAAAAGTCAGCTCTAAAAATACGATCACGAGCTAGTAAAAAATAAACAAAGCGTCGAGCTTGTCTGGGGCCAATTCCGGGGAATTTGGTAAAGATATTAACTAAGTCTTCAAAATCACTACCTTGCATGATGGTTTAAAAAGAACCAAAATCACCTTTTTCTATTTCCACGAAACAGACGCGACTATTGTCGAAGCGTAGATCAACTTTACCAACAGGACCATTTCGGTGTTTTTCGACCAAGATTTCAGCAATGTCTTTGCGATCAGAAGTTTCGTCGTTACGATCTTCGCGGTGGATAAACATAACCACGTCGGCATCCTGCTCAATAGATCCAGAGTCTCGAAGGTCGGACAGACGCGGTTTGCCACCACGTTGCTCCACAGCACGAGACAATTGGGACAAGGCAATTACAGGCACATCTAATTCACGAGCGAGGCCCTTAAGGGAACGAGAAATTTCAGTCACCATTTGCACCATGGAGTCGGTGGTTCGGCGGGGCACCATCAGCTGTAAGTAGTCGACTACAATTAAACCTAAACCATGTTCAGCTTTAAGTCTTCTGGCTACAGTTTTCATTTTCATAATATTATTGGAAGGTTCGTCATCAATAAAAATAGGGGCTTTCGATAGACTGTCTAGAGCATCACGAATACGATCAAAGTCTTCTTGAGCTGACATTTTTCCAGTTCGAAGTTTCCAAGAGTCGACCCGAGCTTCGGAGGCTAAAATTCTATCCACTAATTGTTGACTACTCATTTCTAGAGAAAAAATAGCAGTCGGAATATTTTCGCGACAGGCGACATGACGCACAATATCAAGAGCCAAAGTGGTTTTACCAACAGACGGCCTAGCGGCTAAAATAATTAGATCTGATTTTTGAAAACCGGATAGTAAATTATCTAAACTTTTAAAACCAGATGGCACACCCCGGTGACCATCTTTACTTTTATGAAGTTTGTCGAAACGTTCCCAAGCATCACTTAAAGCATCTTTCAAAACGACATAAGTTTTTTTAGAATAAGAACCTAAGTTAAAGATGAGTTGTTCGGCTTTATCGAAGACAGAGTCGATATCTTCAGATTCGTCATAACCCAATTCTAAAATATTGTCAGCCGACTCGATTAGTTTGCGGAGAGCGGCTTTTTTGGTCACAGTTTGAGCGTAGTGTCCGATATTGGCTGCCGAGGCCACTGTGCCAATAAGTTCAGCTAAATAACTACTACCACCAACTTGCTCGAGATTTTTTTTAGATTTTAAAATAGATGTAATAGTGACCACATCAATCGGTTCATTATTTTCATGGAGTTCGAGCATGGCTTTGAAAATAATGCGGTGTTTGCTGGAGTAAAAAGCCTCATCAGTAATGATATCTAGAATATCGTGAATAGATTCAGCTTTGAGCATAATAGAACCTAAAAGAGCTTGTTCAGCTCCAATATCTTGAGGTGGTACCTTAAGGGGTGAGGTGACCATTTTTTGTTCTCTGACATTTTGCATCCAGCTATTATATCACTTAAAGATAGAGCTTAAAAATAATCAAAATAGGGCTCAAAAAGTGTCGAATGGGGGAGGAATTGGGGACAAAAAATCCCCTCAGAACCACAAAGGTCCTAAGGGGGTGTAAAAAGAGAGGGTGGTTAAAAATGATGCGCCTGCTCAATTTCGGTTAGTGGACTAGTGTCGATGTTTGGTTTAAATCTACGACCGGACAATCTCCTTTCCAATTCTTTGATAATCCCAGGGAATTGAAGTTCAGCTTGGACCAATAATTCTCTGACACCATCTCTACAGATGACCAGACCCAATAGCTGATCATCCGTTAAGTCCTCTAGAGAATCTTCCGCGATCCCTAAAAATAAATGAGGGTTAGCTAGCATAAATTTTACTCCTCCTAGTGGCTACCCTTGCCCTAAATGTTCTATTGCTACATATTATAATATAACATTAAATTTATTTAGTCAATATGACTGATTTTACGACCATTTGGTGTGTCTTTAATGGTGTAACCTTTGAGTTCTATTTGTTGACGAATTAGATCTGCTTGATCCCAGTCACCGCGTTCACGGGCAATATCTCTATCGTCAGCTAAAGATTCGATCTCTTCTGGGATTATATCATCTGTTTTATTGATCAAATTTTCGTCTAAAATTCCCAAGACTTCATCAAATTTTTCAATAGTCGCTCTTTTGTCTGCTGTTTTAAAAGTGGTGGATAAAATTTCATGAATTAAAGCTATGGCGCGTGGGGTGCCCATATCGTCATTCATATATTCTGTAAATTTTTCTAAATAGTCAGTTAATATATCACCATTTTCAGGGTATGAAAAAATTTCTTGGTTTATATTACTAAGAGTATTTTTAGCGGCTATTATTGATTCTTCTGAAAAATTAAGAGGGGAGCGATAGTGAGCCGTTAGAACTAAATAACGATAGGCGAGAGCGGGCCAACCTTTGGTTGCTAAATCCGTGACGGTGTAAAAGTTGCCAGCGGATTTGGCCATTTTATCTTTACCGCCGACTGTAATAAAAGCATTATGAAGCCAATAGTTTACAAAAGGTTCACTGGTAGCTGATTCAGATTGGGCTCTTTCATTACTGTGGTGGACAGCTACATGGTCTTCACCACCAGTATGAATATCAATATGATTACCCAACAATTTCATACTCATCGCAGAGCACTCAATATGCCAGCCGGGAAAACCAATACCCCAAGGTGATTCCCATTCTTGGAGGCGAGCAGTAGTCTCGTCTGAAAATTTCCATAAAGCAAAGTCCGCCGGCTGCTTTTTTTCGGTGGAGTTGGCGTGGCGACTGTCTTTATTTTGAGCGTCTAAATTTAGGTGGCCGAGTTCTGGATATTTTTCATACTTACTCGTGTCAAAATAAATACCATCTGAAGTTTGGTAAGTAAAACCTTTAGTCTCTAAAGTTTTTATCAAATTTATCTGATCTGTTATATACTCGGTAGCTTTAGGAAAAGTGGTGCCTGTAGTTTTAATATTTAAACTATTTAAATCTTGAAAGAATTGGTCGATAAAAGGCTTGGTTAATTCAGCCACAGTTTGACCAGAGGCCTTAGCCTGTCTTTCAACTTTATCCTCACCAGTATCTTCAGTGTCATTAGTGAGGTGGCCGACATCGGTAATATTGATCACCTGACTCACTTCATAATCGTTCCATTCTAAAGTTCTTCTAACTATGTCGGAAAGGATAAAACTGCGCATATTACCAATATGAGCATAATCGTAAACCGTTGGCCCACAAGAATATAAACCAACTTTATTGGGATCGATTGGTGTGAATATCTCTTTTTGTCGAGACAGAGTGTTATAAAATTTTAGAGCCGGTTTTTCCATAATTAAGCACTAGAGCCATCTTTTGTATCGGAAATAAACAAACATAAGAGCGACAGCGACCATCATGATAATCACTATCAACCAAAAATCGTAATGATGGCCGATAATTGGAGTATTTACAGTATTCATACCGAAGGTTGAGGTTAAGACAGATAGAGGGAAGGTGACAAAAGCCATAATAGTTAGAATCTTTATGATCTCATTGGTCTTGATGGTGAGCAGAGAATCATTGGTGATGCGCAGGTCGGTAAAAAATTCTCGCAAGTTAACAACGGTGCTGTAAATTCTCCAATACGTATCTCTGAGAGAGCGATTATGAGCTTTAAATTGATCGGGGAACAAAGTGTCTAAAGACTCACTCAAAGACTTAAGAATTTTATCGTGACCTTTTAGAGCCCAGCTAAAATCAAGTAAATCTTCATTGATATTAGCTAAAACTTTTATCATTTCTTTTTCTTTGCCGTTGAAGATATTATTTTGGGCCTTTTGTAATTCCGAGGTGATGCAATTTAGATCAAAATCTAATGAGCGGTAAATCTGAATTAAAATTTGAAAGAATAAAAAGCCAGCATGAGGATTTTTACTATTGCTTTGAGAAAAACTGGCTTCAAAAATTTCACTAAATTCTTCTAGGACTTGAATTGGCTCGTAATGAATAGTGATTAAAAATTTTTCACTTAAAATAAAATCAACCTCTCTAATATTTTCTCTAGTCTTAGCTTTTTTAACATCACCAATACAAGTTTTACATTCTGGGAAGTGGAGAATTAAATATAAATAACTATCATATAAATCGACACGTGATTTTACAGAAGGGGAGGAGGCTTCATTTTCGACCAAAGAGTGGATATTGTAATCTTTTGATAATTGAGTCAACTCGTCTTTAGTGGGACTGGTGACATCGATCCAAGTGATTTCTTTGTGGCGAAATTGTTTTATCATTTAGACATTATAATAGCCGAAGGGGAGGGGAGCAAGTCAGGTTTTAAAAATAATGTTTTGTGTATAAAAGTGAATTCTAGTTTTTTGTTTTTATGTTATGATTAAATTATATAAAAATGCTAAAGAAATTTTTATCAACAACGGTTATTGTGGGTTTATTTATCACTGCGCTCGGCGGTGCTTTTTTAGCCGGGACTTATGTTGGTTATGAAGCTAAACCAGCCGTAGATAAAATTGTTGGTATTCAAAATAAAGAAACTCTAAAACCTGAAGATGTTAACTTTGGACCATTTTGGGAAGCCTGGAATTTAATTGATGAAAAATACGTAAATGGGACTTCATCTCCTGAACAAAAAAGGCAAGAAAGAGTTTGGGGGGCAATTTCTGGTATGGTGGATTCTTTAGAAGATCCTTATACTGTTTTTTTGCCACCACAAGAAACTAAAGCTTTTGAAGAAAATATTGCTGGAAATTTTAGTGGAGTGGGTATGGAAGTGGGCGCCAAGGATGGCTTACTAACTGTGATAGCGCCATTACCGAATAGCCCGGCTAAGAAAGCTGGTATTACGGCTGGGGATAAAATTTTAGAAGTTGATGGGGTGGTGGCATCGGAATTGACGGTTGATGAAGCAGTAAGGCTGATTAGAGGTGACAAGGGAACAAAGGTGGTTTTAACTTTAATTAAAGATGGTAGTGCTGAGCCCCAAAAAATAACAGTAGTCAGGGATACTATAGAAATTCCTACTATAGACACTTTAACTAAAGGGGATGTGTTTGTGATTAAGTTGTACAGTTTCAATGCTAATTCTGCCACTTTATTTAAAGGAGCTTTAGAGGACTTTGCGAATTCTGGGGCCAATAAATTAATTTTAGATTTACGAGGTAATCCAGGTGGGTATTTAGACGCAGCTGTGGATATGGCGAGTTGGTTTTTACCTAAAGATAAAGTGGTAGTGTGGGAACATAAAGGCGACAAAGATCAAGATGTAGCTTATCGCAGTCGGGGTTATGATATTTTTGATGATAAATTAAAAATGATTATTTTAGTGGATCAAGGTTCGGCTTCGGCGTCGGAAATTTTAGCCGGCGCCCTCAGGGAGCATGATGTCGCCCAGCTGGTAGGTATGACGACTTTTGGTAAAGGTTCGGTTCAAGAATTACTACCAGTAACGACCGAGACTTCGATTAAAATTACGATTGCTAGATGGCTTACTCCTGACGGTCACTCTATTTCGATGGGTGGATTAAAACCTGATGTTGAAGTGGAATTTACTCCAGAAGATATCGCGGCTTTGCGTGATCCACAAATGGATAAGGCTTTGGAATTGTTGAAATAGCCCCCGAGTCTGTATCTAGACAAAAGACCAATAAAAGGCTATTATTGCCTAGTTAATTTGATATAACTTAATTTATTTTATGAAGGTAATTTTACTTGAAGATGTGGCTAAAGTAGGCCGAAAATATGAAGAGAAAGATTTAGCACCTGGTTTTGCTCGTAACTTTTTAATTGCTCGTGGTAAGGCTAGATTACCTCAAGATTTTACAGCTGAACAGTTGAAAACTTTGCGGGCGACAGTGGGGGCGAGTGCCGCTCTAAAACAAAAAGAAGTGGAAGAAGTTATGTCGACTCTAGCTGATCAGAAAATCACAATACAAGCTAAAGCTTCAGAAGAAGGTCATTTATTTGCTGGTATTAAAGCGACAGATATTGCCGAAGAAATAATGAAAACTCTTAAAGTTAATATTTCAGCCGATTTGATTCATTTGGACCATGCTCTAAAAAATGTAGGCGTTCACACTGTTAAGGTAGGTGATAAAAATGAAATCGAAGTTGAAATTGTAGCTGAGGCTTAAAGACAAGATAAACTTAAAAAAAATAAAACCTGTTTCGTTTGAAACAGGTTTTATTTTTTTATATCTAGCTGGTTAAAATTTAAGCAGTCACATTGGCTACTTTATAAACTTTAGTTTTACCATTGAAGCCAGTTTTTCGCTTTGAAGTGAAAGAAACTTTACCGGGGGTGATGGCAAAAATAGTGTGGTCTTTACCAGTTTTAACACCTTTA
>Ga0208245_1002194_pt1 | contig 10346 bp, 8 predicted proteins | sample RifOxyC1_FD_184035 | JGI IMG/M metagenome (GOLD analysis project Ga0208245, IMG submission 184035) | Soil microbial communities from Rifle, Colorado - Rifle Oxygen_injection C1 (SPAdes) | ecosystem: Environmental > Terrestrial > Deep subsurface > Rock core/Sediment | place: Rifle, Colorado... | reverse complement strand
ATCCCAGTCGGTAGTATAGGCGACCGCTCGGCTTCCAAGATCTTCGACAAACAAAAGTTGATCCTTTTTAGGCGAAATAGCGATCGATTTTATGTTGCTAGCCAGGGGTTTTTTGGTGATGTTTAAACTAGTATCACTGGAGGTTCCAAAAGCGGTGTTGGTGTTTAAGTTAAGGATAATCGCTTGTAGCTGGTCGTTGACCACTGACCGGACAACGACTCTAATGTTTTTGCTTTTATCTAGTCCGAAGTAAGCGTCAAAAACTTCGGGAATAGTTAAATTAGAAATCCGCTCTGGACTGCCACTATTTTTAACCTGAAAGATATTGCCGGTCTCTTTTTCGATATAAATTAAGGTGCTGGAGGCGCCTGGTAGGTCGATGGCATCGGCGCTGGCCACTGGATTATCGGCGATTTTTTCAAATTCGATTTTAGGGACAGAGCTTTCTCCCCCACCAGCTAGAGTGCTATCGGTGCTAGAACCAGTGCTATTCCAAATAGGTTTTTTGTTAGCCGTCCCTAGGGGAAATAAATTAACGATATTTTTTCCGGTTTGGAGAGCACCGGGGATAATAACACTTCGTTGTTGATAAACAATCACCCCAATAATCAAGAGGGAGAGAATAATGACAACGATGGAAATAATTTTGATGGGGTTTTGTTTCATGTTTTTAATGAGTGCCTCCAGGAGTGCCTGGTTTTACTTGAATATCCCAGTGAGAGCCTCTTGTCGGAACGTGTCTCTCATCAGCGGCAATAATATTACCGTTTTGATATTGAGGTACTAATACCGTTTGGCCACCTACTCGATCTCTTCTTGGTGCTATTTTTGTCCAGCCGGTGAAATACTTATCTATACAATCATTGTTATCAATATCAACTTTATAGCCATTAACATGACTATACATGCCAGGACTATGCCCCCCAGTCGTATCTTCAGTTCCGCCGGTCACCATTAAATCACAAAGAGAATCTTCTTTGATGCCCACCAACGCATCAACAGTGGTTGGTTGCATGCCGACTAGGGTGGTCTGGGGAGGTTGAGCATTGACTGGAATACCCAAACTCTCAAGTTTTTTTCTGGCTTCATCTTCAGTTATATTAGATCGTCCGGTGCCAGTGGTGGATGGGGTCGGGTTATCGGTGGCGGGCGTAGTTGGTCCGGAGGGCACCCTGGTCCCCCCACCAGTGCCCGCTGGGCCGGCTGAATAGCTGGTCCCGCCGACGTTATCTAGATTGAGATTAATATTGGTAAAGGTGCCGGCGCTGATGGTTTCTAATATCAGCCAGGCAAACAGAGCAATACCAAAGCCTAGCAGAGCTTGATTGATTCTGGCTAAACCATTAGCCTTGAGACCGGGAATAGAGCTAGTGACATATTCGAAGCCTCCCCAGACGATCAAAACAAACGAAGCAATGGCGATGAGAGCAAAGAAAGAATTATAAAGCCAGCCCAAATAAGTAGTCAGTCCAGGTGAGGTGGCGCCAGGATTTTTATCAACCAAACTCGGTTCGAGGAGCACGTAGTCAGCGGCATAAGCGACAATAACTGGGATAAGCAAAAATACCAGACTGGCGAGAAAGATGATAACTTTTCTGGAATGGAGATTCATACTTTAAAATGATCCACTACTGTTACTGGTAATGATTAAACTATTGGAGACATCTTGGAGAAAGTGGCTAGGATGAGTGACACGAAGGCTGATTCGACTGGAGACATTTTTTTTGGAAGCTTTGAGATAAAGTCGAGCTGGATTTTGATCATCACTGGCTATTTTCTGGTTATTTAGATACCAAGCAAAATTTAAAAGGTTTTTATTGGAAAAATAAAAGGGTTCCGCTCGCACCACCATTTGTCCGTTGATATTAGATTCTTTATTCAAGGTTTTCTGCCAAGCGGTGCCAACCAGAGGCTTATCCTCGTAGAAGATGACTTTTGGTTTAACTATTTTAATATCCGTGGAAGCCCCACTGCTAATACTCTGGTCGCTAGAGCTGACGGCCACTTCGATTTTACTGGTCGATCCAATGGCTCCGCCTTTGATCAGCAGACTACTCTTCCCCACTCCAGAAACGTCAGGCAAATTTTTGCCATCTTTTTTCCAGTTGTAAATTAGGGATTGAGGCGAGACTTCTTTGCCTTTAGAATCTTTGGCCCGAATAATCGCGGACACCATGATTTGAGCATTCTCGCTGGGTTGAGCTTTGCCCTGATACCAGTAGGGGGTATAACTATTGGCTTGCCACAACAGCTCGATTTCGATCGGTGAAAAAGTAATAATAGCTTGGGTTGGCCCCTCCCCTGTTTGAGAGTTAATGGTCAGGCCAATAATAGTTTGAGAGCCAGCCGGTCCGGTTCGGAAAGCAAAAGTTTTTAAGCCTCCATTTGAGGCCAACTGCTTGCCGTCTTTTTGCCACGAGACTAGACTCCGGTCTAAATCATAACTATAACTTTGAATTTTAATTACGACATCTTGATAGGGACCAGGGTTGGCTGGCGTCGCGGTGATGGTGATGTCGGCGCCCGGGCTTAGATAAAGCTGGTAGGCTTGCGACAAGCCAGGGGTCAGAAATAAAGACACTATAAAAATTTTAAGTAGCAAATTTTTCATCCTCGATTTTTTGTCTTTCTTTTTTATTTTGTCTCAATAATAACACAGTTGAAATGGTCCATAAAGGTACGGCGTTAAGCACTGGGATTATTTTGGCTACATAAGTGGCTCCCAAAATGCGCCCGATGATTCCGACCGCTACTTTCTCGCTTGTTTGGACAGCTACCCGCTCGGCAGTTTGGGCGGCTGTTCGCTCGGCCACACCTGTTGCCACCCTTTCCCCAGTTTGAGTCGCTACTTGTTCTGCTGTTTGGGTAGCAGTTCTTTCAGCTACCCTTTCTCCGGTCTGAGTGGCCAGATGTTCTGCTGTTTCGGCCCCACTTCGCTCGGCCAATTGTTCGGTTTCCCTACCAGCCACATTCTCAGCTCCCTGTCCGGCCAATTGGTTTGCCCCACTTCCTTCAGTACTTTCTGTTGACGGAGAGACTTCGGTGCCGACTGACTTTTTTTCTTCCTGCGATTGGCGGTAGAGTCTTTTTAGTCGATCTTTTTCATCTCGGATATAGGACTCGGCCGGGTCACTACCTTCCTCTGCGTCCGACTCAGTTATCTGAGATCTAATCTTAAACCACAAGATAAAAACTGTCCCTAAAAAGACATTGAGGACAGTGTTAACAAAAATACCAATACCAAAAGCTAGATATAGACCAATATTGAGGGCATCACAAAAAACAGAATAGGTTAAAAGTAGGGCTGATTCTAAAGTGCCGATTTTCATAGATTATTCCGCTACTTTACCCGTCTGATCAGCATTGGCCGTTTTGAGCTCGTTTTTGGCTCTTTTGATGGAGAGAATTTCTGATGGATCAGAGGTAATGATTTGATTTTCGGTATAAGAAGCCTTGATGGCTAGAGCGACGCGCTTCAAGCCGGCGATAAAGATCCCTTCCCCTACTCCCGATTCCAGCAAGAGATATTTTTCCTCGTCAGTCAGGTTAAAAGTTTGCTGGAGGAGACCGATCGCGGCCGGCGATTGTTTGAGCAGGAGCTGGATCGAAGAGTTGTTGATAATTTGTTTGCCATATTGAGTGCCGAGGAAGTCCTCGACGTCTTGAGTGATAGTCGCCACTCCGAGATAGTATTTACGCCCTCTTTTTACCATCGAATATAGGAAAGAGGCGGTATCTTCTGACTTCATCATCCACCAAGCTTCATCGATGACTAGGAGGCGTTTTTTGAGATTACGCCGGACTGTATTCCAGATGTGGTGCATGACAATATACATCGCCACTGGTTTGAGCTCGTCTTCCATGTCACGAACAGAGAAAACCACAAATTTTTTATTGATGTCGACGTTGGTCGGCCGATTAATAAAACCGGACCAGCTACCCTGGGTATATTTAGCTAGACGCTGAGCAAGCGATTCCCCGCCGTCCATACCCGCCAGGACCATTTCTAAGTCAGAGAGGAGAGGGGCCGGTTTATTGGTAAAGTCGCTATCAGCGGTGATGTCTTTGAGGGCATAGGTTTCAGTAATGGCGTTGTCGATGATGGAATCTTCTTCCGGCGATAGGCCTCCGAGCATAATCCGAAAGAGACCGACCAGGTTGATGATGTTACTGCGGAGCACATCTTCTGGAGATTCGTCTTCGCGTGGTGGTGGTAGGTCGAAGGGGTTGATATGGTGCTCCGAAGACAATGAAATATTAAAGTAACGCCCGCCGACTGCCTCGGAGAGAAATTCGTATTCTCGTTCTGGATCGATGACAATAACATCGGTGTCATACATCAAACTGCGGAGGATCTCCAGTTTGGTGGTGTAGGATTTACCGGAGCCGGATTTGGCAAAAATGACCGAGTTGTAATTTTCCAGAGAAAAGCGGTCAAAGAGCACTAGTGAGGCATTTTGCATATTGATACCAAAGAGGATGCCCTTGTTGGAAGTGAGGTCAAAAGAAATAAAGGGAAAAAGACTGGATAAGGGCGAAGAATTCATCTTGGAATTGATCAACAAGCGATCGTCACAAATAGGGACCACACTGAGGAAGGCGTCGGCTTGTTGATAATGAGCCGGTTTGAGATAAATCATCCGAGAATCGAGAATGTTGCGCAGTTCCCCCTCGGCTTTGTCGAGCTCGTTTTCATTGTCACCATAGATAGTGATATAGAGACCGACGTCAAAGATTTTTTCCTGGGCTTGTTGGAGCTGGTCACGCAGATTTTCGATATCTTGGAAAGCGGTATCGAGAATCGGGTCGCGGACCATGCCCCGATTTTCTCTGGTTCGAATTTGGCTTTCGACTTCGGCAATTTTCTTCTGGAGAGTTTTGAGGGCTTGGATAGTATCGATGGGGTGAATAAAAATCGAGGCATCAAACATTTTATCGAGATTGATGACCGGTGAAAACCATTCTTCGGTCAAATAGCGAGGAAAAGAAATAACGAACAGCGTGCGGGCGATTTTTTCGCCCAGATTGAGAGATTTGGCGTCTACCCGCAGGGCGGAGGGAGCGATGACATCATTTAACTCCAAGATGCTCGTCTCATAAATATCGTGCGGTAAAATCGCCATCAGTTCGGCCGATTTCTTCTCGGGATTATTTATTGGCCTTAAGTTTAAAGGGTTTAACATATGATTTTAAGCTAAAGGCTTTTCTTGGGGAATAAATGACGGGGCGTCACCACCTTCGGGGTTGAAAGCTTTAAAGAATAATTCAATCAGCTCCTCGGTGCCCAGAGGGACGGTTTGGAGGCTCAAACGGCGGAGACCTTGTTCTACCACTCCGACTTTTTGTTCTAGTTGGGAGCGTGATTCGGCAAAATCTTTATCGGAGGTCAGTTTGATCTTGTTGCCACCAAACAAGCCGGAGAAGAAACCACCCCGGCCAGTGGTGATTAGTGGTGGGTAATAAGGCACGGAAATAAAGAATGATTTCTGCATAATATTGTAGGTTTCGGTAAAAGTGCGAATAAACTCAATATATTCGCGGGTCTGGACCTTGAGCAGTTCGTTGGTTTGGTTAGGGATCAAGTCTTCCAAGGTTTGCAGATAAGGTCGAATATCTAGCCGGCGGGACATTAGAAAGATTTGAATAGTAAAATCCAGAGAATTGAGAAAATTTTGGTATTGGAAAAGAATGGCCTGACGTTCGTCGACCGATTTGAGGGAAAAGTTGGTCGAAGACACCAAGAGAATAGAACGCATGGAGTTATCCTTCAGGATCAGGACTCCTTCGCGAATTTCTTTGATGGGAACAAAATCTTGGGTGGCGGTGGCTTTAAGCATAATTATTTATTTTGAGCCTCGCTAATTTCTTTGATGTTTAAATTCCAAGACAGCTCGTGCAATTTGCTATGAGGTAAATCTGGCCGAGCGGTTTTTAGTGGCGCTTTATCTAGCTCAGCGCTTTTTTTAACCGCCTGTTTGTTTAGATCTTTTTTCCAAATATAGAGCTTGTTGGACGCCAGATAGCGAATATAGGCTTCGGCCATATAGATAAAGGGCCGGTCGTTTATTTTATAAAAAGCCAGGGCAAAAGAAAAAGCTAAGACCAAAATAATTGGCACCATCCCTAGATACCAACCGAGCATGGCGTAAAAAACAAAAGCCAAGCCCGCTCCCCCAGCCAAATAGATAAACTGCTTGAAAGTTAATGGGCCGACCACTTTGTCTTCGACTTCAATAAATTGTGGGACCTGAAAATTCACAGTAATAAAAATTAAAATTTAATTCCGGCAATCTCATTATACCCGAAGTCGACTCTTTGGAAACCTTGCCCCCTCCACTCAACGCCTAAATATCATCAACTTTTAATTAAAATGCTTCGCGATAGGGATCAAATTTGGGTTTGACGGTCGGAGTAGTTTTTTGGGGTTCAGATTTTTGGGGGACCACTTTGGTTTGGTCGATATTTTTGAGACGCTGATTGGAGGCGCTGAGATTGTTTTTCTTGTCCCAGAAATTGTCGCGAGTGATGAAAGTCGCCGGAGCGGGATTTTCGATCTCACTGATTAAATCGGTTTGTTCTCGGCTTCCGGTCGATTCCTGGGGATAGGGAGTGGAGGAAAAACCTAAATCACTCTTCTCGACATTGGCTGGTAGAGAAGTGGCCCCGGTCAGTTTCCGGTGATGTTCAACCATCTGGAGATGGATGGGTTTGAGAATTTGGTCGTTGATATCGTGGGTGATGAGATTGGCGATGTCTTCGCCCATGCCAGTAGTTTTAGTGATATGGGAGACAAAATCGGCCGGCTTGAGCAGACCAAGCATAATGTCATAAACGGAGTCTTGGGTAATCCCAACCTGATCGAGGTGTTTGACACCATATCGTAAACAGATGTCATAGATTTCATCCAAAATCTCTGGGTCGCTATAGACTGCCTTGATTTCATCAGGCAGGAGGGCGTAGTATTTTTGGATTGTTTCTTTGTCGATAGACATATTTTTAGAATAGAGCTTGATTTCTAGTTGTGTAGGTAACGGCCTGATCTAGTTCCCTGTCTCTGGTGCCAGCAGATGACAAATTGCTTTGGTAGCCTTCGAGGGTGTTAATCAAGCTAGATCCTTGGGTCTTAGTAATTGTGGATGAATCTGATAAAGCTTTTAGCTGTTTCCCTGTTAGGAATTTTACCATGTTGTCGGTAGCCACAAATTTAGTTGGGTCATCTTCAAAAAGATTGACGATATCTTCTGTGCCGATCGATCTAATCGCAGCCACTCTTTCCAGGGCTGTGGCTGGGTGTTTGGTTGGATCCCATGTTGTCGCATCTACCGTTAGGCCCGCATTTCCAATAAGCTCTTTGGCCACATTTTTACCCACCGAAGAAACAGCTTTACCCTCAATTGTCCTCCTGGCTTTCATGGCCTCACCTTTTTCTTTGCTGGACAAAGCGGATTTAAAGCTGGCTACACCAGTTTGGGTCGCCGTTACTCTAGTCGCGTCTCCGAGCACTGATCCCAGTTTCTGATTGATTTCACCACGACGGGCAGTGGCCTTGTCTCGAGCTCGTTGCTGTTCGGCTGGGTCAGTCATGGCATCGATAAATTTATTATCAAGTTTTTCCGAACCCAAAATACCGTCGACAATCTTATCTCGAGCAGCGGTATCGGTCGCATTATCAAGAGTATGATCAACCAAAGCTCGTTGTTTGTCATTCATCTTACTATAAGCATGAGTCTGGTCTTTGGCGTTCATCCCGAGGAAGTTCATTAGCACCTTCTCATCATTAAATTTATTATCCCCCGAGCCAAAGACTCGGTCCTCTGTCTGCTTCTCTTTAGCCTTGTTGGAAGTGTCCATCATATTGCCCCATTTTTCAGCACTCGATTTATCAACAAAATCCAATTTGAAGCGACTGGCTGTCGTGGCGAGTGGCTTTTTAGCAAAGTCGCCCACTGCCTGGCCAGCTCCAGTCCGACCAAAAGCCCTCGTCGCCCCAGCTCCAAAACGCTCGCTGTTATACCAGTTTTGAGCCCGGTTGCTGAGATTTTGACCGGCGGAGGTTTTGCCAAATTTCCCAACGGCATAGCCGCCGACCGCTCCTAGTCCCCCAACAATCGCTCCGGTGGCTTGGCTGGCATAGCCTCCGGAGCTATCAGCAATCCCCTTGGCCCAGCCGACGGATTTGATTAAGATACCCATGACAATGACATAGTAGATGGCGCTGTTTAGAGAATTGCCGAATAAAACACCAAAGCCGGTGCTATCATTGGGATCAAAACCGATCCCCTTTTTCATCATCATGACCGTGGCGTAGAGGAAGAACATCATCACCGGAGCAAAAATCAATTGGTCGGTGAGATTTTTTTGCCATCTATTGGCTACTCCTTTGATACCTGGCACGGCATAGGCTAAAACCAGGATTGGTGAAAACATAAAAACAGCGGTAATGGTCACGATGCGGATGATAAAGAGGATAGCCAGATAGATAAAGACAAAGAAGGCGACAACACCGAATAGTAGGTCAAAAATGAAGTCGCCAAAAACCTTAACTAACGATAGATTTTTTGTCTTGGCCTCAGCGTCTCCGTCGACTCTTCCAATAATTGAAGTCTGGTCTGACGAACGTGCCAAAAAGAATTTGGCCGCTTGGGAATTGGCGATGAAGCCCCAGGAGACACTGCCGATCATGCTTTGGGCGATGTCATTTTTCGGCACGATGGCTTTATAGAATTCATAGGCCAGGACATTGGAGACGTCGGTGGCGGCCCGGACAAAGAAACCGCTAAAATTAACCAGCAGAGCCACCATGATGACATTAACAATCAATTTTTTGGCGTTGCCGCTACTGGCCCCTTTGAGAATAATGTTGAAGGCGGTATAGAGGAGAACGAAAATCAGCGACATGTTGGCCAGATCGCGAGCGATGGACCAGACAAAGACTACTCCCGAAGAACCGAGAATAGCTTTCATATTGACCACTGAATAGTAGATAGATAGGTCGAGCATCCAGCCCGAGGCGGTCATAATAACAGAAATAAGGACAACGGAAACGACATTTAAAATAGTGGCGATAAACCACAGGAGACATTTCCAGACGCTAAATTTATAGGAAAGAAAATTCAAAGAGCAATAAGTCTCTTCTGGAGCACCAATTTCTTTGGCGGATTGATCAACGTTGCTTGCCACGTTCCTTCTTAAAGCTTCTTGGTCAGCTATCTTTTTTCTTAGATCGTCTATATTTTTTTGTATAAGTTCCCTTTGGGCTGGGTCTGTTTCCTTTGCTAGGCGTGCCAGTGCGTCATTAAGTCGTTCTTCAAGGCCACTATTCAAATTAGCGACAGTGTCATTTATTAGGGGTTGAGCGGCTGAAATATCCATCGCCCTTTGTTCATCCTCGGGCTTAGCTGTTGATCCAATGCCCATCGCGCCTTGGGCCAAAAGGTTGGTAGGGAACAAAAAACCGACCAACACCATAACAAGCGCCAGAGTTTTAATGATTTTTTTGTAGCCCCCTACTTTGATCATAATGTTAGTTATTTGCCTCGGCGTCGGTGGTGCCGGCGGAGTTGGTGCAAGTTATTTTATATTTGAGAGCGGTGGAAGCCGTGATCTTGCCACCAGCCGAGTCAAAACTGAGCTTGACTTGGCTAAATTTTTTGCCGATGGCGGAATTAGGGTCTATCTTCCCGACCGCCTCTTTTAGACCAGTGATGCCGGTGCTCACAATGTTGCTATTGTTGGTAAAGGAGACCGACTGATCACCGACGGTCAGAGTATAGATATCACTAATCTGAGGGTGGTAAGTGGTGTCATCGGCCACCGCGAAGATGGTTTCTTTGACTAGCCCGTTGGCACTCGGGCGAACGGTGGTGCCGAGCTCGTAGTTCAGGGCGTATTGTCTAATGATTAGCTTGGTCGTGACGGTTGGTATTGGAATAGAAATATTTATGGAACCGGAGCCAGCGCTGAGAGTCTCGCCTTTAGCTTTGACGATTTGGATCTCACCACTTCCGCCGAGGCTATACCAGTCATTGCTGGCTTTACAGGTGGCGCCACTAGTAGCCGACCATTTGAGAGAGGCGTTACTGGCACTGTTTTTTGTTAGGCTAATGGAGACTACCGGTTTGGTGGCGGTAGTATCGGAACCTGGATTGGTCAGTCGAGATAACAGGTCGCTAATATTGCCCCCACCCTGGCCCTGAAGGAGGTTCATAATCGAGCTTAAATCAAGCCCGCCTCTGCCACCACTTCCGCTACCCTTGCCACCACTACCGGTCCAGCCTCCACTGCCGGAAGATGGTTGAAAAGTAGCCACATCTTTGACCTGAGGTTCGTTGCCTTTGGCCACCTCA
>Ga0208245_1002158_pt1 | contig 10512 bp, 12 predicted proteins | sample RifOxyC1_FD_184035 | JGI IMG/M metagenome (GOLD analysis project Ga0208245, IMG submission 184035) | Soil microbial communities from Rifle, Colorado - Rifle Oxygen_injection C1 (SPAdes) | ecosystem: Environmental > Terrestrial > Deep subsurface > Rock core/Sediment | place: Rifle, Colorado... | reverse complement strand
CCGGAAAATACCCTTATATCGGCTGTACTCCAGAAGAAATTAATAAAAATGTACTTGATCAATGGTATAAAGCCAAAAACGACATAAAATAAATAAACAATTTTCTATAAAATTTTAGAAAAAAATTTGAATAAAACTTCAAAATAAGAAGATTTAAATAAGTGAGTATCTTTAAAAATTCTATGTCCGAACAAAGCTATATAAGAAATGAAGCAAAAGAAATAGTCTTATATTTATTTTTGATTGTTATAACAGCTCTTATCCTTCCAATACTTGCTGGATTAATTTTAAAAGGATTTGAAGAAAGTTTTGTCGAAGGACAAGCACTAACTTTTGGATCATATTTAGCAAATTTTATGATTTATACTCCAATGTTAATTGTAGCTTTATTGGTTGTCCTCTTTCCTTTAGCTAGGATATTAAGCTTAAAAAGATCTGAACATCCTGCAACAGCACCAAATCCCTCTTGGTTTAGAATTTTTACAGTTAGCTATATTTATAACCCTGAAGAAAATGGATTGCTTTGGTATCTTTCAGAAGAGTTGGGATTTAAAGAAAAAAGAAATTTTATGAGATGGTCTTTAAACCCTCTTAGAGTAATTATTATCGCAATTCTTATTTTTGGATTATACGGAATTTTTTTAGTTTCAATTCCACAATTATCAATTTCTTCAGTTCCACAATTACAACTTCAACAAGTTACTGTGGCTTCTGAAGTTACCTTTAGCTCTTTTGTTCCATCTGGAGCAGAGAATGGAGTTTTATTATTTATTTTTATGCTTTTAATGGGACTAAATGCTTGGGTTGTATCTTCATTTAAGTTAGGAAAAACTGCCTTTTTTTCAATAGGATTTTTTGTATGTATTCTTATGGGGCTAACATGGTTATCACTTCATGGATTGATTTATGGAAATGATGAATCAAAATTAATTGGAACATTTATCTTTGGATTTGTCGGATCTCTTATTACCTGGCTTACAGGAATTCTAATTTTCTGGTGGATTTGGCACATATCAAATAACGCTTTTATAAAAATTCAAGAATTAATTTTAATAAAAGAGGATATCCTTTTTGTTTCAATAATAATTTGGTTTGTTATTCTTATAGGATGGATATCTATTGAATTAGCAATTAGAAAAAAGAAAGCACGAGAATTCAGCATTCAGGGAAATTGAATAAAAATTCAAAAAACAAAACATTTATAAACTTCAAGATCCTTAAAAACTTAATAAAAATGACAAGTATTTTTTCAATGAAGAACTTGGAAAAGAATTCTATGAGGTGGATAGGAGCTTTTTTAGTAACTATGTTTGTTATTTATGGTCTTGCAAGTTTAGGAAAATTAGATTTTTTAAGATATGTAGCAGTGGTAATAGGTTTTTTCTTGGCAGGATTTTTATTTGTTGAATCTCAGATAATCTCATATTTAAAAAATAAGAAATATAGAAATTTTGATGTTGGAGATGTGATTGTAGTTTTATCAATATTAGTTTCAGTTGCGATTTTCATAAATAGTTTACTTTTATTGAATATAATTAATGAATCAGCTCCTCAATGGCTTATTAAGTTCAGTATGACAACTGGAGTAGTAGTTGCAGTAATTGGTGCAATTCTTTCTATCATACATTTCTTCTTTGGAAAATTTGAATAGATATTTTGAACATAAATTCAAAAAACAAAAAGTATTTAAATAGAGAAATCTTCAAATAAATAATGGCATTAAAAATTGGAGATAAAGTAACTTGGAACATAAGAAAAGGAGTTAATCCAAAAGGAGTTATTGTTGAAATTCTTGAAGATTATGGTGGATCAGGATATACAAGATATGTGGTCAAAGCGACAGAAGACATTACTTTCACAGGTAAATATGGTACAAGTGAAATAAAAAAAGGAGACTTATTACAACCTTTTAAACTAAAAAAAATCAAATAATTAAAATGCAAATTAATGAACCAGACAAACATAAGTATTCTCCAGTTAGAAGTGGTAATGATTTAACAGAATTAAATAAATGGATAATGTGGGCTAAGAAAAACCATCCAGAACAAAAGTTTATTCTTGTAAATGATTATAAAAGGCACATAAAAGATAAAGAGCATAGAGAATATTGGAAGATGAGGCATTCAATGAGTTCTGGTAAAAGTAAATATACTATTTTTGGGAGTTATTAAAAATGAAAAACAAAATTCTTCCAATCTTAATTATCTCTTTTTTAGCAATTCTTGTAGTTGGAGGAATTGTTTATTTCATTTTCTTAGGTCCTTTACAATCAGTATTTGAAGCACCGCCCGAGTGGGATGCTTATGGATCTTCTGGAAGTGCGATTACTGGGTTACAACTTATAAGTCAAGGATATCTCGATACAGGTTATCATATAACTGATTATTTATCAACACATACTTCAACATACTGGGACATAACTCAACTAAATCACAGAAATTGGGATTGTGGAGCAGATTTAAATTATTATGATTTTGGAGGAAATGATTTTGAGTTGTTTGGAGGATATCCTAGACAAGGATCTGGTCCTCCTGGAGGTTGTTCAAGTGGGACAACAACAACTTTTATAACAAAACAATATTTTGGAAATGGAAGAGAATTTAGATCTTTAGTAAGAGGTAGTCCAACTTTAAAATTATTATCTTCAGCAAATGTAAACATTGCTAATCTTCAGATAGATAGTAGTCAAGATGAAGTATTAGAAATAAAATCGGATCCATTTTCTGATACTGTTGAAATATTTTGGAAAGGTCAACTCGCTCAAACAATTACAACTTCCGAATCATTTAAATTGAGATTTGATTTTAGTGCGGGAGGTATAAAAAATCCAGCATTTAAAGACGCTTATAGTTGTCAAGTAGAACCAGATGAACAATATTATTTTTATATTTTTGGAGAAGGTTCAACTGTTTCAAAATCTGGATTAGAAAATTGGAATAGTTGGTGTTTAGAATCCGCACCAGCTCAGATTTGGACAAATGCAGGAAAGACAACTAGTTCTTTTATTCTTAAAGATTTAGAAGCAGGAAATACCTTTACAGTCCCACCAGGACAATTTTGGGGGATAGAATATATTGGAGACAAAAAAATTCTTCAAACCCCTTGTGAACAAGATCAAGTTTTAGTAAATGGAGATGAATGCACTGCAAGAACAGTTTTAGAATTTCAGTTTATGTGTGATGGCGGACAATTAGATGTAATAACAGGAGAGTGTATCCCTTCTGAAGAAATTACTGAAAATGACACCACAGAAATAATTTTAGAAAGTTCAGCAGTTCAATATAATCCTCCAACAAATCAACAATTAGTATTTTTAAATAATAGTGGGATGTTCAGACTTACTCATTATCACAACGATGATCCAGACGTTCAAGATTCTCCAAGTTCTTTTAATCTATTTGGCACAACTTTTCAATCTAATGGAGCAAGTAATGAAAATACAGCATCATTTACATACGGGTCCGTAAGTGAGACACTTACTGAAGGACAAATCGTTAGTATTGATAATAAGATTTCAGTTCAATTAACAAGAGTAAATTATCATGTATCTTCTCAAGGAAGAGTATCTTATCAAGTAGAATGGACTTTCCAACTCTCAAGCGATTTACTTTCTCTATCCTACGACGATATAATTAAAGAGATACTTTCTTTAAACGAATACAAATCATTTAATGGGGGCTTTACTTTAATAAAAGAAGATACTTCTCAGACAGAAACATCTGAAACAATTTCAGAAACATTCAATGTTGGAGAAACAAGAACTTCAATAGGGGATATTTCAGATATTAACACTATTATAGTAAGACCTCACGCAACAATTATTCTTCCAGATTTTACATATAATATTGCTATCGCTGATGGTTTAGTTATAGATGATTTACAGGAAGAAGAAGTTGTAGTTTCAAATGCAGAACCAGATACTGATCCCGATATTATTATAATAAATTTAGCAGATGTTGAAGACGCAGAAGATGAAATAATAAAAAAGGAAGAAGAAAAAATTAATATAAGAGATTTCCTTAAAGAAAATTGGATTTTAGTAATTTCAGTTCTTGGAGGATTAGTAATCATTGGTGGAGGAACAATACTTTTTGTGAAATTTAAGATGCCTCGCAGAAGGAGATAAAATGAGTGAAATAATGATTTGTGTAGAATGTGGGAAAAAGAATCCCAGATGTAAAGAATGTAATAAGAGATTTAGAAATGCGAATTTTATATCTTGTTATGAATATGGTTTACATTTTTGTGATTATACTTGCTTTAAAGATTATTATGATAAAAACCCTAAAAAAATGAGAAAGTTGGGGATAAAAATGAGTAGAAAATACTAAAATGACAAAAAAACCTAATAAATTATTTGCAGTATTTGGGATATTTGCTATACTTGTTATTCTCACAGGCGTAATATTCCTTGTATTGGCATTATTTTTTGATAAAAATGAAAATATTGAAGTTTCTAATGAGAAAAATTTAACAATATCAAAAGATTTTGAGATTAAATTTTATGATAAGGATTTTTCTACTTTAAATTTACTTGAAAATGCTCCTTTATGGGATGGAGATTTTTTAGATAAGATTTTTTTAAAAGCAGACATTAAAGATCATAAAGAAACTATTTCAAAATATGTTTTTATATTAGTATCTGAGAATGATACAGATCTTTCTTTAGAGGTTAATATTAATGAGATGGAGAAATTATTTAAGTGGGAGTGGGGTAATAATTTAATTAATTATAAAAGCGGATTTATTTCAGATGATATGAATGTCCATAAAACAGAAGATTTTAGAGGAGGGTATACAATTTTTATAAAGAAAGAAAAGAATTATCCAGAAAAACAATTTAAAGGAGATATTCATATTGAAGTATTCACTTCTGAAGATGGAGAGTTTCACAAAGAAAATAAAGTAAAAGAATTAATTTTGAAGTTTTAATATATCTAATATATTATTATCTCTTGATAGTGAAAAACTAAAAATATTTAAATGTCAAAATCCATAATAAACTTATGGAAAAATTAGATAAACTAATCTTAAATTTTATTATCTTTACAGGAATTTTTATTTTAATTATTTCTCTTCCAATTTTTAGTGGATTTCTTACAAATTCTTTAAATGAATCAGGACAAACAATAGAAAATCTTACTTTTACTGGAAATGAAAATATTACAAGGTATTTAGAATTGCCTTTAAGTGCTAATGTTACATATGCTGTTTTGAATCTCAGTGGTTTTTCATCTCTTTACACTGGATTTAGTTTTGATACTGCTGGAAGTGGAAATGAAAGACCATCAGGTATAACTCAAAATGGAACCTACTTTTGGATAATTGATAATTCAGATGATAAAGTTTATAAATATTATATGTCCAATAATTCCTATACTGGAGAATCTTTTTCTCTTACTTCTGCAAACAATAATCCTTATGGTATAACTCAAAATGGAACCTACTTTTGGGTTGTTAATGATTTAAATAATTTAAGTTCTGCAGTTTATAAATATTATATGTCCAATAATTCCTATACTGGAGAATCTTTTTCTCTTACTTCTGCAAATACTAATCCGTTGGGTATAACTCAAAATGGAACTTATTTTTGGATAGCCGATTATACAGATAAAGAAGTTTATAAATATTATATGTCCAATAATTCCTATACTGGAGAATCTTTTGATACTGCTGGAAGTGGAGGGAGTTTGACATCAGGTATAACTCAAAATGGAACCTACTTTTGGGTGACTGATATTGGAACTGATAAAGTTTATAAATATTATATGTCCAATAATTCCTATACTGGAGAATCTTTTTCTCTTATTTCTGCAAACAATAATCCTTATGGTATAACTCAAAATGGAACTTACTTTTGGATTATTGATTATACTGATTCTGAAGTTTATCAATATTGGATGAATGGAAATAATTGGTCTCAAGTTGGAAATACTATCAGTGTAGGCACTATTTCGGTTCCTTCAATATCCTCTTTAAATTCTACAAGAATAGCTTTTATTGATAGTTATTATGATCAATTAAGAACTTATGATTTTGATGGAATTGATTGGTCTCAAGTTGGAAATAATTTAAGTGTTTCTAATACTATAAACCCCTCTATCACATCCTTAAATTCTACAAGAATAGCTTTTATTGATAGTGGTAATGATCAATTAAGAACTTATGATTTTGATGGAATTGATTGGTCTCAAGTTGGAAATAATTTAAGTATTTCTATTGGGAATCCGTCTATTGCATCCTTAAATTCTACAAGAATAGCTTTTATTGATAGTGGTGATAAATTAAGAACTTATGATTTTGATGGAATTGATTGGTCTCAAGTTGGAAATAATTTAAGTATTTCTATTGGGAATCCGTCTATTGCATCCTTAAATTCTACAAGAATAGCTTTTATTGATAATGATAATGATCAATTAAGAACTTATGATTTTGATGGAATTGATTGGTCTCAAGTTGGAAATAATTTAGGTGTTTCCACTTCTCCTTTTTTTCAATCTATCACATCTTTAAATTCTACAAGAATAGCTTTTATTGATATAACTACTGGTAACTTAAGAACTTATCAGTGGGATGAAGTTTCCCTCCCAACTTCCCCCTACCTTGAAGTCGGAACTCCCGACGGAACTTATGAATGGAATTATAGTGGAGCATTTTCAACTTCAGAAACAACACAAAACTTTTCTTCAGCTTTAAACACAGCTTTAGATAGTGGAGCTTGTACGGGAGGAACAATCGTTGGAACTAATTGTTCAATTCCTTTTCTCTTCCATTCTGATACTGCAGGAATTTTACAATATTCAGCAATAAATGTTACTTACACTTTAGGAGTAAACATAACTCTTTTATATCCAACAGCAAATTTAAATTTTTCATCTGGAACAAATATTGCATTAAATTTTTCAAATGATTCTGTTTTATCTACTTGCTATTGGACAAACAATTCATTCACAACAAATTATACAATATCTAATTGCATCAATACAACTCTAACTCTTAATGACGGAGATTGGACAATTCAAATTTGGGCAAATGATACCTCAAATAATGGAGATGCTGATTCCGTAACTTTCAGAGTAGATTCAACTGCACCTGGAATAAATACTACAGGATTAATTCCCACAAATAACACTTTCAACACTTCAACCGCAGTAAATTTTTCAGCAAACTTAACAGACAATCTTGGAATAAAAAACGGAACATTTTATATTTACAACTCCACAACATTAATAACTAATTCAACTAATACTACGACTTCAACAACAATTAGTTTTATCTTAACAAATATTGCAGAATTAGTTCAGGGAATATATCAGTGGTCAATAGAAGTTTTTGATTGGGCTGGGAATATCTTTACTTCAGGCAATAGAACAATAACAATTTATTCTCTATCTTTAGATCAATTATCCCCTAGCGACGCAACCAATACAACAACTTTAGAACAAACTTATAGATGCAATGCCACAACAAGCAGTTTTTTAGAAGTAGATAATATTTCCTTAACAATCTTATATGAGAACAATTCTTCAGTAGCATATTCAAACACAACAGACACTTCAAGTCAATCTTCAAATCAAGTAAATGAAACTTGGACACTCTCTTTATTGCAAGACAATTATATTTGGTATTGCAATGCTTCAACAAACACTTCAAATACTATAACCTCGTCAAATAGAACAATAAATTTCTATCAAGATATTTTTATTTTAGAAAATCCATCTTTTAATAATACACAAGTAGGAGAAAATACAAGAGTTTTATTCCAACATAATCAAAAAACAAATAATTATATGGAATGGTGCAATACAACTCTGACTCATCCAAATGGAAATATCTTAATAAATAATCAAAATTCAACGCATAGAGATATTACCGATTCAAAACAGAGATGGTATTCAACATCTCAAATATTAATAAATACTACAAATCCTTATATTGCAAATGTAACCTGCCAAGATAGGTTTTCCAATTTATATTCAAAACAATTAAATGCAACGCCTTCATATTCTATAACAACCAATCCAGATGAATATAATTTCTCTGCAAAACTTTTAAAGACAGAAACAAATAATTTCACAGTTTTAGTTTATGATGATTCAGATGGAAATATAAATCTTACTTTAAGCACTTTAATTGATCAGCCTGGAAATTTTACCTTTAGCGTAAATGAAACAAATATAACTTTAAATAATTTAGATAATTCAACAAATCCTGTAATTTTCTTATTTTCTTTAAACGCTTCAAGTCTTATAGCAAATGGAACATATGATGGAAACATCACTTTAAAAAATACAACTTTTGGAATAACCTATGTTATAAATTTTACATATGCAATTCAACCCCCAGCAGGTATTCCAAAAATTTTAGATACTTCTTTAGCGTCTTGTAATTCTTTAATTTCTGGAAGTTGTGCCTTTAAACAAGATTCTGCAGTATCGGGAACTCCTTATACTCAAACATATGTTTTAAATAATTCAGGATATTATGATATGACACAATGCAATGGAAAAATATCAAATGATTTCTCAGGAGGAACATGGTATTCTTTTAATGAATCAAATTTTTCTTTGGCTCAAAGTCAAATAAAACCAATAAAGATAACTTATAATCCAACAGGAGTAAATCCTGGTTACGGAGTAACTGATGGATATTTTTATATTCTTTGTAATAAGGGAGATTTGGGAGACAATCCAACTTCGACAGACATTGATAATAGACCTTATAATAGGATAGTTTTGAATGAAGGCACTTCAACTCAAGGCGGAGGAGGAAATGAAGCTCCACCATTACCACAAATAATAATCAAAAAAGTAGCAGTAAATTTTAGTATTGTATCTTTAAATTTCCAAAATAATATAGATGTAAGTTTAGCAAAAGGTTCAGTTTCTCCAAGAAAGAAATTTTTTTATGTAATAAATAAGGGATTAGAGCCAGTAACTTTAAATTTAGCTTGTTCAACGGCAGGAGAAAATGCTTCTACAATGGAAGTGGATATTTGTAATTATGTAAAAATACAAAATAAAACAATTACAGTTTCTCCTAATGTTAAAAATCCAACCTTAAATTCTTTTGAGATTCTTACCCCAGACAAAGCACAATATGGGGATAAATTCTTTTTTAATATTTTTGCAACATCAGGAGAAGATGTAGAATTTGAAATTTCAAAATTAAGTGTCTCTTCAAGAGTTACATTCTTATCTGGAGTTTATAAAGATTCAGAATTAGGAAAAAGCGGGATAATTTATCCTTCTTGGATTATTGCTTTAATTATCTCTTTGATAATATCAATACTAAATTACATTTTATTTGCAAAAGGATTTAAACTTCCTGCATCTGGATTTTTAGTTTCTTCTTTAGTTTTTATAATCGCATTTTTTATGACAATCACTTTTTTGTAGAGATTTTGAATAAAAATTCAAAAAACAAAAAGTATTTAAATAGAAGATTATTAAAATAAATAATGGCATTAATGAGAGCATTAAAAAAATTAAAATGAAAAGTTTAGGTTCATATAAAACAAAAGAATGGATGGGATTTGACAAGGATGGAATTGGGGGAATTTTAATTTATACAAAAACTAAATCTCAAGCATTAAAACAAGCAAGAAATATTTACGGAAAAGGTGCATCCGTTGAATTTCAAAAAAATACAAGTGTTGAGAGGTTTAAAAATTAAAATGCCATCAGTAAGAAGAATGAGTTTAAAGGAAGGAGAAGCAGTTAATATTGATGAATATCCAAACTTTCACAAATCTGGTTCTATTAAAGGAATGAAAAAAATGTATTATGGTAAGGATGCTTATTTAGTTAAATCTGGAAATTATATTTATAATGTTCCTAAAGAAATTTGGGAAAAAGCAAATTAAAATAAAAATGGCATTAAAAGATTGGAAATTAATTGTAAAAGCTAAAAATTTTATAATGTGGGAAAATAAATTATCTAAAGAACACATATCTCTTACTAACGAAAATAAAGATAGTGGATGGAATTTTGGTGATTTAGAAGATCCATATATAAAACATCACGATTTAAAATCAGATGCTTTAGCTTTCGCTAAAAAATATATGGGGGATAATTAAAATGACAAAAAATAAATATATTCAAATAAGAAATGCAAATAAGATTTTTAAAGATAAAATTTTCAAAGCAAGAGGTCATGATTTTAGACTCTTATTAGAAGAATTAAAAAATAAAGTATCACCAAGCGAATATAATCAATTGGTTAAGATAGATAAAGTATTTAGAGAAAAATATGGGGACTATGAAATATTAGTTGAAGTTCATCCATCAAAGATTAAAATTGTTGATATATTGGAGGATAGATAAAGATAAATATCTTAAATAAAAAAATGAAAAATAAATTTTCTATGATCTTACTTTTGTCTCTCTTAGGAATTCTTGTAATCGGTGGAATTGTTTACTTTATTTTCTTCGGTCCTTTACAAGCAAGTGTTTCTGGAGATGAAGTTTGGGTAGTTGAGAGAGGAAGATTAAAATGTGAGGAATCCAGTG
>Ga0208245_1002147_pt1 | contig 10541 bp, 12 predicted proteins | sample RifOxyC1_FD_184035 | JGI IMG/M metagenome (GOLD analysis project Ga0208245, IMG submission 184035) | Soil microbial communities from Rifle, Colorado - Rifle Oxygen_injection C1 (SPAdes) | ecosystem: Environmental > Terrestrial > Deep subsurface > Rock core/Sediment | place: Rifle, Colorado... | reverse complement strand
AGAAGCGCTTTCTCAGTGACGGAACCCGGATCGATAAGGTGAACATCTCTGCACGTGGTCATCGTTAAGACCGCAACCACGATTCCCATTTTCCAGATCGCGTTATTCATTGATGTGCTTCTCGCAAGAGTTCATGGTTAACGTTCCTCTCTGAATCGATGCCGCATGGGCACAAGTGTCCAAGTTCTTTTCGGGATATTTGTTTGTTGCTTTGAGCTGAATCCGGTTGTCGGGGCTAGATGTCCTGAATTTGACGCGGTAAGTAACAGATTTTTATGGGTATAAATCGGTCTCAAATTACAGGGCGCGAGTGCTACAGGCCTTCCCCCTGTTTTCGTCCAGAGGAAGCTGGAGAAGCTTCGCGTTCGAGGGCGGAAGAAGGCTGAAATTTCTTAGTTTTCGTGGACCAGTTTTCGGGGAGGTCAGATGGCGGGGCCACGCGTTCCGGCGCAACTCCTTCCACATCGGGAGGAAGATCTCGATCCCGCGCACAGGGTCGAATTTATCGATTGGGCTGAGCGGCTCTACTACGAGGCCGGGTTGAAAGCGGAGCCGTAACGTTTTTAGCGATTAGCCGAGCGACTCGAACTTTCGCGGGATTATATGCATCGGCGGCTAAAAACGTTACGGCTCCCGAATTCGGGAGCGGAGGCACTGGCATGAGCGGCGAGACGACATTTCAACGAATTCTGAAACGCTATGAAAGCGGATTTCGGCAAGCGACCGAGTGTAGCTGCGGGCCTGCTTCGTTGGTTTTGATCGCGGACGCACTCGGGCTCCCGGCAAAAGAAGAGAGCGCGTGCTATGACCCGAAGTTCGGTAAATGGCTGCGCGTCGATGAGTTCGAAAATCGTGGAATGGCGATCCACGAACTCGCGCTCGCGGCCGAACTCATCTTTGGCTCGGAGGTTGAGGTGCTTTTGCGGCGGGCATTCCCGGAGAACCTTCACCAGTTCATCTCCGACCTGAAGGAGTGCCGGGATCGCGATCAAAGCACGATGATTCTTAACTTTGCGCAGGATCATGTGACGGGGCGCACGTTTCAGGACCAAGGATACCCTCATCATTCACCGGTCGCGGGTTTTGACGAAAAGGGGGTTCAAGTCCTGATCGCCGATGTCGATTCTGAGGTGACGGCGGCAAAACTCGTCCCGGTGAGTACGGTCTTTGAGGCGATGGCATTCATGAACCCGGCCTTCGGAGTTCCGCGTGGTTGGCTCCTGATCCGAAAACGATCGAAGGGAGCCGGATGAAGGGGCTATTCCGAAATCCTGCGTTTCTCGTTCTTTTGTTCCTCGCAGGGATGAACATCATCTTTCCGCTCGCGCTTCCGTCTCTCGGTCAAAGGTTTCGCTTGGGCGTGAATGGTACTGGAATGGTGGTTGCCGTTCATGAATTCCTTTGCTCGTGTTTGTCGTTTCTGGTGATTCGTTCCGCGTGGAGGAGGGGAGAATTCCCACGTTGGGCGACGATGCTGGGGTTGGCGTTTCTTGCGCTCGCGGTCGGTTATCTCATGTACGGCGTAATTTCTTATATCCTTCGCACTCCGCCGCCCCGGGGACTCGAGCCGCTTTTGCACGAAGTGCCGTATGTGCTCTTTTCGGTGTTTTCGGCTTTTGCCGTGTTTCTCAGGGCGACCGAGGGGCTCTCTCGGAGGGAGTCGAGAGGTGTTGCGGCATTTATCGCGCTCCTTGCGTCGGTCTATTTCACGGTTTCATTCGCGCTCATTCTGAATCCGTTCTTTCATACGACTCCGATTCGTCCGGGTGCGATTTATACGACGGCTGTCCTGTATGCGCTTGGCCAGGCGGTTTTCGTCGGGAGCCTTTTTGTTGCAAGCTTCAGGGCGCTTTCGATTCCTGAGTTCTTGCTCTGGTTCTGCTTTCTTACGCTTTCCGGAAGTGACTTCGTCCTTCGTTTTCAAGATATGGGCGGATCGGTTGTCGGGATTCCGTTTTCGGAATACGGCTGGCAAATCGCTCTCGCCGGGATTGCGAGTGTCGTCGCGTTGGAATGGTATCGCGGTTCGCTGAGACGATCCCTTTCGACTCCGGCTCCGCTCTATAGTGTTCGCGTGATGACGGCCGGGCTTTCGTTCGTGGCGCTCTTTGCGTTCGTTCTGGTGACCTGGTCCTTTTCGTCTTACCTCGGGATCGCGACTCCGGGCGGGGCCGGGTTTCACGTCACTGTGTTCATCGCGATTTGGTCCGCTTCGAATGCGCTCTCGATCGCATTCTGCGGAATTCTCCGCCGCGTTCATGGCCAACTTCTCGCGCAAGGAGATCAGGTCATCGAGCGCTTCGGGCCGATGCTTTGGGAGGTGGATGGCGTTTTTCGATTCCTGAATGAGCGGAATCGTGAACTCCAAAGGGAGCGCGATACGGTCCTTCGGCTGACTTCGACGGTCGCGCACAACCTGAGGACGCCGCTTCTCAGTATGAATACGGCAATCGGGAAGCTCGAAACCACGATAGATGCCGAGCCGACAAGCACGAAGGCGCTCGAACTTCTCAGACTCGCGATGAAGAATCTCGAATCGATTGCGAACGAAGTTCTCCTCGAACGAAAGAAGCTTCAGTACGCGGAATCGATTTCGGAATCAGTGAAGGGCGCGATCCAAATCGTCGGGCAGACGTTTCCGTTACAGAAATTCGTTCTCGAAATGGGTGAGGCAAAAATCAGTGCGGCAAAGCTGCGCGGGCTCACGCCGGTTCTGATGAATCTCCTCAAGAACGCAGCCGAGGCGAATTCAAACGGAAAGCCGATCACAGTTCGCGTAAACGGCGCCGGCCCAGGGTGCCTGCTCGAAATCGAAGACCACGGCTCTGGAATCGAGGATGACGTCCTCTCGGCCTTGAAGCGCGGTAAATCGCGCACAACGAAGAGGGACGGAAACGGCCTCGGCGTTCCCGCCGCGATGAAATGGGCGGCGGAAAACCGTGCGCGTTTCGATATCGATTCGGCGCTCGGGGCGGGGACCCGGGTGAGGTTGGAGATAGGGGTTTGAATCCGCGGCCTTTAAGTATTCGAAATCAGGCCTAATTCATGTACTTCGACCGCGACCCGCTTTGTATAGTTTAGCTTACTTGACGAAATTGCTCTTATATTATACCTGTGTCCCGCGTCCGGATGGAGGCTGAGCAATGTTTTTTACAGAATTTAGAGTGTTGGTCGTCACGGCAGTCCTTGGTGCGCTCATTTACTCACCGTCAGGATTTGCGCTTCTTCCAATTTACGTCGAGTTCGAATCGGACGATTCCTATGTATTATCAGACGGCAAAGTCTTGGATTCAAGCGAGGCTAGAGAGCAAATATCCAAGCATTCGCGAAACGATCTGTGTTTTAGGGCGCAACGTATCGGTTTTATAAACGCATACTTAAAAACTCTTGAAGACCGCAATTTCCCCATAGACGCCACTGCACTATTGGTAGTGTTTACGGTGATAGAGCGCCGCGACCAGGATTCAGGAGTTGCGAGGCGCATTGACCTTTTCGATACGTCAAAATACATCCAAACTGGAAGCCCGATCCTGATCAGCAGTCTGCAGCTCGACCCGAAGAATTGCGGATTCCCAGCTGACAGCTTTAAAAAGCTTTTCAATAAAGCCCCTCTCGAATACCAAAAGTCGCTTCTCGCCCCCAGCACCGTTACGGAAGACGTGTTTAACGATGTCATTGATGAAATTAGGGTCCTTTATAAGCCGCAGGTGCGACGTCTACATCAGAAGCTTGTGATTGAGCGCCAATGGTGGCACCACGATGAGAATCTAACTGCAAGGCGAGAAGAGGAGGCGTACACGCTCCTTCTTTCCGGAGGTTGGGCACGTCAGCGTGGAATGACAAAAGATACATTTCGGCTCTCCGTTTGTCATGAAGTCGGTCATCTCCTAGGGGGCGGGCCGTACTACCAAAGGTCGGGTGATTCGCTTCTGACCTATATGAATGCTGAAGGTGAAGCGGAATATTTCGCCACGTCGAAGTGTCTTCGAAAACTCTTTTCAAAAGAAGACAACGTCCGCATAGCAACGACTTTGCCCACTCCTGATGCGATTCGCGAGGCATGCTCAAGAGCATGGAGTACCGTTACGGATCGAGCGATCTGTGAACGAGTTGGCTATACTGCGCTGCTTGAGAAGAAAGTTCTCGCGGATTCACTGAATAGGAATAGTCCTCCGGGAACTCCGGTGATTCAGTCACCGCGATCTTTCCTCAAGGATGCGACAATTGTGAACGGCAACGTCTTGTCCCATCCTAATCCTCAGTGTCGCTTCGATACGTTGCTTGCCGGTGCACTTTGTACTACGTCGTACGAGATTTCGCCTGACTTGAAGGATTTTGCCGCCGGAACTTGTACGATAGAGGGTGGATTTTCCATCGGCCTTCGGCCAACATGTTGGTTCAATGAGGACGCAGCACGACAGGAACGGGAGCAGCTTCGCGACGTACATTGATGAATTGATCATGTGTTCCCGGAACTTTGCATCCCAATTGGGAGCTTCGTTCCGTAATTGAATGCCCCCGTGAGCGTACCAATGTTCAATAAGCCTCTGTAGTTTGCAGAGCCCAGAACCCACGGAGATTCACTAGGGTACACATTCGAATTTAAAACGTCGATGGGCGATTTACGCTCGGGTTAGCACGGCCGACCAGCATTCCGGCTTGGAAGCGCAGATTAGGGCTTTGAAAGAGCACTGCGAGAAGAACAATATTGCCGACTACGAGTTATTCACAGACGAGAATGTCAGCGGTGCAAAGGTATCGCGGCCTTCGCTCGACCGGATGATGCTGGCGGTTCGATCCGGCCAGGTTGATGGGGTGATCTGCTATTCATTTTCGCGTTTCGCCCGATCTACGACTCATCTTCTTTCTGCGCTCGAAGAAATGAAGAAGTACAACACGGAGTTCATTTCCATTACGGAGCGAATTGAAACATGCTCACCGATGGGCCGCGCCTTTTTCACAGTTATTGCGAGGAAGGTCGCTGCGGTCGCGGACGAGACCGGGAGCCAGGTTCCCATTGCCGTACCCATCGAGCCAAAGCAAGTGGAGGTGGTGCCGCCGGTGCCAGCGTCGCCATACGCATCGCTTACGTTTTCTATCACGCGCTGACCCGATACTGCAGGGTGGGTGGGTTGCTCCTTGAGAGTAAAGAATGCAGCTTGCCCACCCCTTTTTTTGATTGGATTGACAGGAAAGACTCATGAAGTCGGCGGCGCGAGCGGCAAAGTTTGTTTTACAGTCCAAGCACTCTGGGCATGGGCGCACGGGTGCTTACAGAGAAATCATCCACGAAACGACCATCAGCTAAGTGGTTGTCATCCACCTGAACCCGCCGAAACAGGCTCAAATATATGCGACTTAAAGCGAAATTTCGCCTCAACCATCGACGCGAGCAATGCGAAAATTTCAGAAAATCGGATGGAATGCTGAATCTTTCGATCTCTATCTTGTTTTCGCAAAACTCGCGTTAATGACAGGAGCCGCTGAATTTCTGCGAAACGAGGCCATCATGATTGCATGACTTCTCGGAACCGGCGCAAAATTCGTCGTTGAAAAATACCTGCGGTTTTTCGAGTAGGCGTCATCAAAGCCTACGTCTAATTGAAGGCACCGGGGACGGATTACTGCTTATTTAGCTTGAACAAATCCAAATTGTAACAAATCATTTGTTCGTTTTGCGAGGGCCGAACAATCGCACGCACTTGATCAATCGCTCGAAGCAATGTCTCGCGCACTCTTGGAATATCTGAATGGGATAACGTCACAATGGATGAATAGTGGAGGTCGTCCGAAGATTCTTTATCCAACGCCTTGATGGATTCAATCCGCCAATTTGTATGATGCTTCGTAATTAGATTTGAATCATTCCCCAAGTGCAGTTGGCCCGTTCCTACAGAATAATTTCCGCCATCCACTGTTAGTAGGCCGATGGAAACTAGAAAATCCAACGCAGATATTACGGTTGAAAGCGAGAGACCTAGGTAGCGCGCAATTTTTTCGGGAGTCGAAATGCCGGAGATTCCGGGCGCCATGTGAATGGCTGCGTAATACCAGGCGCTGTAATATTTCATCTGCTCTTCGAGACTGAGAGTGCGTTGATAGTTCAGGCGATCTTTCAGGACGGTCCGTTGTTTTTGGATTTGCTGCATTCGCCTTCTGCAATATTTTCGTAAATGTTCGTTTCCAGCGCGTGTCATTTGTACCAAGAGAATGAAAAACTCCCCCTCGTCTTCCGTGTGTTCAAGGAAGTCGTTGATGAGAGCTGCTTGCTCTAAGCTAAATTCCGCGATGCCGTTCATGACCTGCGTTACATAGCCGGGGTGACAGCGTAGTTTTTCCGCTAGTCTTGACCGCGCCCCATGGCCTTGGGATGGAAGTTGGCGAATCTTCTTGTTCATGTACTCCCGGTAATTATCGAAATCGAAAACTGAAACGCCCATGAATTTAAGTGTAGCTCAAAAACAGAGAACAGTTTTAATTAAAATAGCAATGCGGTGCGCGAATGAGTCTGCTATATCAGCCGTCAACTTAAGGTTCTGATGTGAAATGAACAACGAAACAAAAACTTAAATAGGAGAAATGATTATGAAATTCAAAACGATGACAGTGATCGCGGCTCTATTTGTGACTATGACAGCTTACGCTGCGGAGAGCACAGGGCAGGCCCCCGCAATGACGTGCCAGCTCACTTCGAATATTTTCGAAAATGGCAAAGAGGTCACTCGCGTCTTGGATCAAAAAGCGATTCCTGCGAACCCGATGCCGGGTGGCTCTCTTTTGGGAAGCCTGGAGTTTCGAAATACGGATATTTACGTGACTGCAGCTCTAAATCGAGAAAACACGCCGAACGGAGATGTTCTTACGGCCTTTGTCTTTGGTGTGTCTCCAAAGCAAACAGAACGACAAAGTCTAGGCTCGGCGGAGTACGAAATGCCGGTCAGTCGGGTCGTAGTGGAGACTAATGCTCCTGTAGCAGAGTATGGAAATCTGAGGCTAACGTGCTGTTCTCAATAGAGTTATTTAATATCTGAGTGCGGAAACATTAGTTGACCAAAAAAGTCTTAATTGATAGATATTCCGTGCTCCTTATTGGAGCGGGAGAAACAATATGGCCGGTTCTCGAATCGTAAATCTAACGCTTTTGTTTGCATTCTTGACCATGCTTTTGGCTGGATCGCTTTACGCAGGAAATGAAACCAGTGGAGGTGGTCAAGGTGTCGAGCAAGATGACGGGGGCCTCGAATTTCTAGATCTTATCGAGAATCCGGAACAAATCCGAGGGGCCCCTGTCAATATCTTTGAAGACGAGAGGACGCGAGCGTCCGCAGAATATGCGCTCGCTCGCGTTGCCGCCATGGAAAAGGAATTCCCTCGGTTCGCAAAGGCTTCGCTTCAGGTGTTACGGAATATCAAATGGTCGTTCACTCAGCAGACCATTCCTTTCATCAATGATGCCGGCGTCCTTGTGCCAGGGATGGTTCAGCCAGCAATGCAAAGTGAGAATGCTGACGTCACAATTGACGAAAAACTGTTTATCAAGATGAGCGTGCGCAATCGTGCTGCACTCTTTGTGCACGAACTCCTTCTTGCAAAATTAGGCTTGAAGTTCCCGCGCGCACCTTTGCGAGCAATCATGCTTCAGCTTTTCAGTGCAAATCCTGATTGGGCAAAGATTAGATCTGAACTCGATTCTGTTCATCCTGCTATCGCCCGCGGTGAGTATAGATTCAAAATGAAAATTCAAAACAATGAGTGGCATGGGATTTCGACTTGCCTCAATGCTTTTGCGAATAACGTCCGAGTATTTAACTTGGGATGAGGATCTGGATGGGAGAAAACTGGAACGTCTGAAATTCCTTTCGCGGGTGATAGCGGCGGGACGATTGAAATCGAACTCGAAGGATGGACGCGCGGGACTGTTGTGGCACGCATATATCTCAATGGAGTGATCCAGAAAGAACTCGTTGAACAATTCCCGAATCGTAGCAAGGTGAAAATTCGATACATTTTACCGGTTCGTTGAACTCTTTTTTTAACTTGCTGAAGTTTACTACTGACAGGAACCCTATGATTATGTCCGCGAAATTCACTGATGACTTACACATGTCCGGTGTGAGCATCCAGTTTGGGCGAAAAGGTCTGTATTCAGAGACGGCAACGCGATTTTTCCAGAAATCGTCAGGTCCAGAATTCAAGCGTGCTCCTGGAGAGCGATGCTTGTTCGAAACAAGTGGTTTAGAGTGCGCCCCTATGGTCAGACACTTCCCCTAAAACTTATTAGACAGTGATCAGCATCCCCTGAGACCCGCCTGGAAAGCGGGATTTGGGGTTCTATGATAGGAGATGCTGCATATGGAAATTCACAATCAAACCCCCGTAAATGAGCCAAAGCTCATTGGGAGAAAGCCAAAGTGGACCCAGGAGTTCATGATTATGGTGGGTAAAAAGTGCTGCGAAGGCGAGATGACGCTTCGGGAGGCAGCCAGGACCTTTGGCATGTCCCATGGCACTGTCAGTGTTTGTAAAAAGCGCTTCAGAAAAGGCGACTGGAGCGGCAACGGCCAGAAGTTAAAGCAGATCAATGAACGGGTGAAAGTGCAACGTCTGGAGGGCAATGTCAGGGAGCTCAAGCATGAAATTGCCGAGCTCTACCTCGAGAATCTCATGTTAAAAAAAGCCCTTCAGTTCTCACAACAGGTCAAAAGAGAGAATTCATCTGTGATCACCTCGGAGAGTTTGGGTCTGTCGCCAAGGGATGTCGAATAATGGGCCTCTCGCGGGCGACGTATTATCACAAGACCCGCCGTGAACAGGACCAACTGGATCGAGATTTAGAATTGAAAGAACTGATCGAAAAGATTCATTTGGAATTGCCCGGCTATGGATACCGCAGAATCAGGGAACATTTGCTTCGCATGGGAATTAGCGTGAATTCCAAGCGAATTCGGAGAGTCATGAAGAAGTATTCCCTGTTCTCTTGTATCAAAAAGCTGATGGGCCAAAAGGGCAAATTGCTTGGCAAGCGACTTATCTTTCCCAACCTGATTCAGGGCAAGCTTCTGAGTGGGACTCAGCAGCTTTGGTCGACGGATATCACGTACATTAAGCTGGCCAAGGAGTACGTTTACCTCAGTGCGATCATGGACGTTTACTCGCGCAAGATCGTCGGCTGGGCGATCTCCAGGGATCTCAGCCATGAGTTCTGCTTGGAGTCGCTCAGAGTAGCAATCCGGCGTGAGAAGCCCCCTCGTGGGGTAATTCACCACTCGGATCGCGGAGTGCAATACTGCTCAGAAATCTATACGGATTTCCTGAAGGACAAGGGATTTGAAATCTCTATGTCGGCAGTCGGGACTCCGGAGGACAACGCGTACATCGAGTCGTTCTTTAAAACGCTCAAGAAGGAGGAGATCTATTTTAAGGACTACATGACGCTGAAGGACGTCGTAGCGAACCTGCCGAAGTTCCTCGACGAGGTTTACAATCGGAAAAGGCTCCACTCTTCGCTGGGCTATAGAACGCCAGTGGAGTATGAAGCCGAGGTATTGAAACTTAAACCCGCTGATCGTCCTGTCCAAAAGTTGTGGGGTCGGGCTGTCTAATCACCGGGGCGCATTCCAGATTGTTGATCGTCGTACTTCGACAAATTGTCCGATATGATCTTCATAAGAGGGGCCAGATGAGCATCACGCTAAAGGTTCTATCGATTGCATTATGTAGCGTGCTCACATTGGGATCTTCGAACACATCTAACGCCGACACATGCTTTCCCGTAGTAGGCGTCGTTCCTGGGGCCCCAAACGTCGGTCGGTTGAACAACGATATCTCTAGCCTGTTAATTCAAAGTAACCCGAAAGCTGAAACGCCTTTTCCTCTGTTTTCGTATCACTGCAACGATCGTTATCTAAGAACAGAGGATCCAAAGATCGACTACCATATCAAAGCTGCCCTAGAGCAAATAGCTCAGGCGGGAATAGATAGAATCGGCCGCATCAATCCATGCCTAGCGGCCTTTGTGGCAACCTCATTGCGACGAACGAAGCTCCGCGTGACCTGTGGATCATCTGCTCATCCGCAAGCTATTGCGGCACTTGAGCGTCCTGGACTGCTTTTTTGGAAAGAAAAAGTCCTGCATGTTGGATCATTTGCTTGGGCCGTCTTCCTCGAGAACAATCCACCAAAAACAGGCACCTTGGCATTCAGCACTCCTGAGGGAGCCAGAAGACGAACGCTGGCGGCTGAGTTCAATGCAAACGTTATTTTTCACGAGCTACTTCATGCCGTAGACGGCGTCGATAACCACTCGATCACTGACCATAACAACCTGTCCGATCTCCCTGAGCCAGTCGGCAAGAAACAGACGACAGATGACGTCGTTTACTCCTGTGCTGCGATGGCATTCCCTGAAGAGGGGGGTGCCGGCAAAAATTCCGTGTCCGAGCGGTTGCGTCATAAAGACGTAACGGAGGACATGAGGTATGCAGTTGCAAATGGGAATCATCAAAATCGAGGTCAGTCTGCCGGAGGCGACACGAGCCATC
>Ga0208245_1002145_pt1 | contig 10551 bp, 12 predicted proteins | sample RifOxyC1_FD_184035 | JGI IMG/M metagenome (GOLD analysis project Ga0208245, IMG submission 184035) | Soil microbial communities from Rifle, Colorado - Rifle Oxygen_injection C1 (SPAdes) | ecosystem: Environmental > Terrestrial > Deep subsurface > Rock core/Sediment | place: Rifle, Colorado... | reverse complement strand
CCTCGATACTTCCATATTGATAACCACCAATCCAAGCACTAACTCTTACATCAGTATTATCTCCTGTTCCAGATAAAAAAACTTCAATTTGAGCATTATTCCCTAATTCTACTTGCACCAAATTATTTTCAATTAAAATTCCATTAACATAAACAGCATCAATTTTATAATCCTCCGAATCAGCATAAACTAAAAACGAACATAACATAATTCCAATTAAAATCATCCAAGGCTTCATATTAAAAAAATATAAAAGAAGAATAAATTAAAAAAGGTTTCTAAAAAAAGAAACAATTTGTTCCCAAAAAGTTAAGTTTTCAACAGTTTTTGAAGAAACTTCACTTTCAAAGTTTAAATTGAAAGCAGTTTCATAATTAATATCCTCATTATTGATTTTTACAATCAATGGATATCTTCCTGTTTCTAAACTTTCTGGAACTTCAACTGTATAAACAACACTACCAAGTTCAGATCTATCTAAATCTTCGAAATTATAGACATAATCTTTTCCTTCAAAAATCAAAGTTACTTTAATGTTTTCTGCATCATAACTATTATCATTTTGCATTTCAACATAAACTTTAATTTCATCATCATTCCCATTGCTTAGATCTTTAGCATTTAATACAGTTACATATTGCACTTTCAATAGTCCACCTTCAAAGTTACTTTTAACATACTCTTCATCGTCACAAATGCCGTTCTCATTTTCATCATCGCAAACATCATTGACTTCAACTTCAAATGAAGTACAATCACTTAATTCGCCATCTGAAACGCAAACATCTACATCATATTCGCCAGCATCATTGTAATCAGTATTCCAAGTCCAGCAACCATTTGCATCGTAACTTCCACCTGGTGTTCCTTCGTATGTGTAAGTTAAAACATCACCATCAGCATCAGTAGCTACAGGACAAACATTAACAGTTTCTCCTTCATCAACTTCAACATCAGTAACATCTTCAATAACAGGTGCAGTATTTTCATCATCTACAACAACTTCATTAACAGTAGTCATGAACCATTCTACCTGAATACATTCACCATCACTAACTGCAATTATACTTGAATAAACACCTTCATCTCCAACAGCTGTTTGCCACTCACCATTACTATCATAAGGTTCAGAGAATGAAATAAACAATTCATCACCATCTGCATCAGTAGCAATATAACTAGCAACAGCTAATTCTCCTTCATTAACAACAATATCATTTACTGTAATTACAGGACAAGTATTCTCATCAACAACAATACCATTGTCTTCAACAGTAATTGTAATTGTTGCAGTTGTAAATGCTTTACCATCTGAAACTATTGCAGCTACATTGTAAACACCAGCATCATCATTTCCAGTTTGCCACATACCTAAAGCATTCAATAAAGAACCATAACTAATCTTCAAAGAATCGCCATCAGCATCATAAGTATAAACTGTTTCAGATTCTCTTAACTGAGTCCTTAATTGATGAGTACTATAAGTCCAATAATCTCCATCTTGAACCATATCAACATTTACTAAATCTCCTTCAGTAACAGTAAAATAAATATCAGTTGCTAAAGGTGCAGTATTCTCATCTTCAATAACACCATTGTCTTCAACAGTAATTGTAATTGTTGCAGTTGTAAATGCTTTACCATCTGAGACTGTTGCAACTACATTGTAAACACCAGCATCATCATTTCCAGTTTGCCACATTCCTAAAGCATTCAATAAAGAATCATAGTTAATCTTCAAAGAATCAGCATCAGCATCATAAGTATAAACTGTTTCAGATTCTCTTAACTGAGTCCTTAATTGATGAGTACTATAAGTCCAATAATCTCCATCTTGAACCATATCAACATTTACTAAATCTCCTTCAGTAACAGTAAAATAAATATCAGTTGCTAAAGGTGCAGTATTCTCATCTTCAACAATACCATTGTCTTCAACAGTAATTGTAATTGTAGCTTCAGTACTATCAATACCATCAGTTACAGTTGCAACTACATTGTAAACACCAGCATCATCATTTCCAGTTTGCCACATTCCTAATGGACCAATTAATGAATCATAACTAATCATCAAATAATCAGCATCAGCATCATAAGTATAAACTGTTTCAGATTCCCTTAACTGAGTTCTTAATTGATGAGTACTATAAGTCCAATAATCTTCATCTTGAATCATATCAACATTTACTAAATCTCCTTCAGTAACTGTAAAATAAATATCAGTAGCCTTAGGTACATGATTGGTATCATCAGTTTCTTCAGATTCTTCAACTTCAACAGCTTCTGAACCTAATTCAACTTCAATATAACCTACATATCCACCAACATATTCTAAATAAGATACTGTAACTTCCCATTCATCTCCATCAACTAATTCTGAAGCGGGGATAACACTACCTACATATTCATCTTGCTCAGCTCCATTTTTTTCCCAAACATAAATTGGGTCTTCGACTTCAAAATCTAAAATAGCATTAATTTTTTCCTCTCCAGTTACTGGATAAGGCGCAATTCCTACTCCATCATTGTTTGAATCAACTGCATCAGTAAAGTCATAAGCCATTACTGCGCTTGATGCCAAAACAACAAAGAGTACAACAAATAATTTTTGGATCCATTTCATTTTATTTTTTCTCCTATATTATTAAGGTCTATAAGTAACCCCAACCCCTACATCATAAGTTTTGTGACCAGTTTCAATATCCATTGCATTTACATCAGTTTTAACATCTTCAAACAATGTATATTTTGCAAATGGATTTAATGTCAAATGATCACCTAAGTTCAATCTTCCATCAATACCAACACCAAATCTACTTTGAGAATTGCTTTGGTCTGGAACATTTCCATTTCCTTCAACATCAACATTTGTTGATCTCAATGAAGCATAAGGTAAAACTTCTAATTTATCATTTCCAAACAAAGGCCCACCATAAATTTCATGTTGTCTAACATCAGCTGATGCATTTGCACTAAAATTTCCATATCCTTCTATCTCACCATCGACAATTATATTTAATGGAACTCTATCAAAATTATATCCTACAACAGCATTAGGAGCTCTGAATAAAACTTTAGCACCTAATCCATTTCCAACTTGTTGAGTTGTAGTTGAAACATCCCCATCAACTGCATCAGTAGTTCTATCATAAATAATTCCACCAAGTTCAGCACCTAAGCCAAAATTCTCACCAGAATATTGTAAACCACCAGCAATCAAATGATCTTGTTCAGCACCAGTAATATCTCCTCTAACTTTACTGAATCTTCCTTCATAATCAACAAATAAATTCCAATTATCTTTTCCAATTATTGGGATAGTAACTCTTGGAGCTAAGTATAATCCATGTTCACCATCAGTAGTATTTACTTTTTCATCGCTCAAATGTTCAACAGAAAAGTTTCTACCATAAACTCCACCAATTACACCAAGTCTTCTATAACCTAAATCCCATTGATTTTGTCCTCTAGGTAAAAATTCTAATGAAGGCGCACTATCATCTGGTAATATAATTACAGCAGGAACAACAGGTACAACTGGTTCAGCAGGTACAACTGGTTCAACAGGATTAACAGGAGGACAAACTGGTGAAGGCATATCTTCTGGCTTCAAAGCAACCAAAACAGAACCTCTAGTTGTTCCACCAGCATAAAATCTTAAATTATCTCCTTTAACACCATCTCTTCCAACATCAACTTTAACAGTATAACAATTATTAATTTCATGTACTAATTGAGTATCAGACCTCAAAGCAGCAGCATAACCAGTTAATCCAACTGCATCAGCAATCTCTGCACTTACATCAGCAACTCTATTATTAATTCCAACAACTTCATTTCTAACAGTCAAAGAATCACATAAGGTAACCTTGAATGCAGAATCATAACCATCAGCTAAAATAAAATCATCTCCTCTAACAGCCTCAGCAACATTCCATAATTTATATTTTGGAGTACCATCAGCTTTCAAAGGAACTTCCATAACGCCATAACCTCTTGCTCTTGCTTCAGTTCTAAAATCATCCCAAGCATCTGCACGTGCAACAGCCGGACTTAAAGCAGCAATCAAACCTAAACCACTAAGAACATTTTGTATTTTCATTTTTTCATAAACCTCACGAAATTTGATACTCCTTAAGAATAACAACCCACTTATAAACCTTCCCTTCTGTTACAATTAGAGAATAATAACAAAAAAGACCATAAAATCACTCAAAATTAGAACTACTATTAAATAATAACCCAAATATTTCTAATAAATAATAATCACAAAACCTAACGAAATGTTTATAAATAATCTAAAATTCAACCATTTTATGAATAAAGTTCACACTAGAATAAAAAGAAAAATGGGCTCTGCAACACATTTAGGTTGCGCAAGACCTGAGAATAGAAATCGAAAAAAGAGACCCAGAACATTCAAATCTGAAGAATCTGCTAAAAAATGGGCAGAAGCTCAAGGTATCAAAAACTTTGAACTTAAAAACTTAAGATTAACTGCTAAAGATAAAAAAATAAAAGTAATAAAATTATAATTATTCTTCGTTCTTTTCCTTATTATTAAAAGCAACCTTGTTAATAATAACAATTAATCCTAAAATTGCTACTAATGCTAATAGAAACCAAAAGATATTCTCAGCAAATGCTGTAACCGAAAAATCACTCCCTTCAGTTTCTTCTACAGAATCTTCAGGCAAAACACCATCATCATTCCCACAACAGCATCTTTGAATATTTGTACACTGTGAAAAACCAAATACATCTTCATTTATATTTCCTTCACAGAAACCTTCCTCTACAGTATCTCTACATTCTCCATAGTCATAACCTTCCTCAGTACAAAATTCATCACATTCAGTAGCTAAAGCCAAAGGTAATAACAAAAGAACAAAGATTCCAAATAAAAAGCCTTTTTCCATACTATTATTTTTCATTATAGCTATATAAAAATTGTGGAGATAAAAAGGAAGTTTTAAAAGCAATTTTAGCATTTTAAAAAGAATGAAAAATTTCTGGGGAATAGTAAATAAAGTTTTGAAACATGTAGATATCATTATTCTTGTCCAAGACGCAAGATTTCCAGAACAAACTGAGAATATAGAATTAGAAGATAAAGCAGAAGGCAAACCAATAATTCATGTATTAAATAAATCCGATTTAACTGATAAAAAAGCTATAGAAAAATATAAACATAAATACAAAAATTGTGTTTATCTCTCCGCAAAAGAACATACAGGAACTTCAATTCTACTTCAAAAAATTTTAGAAATTTCACAAGGAAAAAATTCAGTCGTAGGAGTATTTGGCTATCCTAACACAGGTAAAAGTTCGATTATAAATGCCTTAAAAGGAAGAAAATCCGCAAAAACCTCACCAAGAGCAGGATATACAAAAGCAAGACAATTAATTAGAATTAATGATAAAATATTTTTAATGGATACACCAGGGGTTCTTCCTTATATGGACAACGATCCAACTAAATTAGCAATGATTGGTTCAATTGATTTATCAAAAACAAAAGATCCAGATTTAGCAGCAATGCAACTTATTGACCTAAAAAAGAATCTAATCTGCAAATACTATGGAGTTAAAGAATCAAGCCCAGAAAGAGTTCTTTCTGAAATTGCAATAAAATATAAAAAACTCATTAAAGGTGGTAAACCAAACATGAACGAAACTGCAAAAATGCTCCTTAAAGATTGGCAAAAAGGAAAAATTTCCTAATCTGAATAAGAAGCGTCTTTAAGCATTCTGTCAATGGTTTGATCCCCTCTTTCAAAGGTGCTTTCACGACCACAATTAGGGCACATATTACCACTCCAATTTGATTTTCTCTTAAACCTAAATCTGCATTCACCACAGATATATGTAACCAAGTCTTCCATACCCATTAAATTACAAAATTAAGTATTAAAACTTTTTGTTTTTTCAGTAGCTATATTACTTTATAACATAGCTTTAAAAACCCTCAAAATAACCTAAATCTATGGCACATTTAGTTGCATGTTTAAGTACAGGCAAAGGAACTTGGCTAGAAATTTCTGCATTAATTACAGCCTATAATTGGGATTCAGTCTTTTTAATTACAAACAATTTTGGCAAAGAAAATTTTAAACCAAAATCAAATACAAAATTGATTATTATAGAACCAGAAAAATCTATCGCAGAGATTAAAAATACAATTTATCAAGAATTAAAAAACAAAGTCTCTGGTGATGTTGCAATTAATTTTTCTTCAGGTTCAGGAAAAGAACATATGGCTTTAATGTCTGCAATTATGCAATTAGGAATAGGCATAAGACTAATTACTTTTGACAAAGAAATAAAAGAAATATAATCCAATAAACAATAATTCTTTTAAACCATGATTAGAATAAAAATATCATGGGAATGTTTGATAATTTTTTGCAACATGATGAAACAATATTCAAAGAACAATTAGTTTTAGATTACGAATATCTTCCTCACATTTTAAAATTTAGAGAAAATCAACAACAATATATTGCAAATATACTAAAACCTTTATTTTCCTCAAAAATGAGTTCAAATATATTAATTACAGGTTCTCCAGGAATTGGAAAAACAGCTTGCTGTCGTCACATACTTAGAGAAATGGAAAATTTTTCAGATAAAATTTATGGAATTTACATCAATTGCTGGAAACAAGATTCTGCCTACAAAGTTCTTGTGGATATTTGCCATCAATTAGGATACAAATGGACATTAAACAAAAAAACAAATGAATTAATAGACGAAATTGCAAAAATAGTAAATAAAAAAGCTGCAGTAATTATTTTAGATGAAGTAGATAAATTAAAAGAAGAACAAATAATATACCAATTATTAGAAGATTTGTTTAGAAAAAGTTTAATTTTAATTACAAACAACCAAGAATTTTTAGCAACATTAGACCAACGCACTCGTTCTAGATTAATTCCAGAAATAATTGAATTCATACCCTATTCCTATAAAGAAACTTATGATATTTTATATGAAAGAAAAAAGTATGCATTTCATGAAAATGTTTTCCCAGACGATTTATTCGAACAAATTGCACAAAAATCTTTCTATGAAAAAGATATAAGGATAGGTTTATTTTTATTAAAAGAAACTGGAAATGCAACAGAATTAAGATCCTCAAAAAAAGTTTCTTTAGAAGATACCGAAAAAGCAATTTCAAAAATCTCTATCTTTCAACAAACAAGGATAACTCTAGATGAAGAAGAAAAAGAAATATTAAATTTTATAAAAGATAAACCGGGAAGTTCCACGACGGAAATTTATAGATTATACAATGAAAAATTTAACAAAACAGATAGAACTTTCCGACGAAAAATTTCAACATTAAAAGAATTTGATTTAATTGATGTAAAAGAAGAAAAAATAAGTGGAGCACAAACCCCCCATTTCTTTCCAAAAAATAGTAATTCATAATCAAAGATAAAAAGTTTCTAGCAAAAGCCCCGGACACCGGACATACCCCCGCGCAGTCCTTTTAAACTGTTCTCAACTAACTACTATTAACAAATTTTGCGACCTAAAGGAGGGAAAAATGACAAAACCTAGTGTGAACTATAAAAGATACATATACATGCCAATAAGGCTTGATACCAGATTTATTGAAGACCTATTTAGCGAACAGCTTATGCAACTTCCATTGGAAAGGAGTACAAAATGAAAAGAAAAATTATACTTAGCATATATGACATTATGGATGTAGAAAAAATGTTAGAAGATGATTTAATTGGTGATTTCGAAGAAGGTTTTATGAGAGGTTACTTAAACGCCTTCTAATTACATAAAACTTTAAATAACCCAAAAACTTTTTTAATTTATATGAATAAGATATTAATTTTTATTATTTGTTTAATTATTTGTTTTATTCCAGCAATAATAGGATCCTATTTTACATCTGAAGCAATTCCAACTTGGTATGAAACAATAGAAAAACCTTCTTTCAATCCACCCAGTTGGATATTTGGACCAGTATGGACAATACTTTACATAACAATGGGAATTTCATTATATTTTATAGTTACATCAAAAATAAAAAATAGTATTGCAATATATTTCTTTTTTACACAATTAATTCTTAATGGTTTATGGTCAATACTTTTTTTTGGAATGCAAAATCTATTATTAGCATTCATTGGAATTCTTTTTCTTTGGGTATTCATTCTTACAACGATAATAACCTCAGCAAAGGTTTCAAAAATATCCTCATTAATATTAATTCCATACTTCTTTTGGGTAAGCTTTGCAACAATATTGAATTATTCAATTTTGATTTTAAACTGAAAAATTTTCAACTTTTTCACATAAACCTTTTTTAAACCATTTTATTAGAAATCAATCAAGCTCAGGTCGCATAATCAGGTTATTGCGGGAGTCTCAAAAGCCTCCAGCATTCTACTAGAGGCTAGTGGGGGAACTCCTTTCTCTCACAGAGATTTCTGGGTTCAAATCCCAGCTTGAGCGCAATAAAACACTACAAAAATATAAACTTAACGGAGGTATCAAAAATGTACAAAAAAGAACTGCATGAAGCAACATGCTCAAACTGTGGAAAAGAATGTAAAGTTCCTTTCAAACCAAACCCAAGTAAACCGGTTTACTGTAGAGATTGTTACAAAAAGCCTTAATTTTTTTTATTTTTACTAAGCAAAGCTTTAAAAACTAATCAGAATCATTTAAAAGGATGAATATCAAAGAAATTAAATTACAACCGGAATTTGAGAAAGCAGTCTTAGACTTAGGCTTTTCTGAATTTACTGAAATTCAAGAGAAATGTATTCCATTAATCCAACAAGGAAAGGATGTTATAGGTTTATCTCATACAGGTTCTGGTAAAACAGCCGCATTTGGTTTTCCAGCCTTAGAAAAAGTAAACCCAGGTCATGGATTACAACTTTTAGTAGTAGTTCCCACACGAGAACTTTGCAACCAAGTAACCAAAGAATTTAGAAAATTCACAAAATACAGAAAAACTTACATCACTGAAGTTTACGGAGGAGTTTCAATTAACCCTCAATTTGAACATTTAAGAAAAACAGATGTTGTAATAGGTACACCAGGAAGATTACTAGATCATCTTACAAGAAGAACAATAGATTTGAGAAAAGTAAAAATATTAATTTTAGATGAAGCAGATAAAATGTTTGAAATGGGTTTTATTGAGGATATTAACAGAATTATTTCCGAGATACCAAAAAATACACAAAAACTTTTATTCAGTGCAACAATGTCATCAACAATTCTAAATTTAGTTCACAAATATATGAACAATCCAGAAAAGATTAAGATGCCAATTTATGTAGATAAAAGCAAATTAATGCAAAATTTCTACAGTACCGATAGAAGAAACAAATTTTCTTTATTAGTTCATGTAATGAAACATCAACCACTATTAACAATTATCTTTTGTAGTACAAGAAGAAATGTTGATTTTATTAACAATAATTTAAGAAAATTAAATTTTAAAGCTGAAGCAATACATGGTGGTTTAACTCAATCAAAAAGAAAACAAGTTATGGATGCATTCAGAGACAACAAACTCCAAATTTTAGTAGCAAGTGATGTCGCAGCAAGAGGATTAGATATTAAAAATGTTGATTTGATTATAAACTATGATATCCCAAAAACTTCCCAAGAATATGTTCACAGAATTGGAAGAACAGCAAGAGCAGGAAGTGAAGGAAAAGTTATTTCTCTATTAACATCTGAAGACCATGATAATTTCAGACATGTTTTAGAAGATCGTTCTTTATTAATCCACAAAATGGAAACACCACAATTTGAAGAAGTTAAAACAGTAAAAACACAAAGCCAAGGAAATAGCTTTGGTGGTGGTTTCAGAAGAGATAGACCTCAAGGTGGCAGCTTCCAAAGAAGAGATGGGCCAAGAAGTAGTGGTTTCAAAAGAGAAGAAAGAGAAGGTGGAAGATTCCCCCCTAGAAGACCTTCACAAGGATCACCAAGAAGAGATTCGAAAAGTTTAAATCCCCGTGGACCATTCAGAAGAAGATGATAACAGCAATATTAGCAAATTTAGAAACATTCACACCAGCTATGTTCTATATTATATTATTACCTTTAATAATTTGGGAAACAATTTGGAAAGCATTTGGTTTATGGCACTCAGCGCGTGACAACAAAAGAGTTTGGTTCATTCTAATATTAATACTAAACACTATGGGGATTTTACCTATGGTATATTTATTCTTAATTAGAAAAAGAAAAAAGAAAAAATGAAATTCCTCGCATTTGTAGACGCACATTTGAACAAAGAAGCATTAAATAACATTATTAAAAATTCCAAAGAAGTTGATTTTTTAATTTGTGCTGGAGATATCAGTTGGTTTGGTGTTGGATTAGAAAAAGTTCTTCAAGAATTAGAAAGAAAGTTAGAAAAACCACTATATATAATTCCAGGGAATCATGAAGAAGAAAAAAAATTAGAAGTAATCTGCAAAAAATTCTCAAAGATAAATAATTACCATAAAAAAACATTAAGAATTAATAATTTAGTTTTCTTTTTTTGGGGTGGTGGAG
>Ga0208245_1002138_pt1 | contig 10595 bp, 12 predicted proteins | sample RifOxyC1_FD_184035 | JGI IMG/M metagenome (GOLD analysis project Ga0208245, IMG submission 184035) | Soil microbial communities from Rifle, Colorado - Rifle Oxygen_injection C1 (SPAdes) | ecosystem: Environmental > Terrestrial > Deep subsurface > Rock core/Sediment | place: Rifle, Colorado... | reverse complement strand
AAAAAAATGAAACTGATGAACATGGTCTAAAGGAGATTGTGAAAGAAAAAGTAAAGAGAGCTATTGATCTTAAAAGATATGGATATGTAGGAAGCTTAGATACTAAAGTTTACCACAGAAATTCATGTAGATTTGCAAAAACAATAAGCAAGGATTATATTGATTTTAATAATAACAAAGATTATTTTAAAAATAAAGGATATAAACCCTGTTTGGTTTGTATTGAAACAAAGTAATATTAGTTAATATGCAATATCTTTCCTTGATTTATGATGTTAATTAATCTTTAAGATAAATTTTTATACTAATTTTATATTCTTAATTTATGCCATTTAAAATTTCCCCATCTTCTATAAGTTTAATGAATGAATGCCCTAGATGTTTCTGGCTTGATAAGCACAAAGTTTGGATAAGACCTAACGGAATATTTCCCAGTCTACCAAGCGGAATGGATTCTATATTAAAAAAGCATTTTGATAAATTTAGAGATATGGGAGAAATGCCACCTGAATTACTGAAAGGAAATGAGTGTAAAGATATGAATCTTTTTGGAAAGAATGATGAAGAAAAAGAATTTTTAAGAAAGTGGCGAGATAATCTTAAAGGTATAAAATTTGAGGATGGATATGGAAATATTTTATTTGGGGCGTTGGATAATGTTTTAGTTAAAGGAAATAAATTAATTGTCCTTGATTATAAAACAAGGGGATTTCCATTAAAAGAAAATACACATACATATTATCAGAATCAGCTTGACGTCTATAATTTTTTATTGAGAAAGAATGGATTTCAGACAGAAGATTATAGTTTTTTGCTGTTTTATATTCCTGAAAAAGTCTCTCAAACAGGTGAGATAATTTTTGATACTAAATTAATAAAGATGAAGATAAATCCAGACAATGGATTTAATTTATTTTTGATGGCTTTAAAGCTTTTAAGTGAAGAGTGTCCTCAAAAAAGATGTGTTTGGTGTGAGGGGGTTTGAGAAATCTTTTAAACTCTAAGTTCTAATTAATTATATGGTATTTGTTAATACTCTTCCTTATGTAAGTAATCCTATAGAAGAGTTTTCTAAATTTAAATTTGTTAGTTGGGAAAAAGAAATATACCCTAAATTCAAAGGAGAAGTAAAAAAAGAAGAGCAAAAATTCTTTGTTGATTTAATAACTAAAAGTAAACTAAAAAGTGTAATTGATTTTGGTGTAGGTGGAGGAACGGAACTCAATGGGATACTTAATGGTTTAAAAGAAATTAATTATAAATTAGATAGTATTGAAGCTAATGAAGTAGACGAAGAATTTATCAAACAAGCTAAGAATTTATTTAAGAAAAGCAAAAAAGAGATTATAATTCATAAGGCTAATTGGTTAGATTTACCTAGAGCAGATCCTTCTTATACTCATCTTTTTGATTTTGGTTTTTTAACTGGAAATTCCTTGACTTATATTGGTGGAGGAACTAGAGATTATACAAAAAAAGCTCAGCAGATAGTAGTTGATAAATTTTCTTCTCTTTTAAAGAAGGGAGGGTATCTCTTTATTGACTCTAGAAATTACGATTACATAAGATCTCTTATGAATTTGCCTAAAAATAAAATACTAGAAAATTTTTCATTTGATTATTCTGTTTATTACCAGGGATTTAATAAAGAAATAATTGCCTTCCCAGCTTATATAAGTGATACTGTTGTCGTAATCCACTATTATGACAAAAAAAATAAAAAATGGAGTAAACTTGATCTTTATCCTATATACCATAAAGATATGGTGGATATTTTAAGTAAAGATTTTGTTGTTGAAAAAGTATACTATGATTTTAAAGAAGAAAAGAAATCAAAAAGTCTTTTTATTCAATATCTAGCCAGGAAGAAATGAGTTTAACTCAAACCAAAAGACTCTGTGAAGTCCATTATCATTGAATATTGATTTAGATAATTAATCCCTTTTTCAGTTATTGAATATGTTTTTCCATTTGCGGTTTTATGCTGAACTATAAATTGTTTTTCTATTAATTCTGCTAGATATTCTTCCATCATTTGATGTGAAAGGTTAGACTTGTAGAGAATATGTGTGGGCTTTATTTTCCCGTTTCTACTACGGATTACATTCAGAATATCTCTTATTATTTCAAGTTTATTACGTTTTTTCATAATAATTCCTTTACCTTTATTATTTTCTGGCAATTAGTATTAATCTTCCTAGTATCATTAAATATGCAATTAGTTCTGTAATATGGCCTGCAACATAATATACATAATGATTTATTGCAAAAATGAAATGTATATGGCTTGCTAAAAGAAGCACGAAAGCTATTGGAATTAAGAGGTTTTTATGCTTTTTTGTTTTAAGATAGTGTATAAAAAAATGTGATATTAGGAATATTAAAAATATAGCTGATAATAAATGGAAAGTTATTGCTTTATTAAGACTGAATGTTAGAGCAACAATAGAAATTATAATCATTAAAGCATATATCTTATTGTTATTTGTCTTTAAAGTGATGTATGCAAGAGTTGCCAATCCTATTAGGGTGAAAAGCATGTAAACGTAAATTCCTACGGAACCTATTGAAACAAATTCCTGGAGTGTAAGTGCCTGAACTCCACTTGAAATTTTGTCTAATAAAAAAAGATTTACAAAAGCCCAGACAAGGTATGATACTGCTATGAATATAAAACCTATCCCAAAACTTTTGTATTCCTTTTCTTTACATAAATTGTATATTCTAAATGAGTAGCTTGCAACAAGTATTGTAATAAGAGCAAAAGCTATTTCAAGACCAATGCTATATGAAAAGAACCAGTTTGGAACCAGGTATATATTAGCCATTTTATAACCTTTTTATAATAATCAAGAGGATTTTTGCTTTTTAAGGCTTGTGAATTAATTCTCTTTATGATTTTTCTTAATTTTTCTTTAACAAGTGCTTAATAAAGGGTTTTCTTCAATATTTCATAAAGACAACCTAACGGTTTTCTTTATCAAACTTTCCCTTATGGGAAAAACGGAGGAGAAAAATGAAACCAATCAACAACATATCAAAGGAAAATAAAGACATAAAAAATACAAAGAGATTTTATGGTAAACCACCGCCAAATTATCACTCTTTAATTTTTACAAATTATCATGCTTATTCTTTGGCTCAACCCTTTATCTAAGGCGCCTTCGGGCGCCTGTTATAATTACCAGTAAAATAAAATTATCTAATAAACATCCATTTAACTTTATCTCCATCACCAACTTTCATGCCTAATAATTTCTGCATTTCTGCAAGATTTAATTCTCTGTTATCTTGACTCTGAAACTTGTATTCATCTGGAGAAAAAGTCATTGAATCTGTTATTAAAATATGTTCATTCCATGTTTTTGGAAGATGTCCAAGCTGTTCTTTGCTTTGATGATAGTATTCCTTTAACATAAATACTGGATATTCGTTTATTGATATTTTTTCATAAACAGGTATATTTAATGGAATAGAATTTGCTTCAGAAACTTTATTGTAAGCAAATAATGAAGCCAATGTTATTCCTGAAACAGCCAGTAGTTTATTTAATTTTGAATTAGTTTTCATTTTATTATTATAAATTTTACCTAGAACTATTTAAAAAGTTTTTGTCAGTATATTATTCAAATTAACTTATTCAACTTCCCAAATTTCAGAACTTTTTTTTCACCTATGACAAAAACATCAAAAGTCTTAAGATTTTTTTCAGGTATAAAACAGTTACCATCACTTAAATACTCATTTATACTTGTGCCTTCGATCAATGGAAGAAAACTTGGAAGAATTATAACTTCTTTAGATTTATATTTGCCAAGCAAAAAACATTTATATTTTTCAGAGCGTATCTTTTGGTTGTCAATTAAGTTTATTGCTGGATGTAAATGTCCCATAATAATATAGCTTATATTTTTTGAGAAGAGTTCTTTTATTTCTCGATCTCCGTGAATGAATATTATATCCTTATAGACATAATAATCTAAAAAATCCTTATCTTTTATTATATTCATTTTTTCATGATTCCCTTTTATAAGAATTATATCTTTTCTTGAAATATATTTTTCAAGTAAATCCAAAAGGTTCAAAACAATATTTCTTTCTCCTTTATTAAATGCAAAATAATGTTTTATATCTCCAAGAAAAACAATTTTATTAAGTTTTTTTACTATTTTTTGTGCTTGCTTGATGTTTTCTTCTATTTCATTAAATGTCTGCTCTATCTGTTTCTGAGGAAAATTTACACCAAACTCTCTTAACATATATTCGTAGCCAAGATGCATATCTCCGAAAACAAGTATTTTATGCTTAGGTAAAAGCAAACACTTATTTAGAAATTTAAATTCTTTTTGTTGTTTCATATAAATTCTTAGAATATTTAATTTATAAGGTTATTTTATTTTTCTCCTATGCTTTTCAGATGAAGTTCGTGAACTCTTTTTAAAAATTGTTGCTTGTCCTCTATTTTTATAAGATCTGTGTGACCCTGAAGAATGAGGTTCATGGCAAATGGACTTGGTAGTTTAACGTCAAGGAATTTGATTTCAATTTGGTTTGATTTTATTAGACTAACTATCTTTCTTGCGTTTTCCAAATCCATAAGGTCTTCTAAGATTTCCCTTCTAGCTTCTTTAAGTATAGGGAAGTTTTTTGATACTTTTTTAACGGCTGCTAATAAAAAGTGAGATTTCATCTGCTGTTTACCTACTGTTTTATTATGCCCTTTATAATTTCTTAGTATCATCAAAGACCTTGTTGCACAGTGCCTAAATCTTCTTGTTAAAATATCTGTTCTTTCAACAGCTTCTATCAAAACTTCTTCAATATTTTCTGGAGTAATGAATTTCAGAGCTTTTTCTATTTCTAGTTTTTCCCCCGCAAAATAAAACCCACTGTCACTTACACCTATTTCTACATCTCTACTTCCAGCTCTGCCCATTAAAAATCCTAATGATCTTGAAAGAGCATCATTAACTCTACGACCATACATACTATTTACAAGAAGATAATTTTTTTCAGCTTTATATCTTTCAATAGTTATTTTTTTTGAGTGCGGTATTTCTGAGAATTTGTATTGTTCATTAAAATAATTAAATAAGCTTTCAGATATTTCGTTTGTAACATATAAATGAGATTTTATGAACTCTTTTATTTCTGTTTTATTTTTTTTAGAATGAAATTTTTCATACATTAAATGCCTGAATCTTGCTATTTCTACAGCTGAATCAAAACTTAAAGGCAACATCTCTGAAAACCATGATGGAATTGTAGGGTTTTTATGAAGAGCTGGTCTTACATATAGGTTCATTCCTCTTACATAAGAATATTCATATTTACTCCCACCTAAAACAAATACATCTCCTTTTTTCATTCTTTCCAAAAATCCCTCATCTATATGGCCTATTTTATTTCCATCACCACCTCCTGCCAGAGCAAGTTTTACAGCTATATAAGATTCTTCTGGAATTGTTCCTATGTTTGTTAAGTATATTACACGTGCTAATTTTCCTCTTTTTCCTATCTGCTGAGTTTCCGCGTCATACCATATTTTTCCGTAAATATTTGATTTTTCCAAAGCATACTCTCCTGCAAGATAACTTATAACATCATAAAAATCATTTTTACTTAATTCATGATAACAATAACTTTTTTTGAGCAATTCAAATATTTCACTAACATTCCATATTTTGTATATTGCCATACCATATATCTGCTGAGATAAAACATCAAGGCAATTTTTTGGAAATCTTATTGTATCTATCTTTTTTTCAATCATTTCTTTTTGTATAACGCTAGATTCTACAAGATCATCACGGTCCATTACTATAAACCTGCCCTTTGCAGTATCATGTAATTTATGTCCTGCTCTTCCTAATCTTTGAAGAGCTCTTGAACTTGCCTTTGGAGAACCTAGCATGATTACTAAATCTATATAACCTATATCAATTCCTAATTCTAGGCTTGTGGAACAAACAACTACTTTTAAATCGCCTCTTCTTAAACGCTCTTCAATACCAAATCTGTGTTCTTTGCTTAGCGAAGAGTGGTGAGCAGCTATATTATCCCCATATTCTGTTGGAAATTTATCTTTTAAATGTGAAACTACGCGCTCTGTTCCAGCTCTTGTATTTGTAAATATCAGAGTTGTTTTATGTTCATTTATTAAATTGTTTAATAAATGGTAAGTTTCAATATGGATATTAGTATCTTCTATTAAATCTTTAACAGGGGTTAGTATTTGAACATCTATTTTCTTTTGAAGAGGTATTTTTGCTATCTCTACTTCTCTATCTTTATCTATTCCTACAAGAAACTTAGCTACTTCTTCTAAAGGAGAGATTGTAGCACTTAAACCTATTTTAACTGGAAACACTTTTGAAACTTCATTCAGTCTTTCTAAACTAATACTTAGATAAGTTCCTCTTTTATTATCAAGGGCGTGAATTTCATCAATAATACAGAATTCAACAGCTCTTAAACTTTCAACAAAAACCTTACTAGTAAGTATTATTGCTAAAGATTCAGGAGTTGTAATAAGTATGTGGGGAGCTTTTTTAGTCATCTTTGCTTTTTCAGCAACTGTTGTGTCACCTGTTCTTAATCCTACCCTTATTTCCTGGAGTTTAATATTTTTTGAGTCTGCTAAGTCATTTATTTCTTTGAGAGGCTCTATTAAATTTTTACTTATATCTGTTGCAAGTGCCTTAAGAGGAGATGTGTAGACAGCATAAACTCTATTATCTAACTCTTGTTTTTCTGCTAAAATTACAAGATAGTTTATAATTGATAAAAAAGATGTTAGTGTTTTTGTTCCACCTGTTGGAGCTGATACAAGGATATTTTTTCTTTCCCATATTGCAGGAACTCCATATAACTGAGTTATTGAAAACTCTTTAAATTTTGAGAAAAACCATTCTTTAACCAATGGATGGAGAGTTTTCTCTATATCTTTACTTTCACGTTTTATAGCTTCTTTGATAATTGTCATGCGTAAGACACCTAGGGTTTCTTAACACATCAACTTACCTTTTATGATATAAAGGTTTGATGCATCAATTCCCTAGGTTAATGTACCTTAAAATAATAAAATATAAAATAAGTTCTGGTGAGAATAATATTAAAATTAGAATTTAAATAGTTTGTGAATTAGCCAGGCTATTTTGTAACTGTTCTTTCTTGATAACTATCTGTTTGATTTGAATAAGTGGTAGCTTTTGGTTTTTCGAATGTTTCATCATAAGCAGCCTTTACCCTTGTTTTTACATCCAAATAAACTTGCGATTCTATTGGAGATAAATCTAATTCTCCAGATTCTATAATTCTATCTGCACTTAAAATATGCCCATGTAATCTTATTGCTTCATCAGCTTTTAGTCTATCTTCAGTTAATAACTTTAATAATAATTTATTAAAATCTTTTTGAAAACACCCTGCAATTCTTGCTGTTAAGCTTGTAATTTGATTGTTCATTAAGTTTATCTTAGAAGATCCTTTTTAAACCTTTCTGATTACATATTTTCTTCAACTTGTTCCTCTATAAATTCTTCCTGCTCTTTAGAAATTTCTACACTCTCTCTTTCAAGTATTTCTTGTTCTTTTTCCTTAAACTTCTTCTGTTTAACTTCATCTAAACTTGCTAAAAGTCCTCTTTTTTCTTCAAGAGTTTTTTTTGAATTCACAAGTTTTTGCTCAATTAATGCATTTCCCTTAAACATATTAGACAAATCATATTCTGTATTTTTAATTCGAGTCATAAGCTCAGCTATCTCTTCTTCAAGCTCTTGTTTGTTTACTTCACTTTGATTTTCCTGATTTTCCATAATATTTTAGTGATTCTGCTGTTTTTATAGATTTGGGTTAGGATTTGGAGGTTCTGATGGATAATTTCTATCTCTATAGGTTAGACATCTTATTATAGTGCTATTTGTTTTATCTTCTTCTGTAACATCTCTTATTTTTTTGTAAGTATTACCTTTTATAATAACTTCATCTGACCCTATTGAGAAAACTCTATATTCTGTTGGAGTTAATGGTTCTGATGAGTTAATTAACCCGCTCCAAAAATCTACAGATTTAATATTTATTTCTAAACTAACTTCTTTTGCCAATTGAGAATCTCTTTTTTCTATGAATCCCATTATTTAACTTTCATTATTTAGTTTATAATATATATTGCTCTTTGAAATATATAATATTTTAGAAAATTACATAGACCACAGCTTTTTAAACAGCTAATTATTCCTGATTAGATATAGAGTTAAATTAACTGAAATTAAAATGAAAATTCGTCAACCCATATGTACTGTTGCAGGTCATGTAGACCATGGAAAGACTAGCTTGCTTGATAGTATAAGATCAAGTAGTGTAGCTGAAGGTGAGGCTGGAGCTATTACTCAGAAGATTTCATTTACTTCATTTACAGCTGATAAACTAAAGGTGGCATGTCCTTTAATTGATAAGAAAGGCATAAAACTTGACATTCCTGGTTTTTTGTTTATTGATACTCCTGGACATGCAGCATTTAATAATTTAAGAAAAAGAGGGGGAAGCTTAGCTGATCTTGCTATTTTAGTTATTGATATCAATGAGGGTATAAAACCTCAAACAGCTGAAGTTATTCAAATTTTAAAGCAAAATAAAACACCATTTATTATAGCTTTAAATAAAATTGATAAAATAAATGGCTGGAATAGTAGTGGAGGAGAACTAGAAATGAGTGAGAGCATTGAAAGACAGCCAATTCATGTTAGACAAATGTTTGACGAAAAAATTTATACTTTAATGGCTTCTATTCAAAATTATGGTTTTGATCCAGAACTTTATTATAAAATAACTGACTTTACAAAACAGATAGCTATGGTTCCTTGCTCTGCTAAAACTCGTGAAGGAATACCTGAAATACTAATGGTTTTATGTGGTTTGTCACAGAAATTTCTTAAACAACAGTTAATGCTTGGAAATAAAGCTAAAGGTGTTATCCTTGAGATTAAGAAAGATAAAAATCTGAACTATATTGAAAGTATATTATATGATGGAGTATTATCTGTTGGTCAGGAAATTGCTATAGCTACTTTTGAAAATGCAATTATAACAAAAGTAAAATCAATCCATGTTATTCAGCCTTTAAGCGTTAAATTTAGTTCTCAAGAGAGTGTTTCAGCTGCAGCAGGTATAAGGCTTCAATTAGGTGATAAAATTGATGTTTTGCCTGGAATGCCATTTATGACCTTTGATAAATTGGAAGATGCTGAAAAAGAATTTAAGAAAGAAATTGCTGGCAATATTGAACTAGATAAAAAAGGAGTTATAATTAAAGCGGATTCTTTAGGAAGTTTAGAAGCTATGTTAGTTTTGTTAAGGGAAAGTAATATTAAAGTTGTTAAAGCAGGAATTGGAAGTATAAACAAAACAGACATACTTTCTGCAAAAGCTAACCTTAATATCGATGCTTTAGATGCTGTTGTTCTTGGATTTAATGTTGGGTTAGATGAAGAAGCTAATGAATTATCTAAAGGATATGGGAATATTAAAGTAATTTGTGATGAAGTTATATACAAACTCATTGAGAATTTCCAGAAATTTAGGGAGGAAAAAAACAAAGAAATTGAAAAATCAAGATTAATGGAATTATCAAGAGTGTGCAAATTGGAGATTTTACATCAGTATGTTTTTCATAATAGCAATCCTGCTATTTTTGGAGTAAAAATTGTGGCTGGAGATATTGTGTCTGGAATGGAGGTTATTGATAATAATAATGAAGTTATTGGAAGAATTAAGAATATTCAAGCTGATGGAAAAGGTGTTGAAGAAGCCAAAGAGGGAATGGAGGTTGCTATTTCAATTCCAGGTGTTACATTTGATAGACATTTAAAAGATATGAAATATCTTTATTCTGAAATTTCTGAAAAACAATTTAAGAAATTCAAAGATAACAGAGATCTTTTAAGTTCTAGTGAAATATCTGCTCTTCAAGAGATTAAGCAGATAAAACAAACAAGAAATTCTAGCTGGGGCGGATAAAAACATTTAAATATTGACAATTTTTTTAAAATAACATGAAACTAGTACAAAATATGTATGGGGCGAAAGGCGCTAATGGCGCTGGTTGTTATCATCTTTTCTAGTTTTAACTCTTTTAATAATAATCTTAATTCTAGTATAGAATTTAAAAACATTGATTCTTTATTTAATCTAAATTATGGCGATTGTAGCTCAATGGTTAGAGCGTCCGGTTGTGGTCCGGGAGACGGGGGTTCGATTCCCCCCTTTCGCTTCTGAGGATAAAAGCACTTTAAGTGCTGATTTAGTTCATTGTTTCTAATTTTAAGATTAGTTCTAAATTGAATTTTATTTTAACATTGTTTGTAAGGAGGTTTGTTAATAATGAAAGGTACTTTTATTGGATTTAGAAATGGAAAAAGTATATATGAATCTAAATACCTGAAAGAAAGAATGAGTAAGGTTATTAAATCTAGAATTGTTAATATAGGAAAGATGGCAAGAGAAACTGTAAAAGGATTTAGAGATATAGAAGGTAGCGAAGCTGAGAAAAGACTTGAGATTCAGAAAATTTTAATTAATGAATTTGAGAGATATGG
>Ga0208245_1002128_pt1 | contig 10644 bp, 8 predicted proteins | sample RifOxyC1_FD_184035 | JGI IMG/M metagenome (GOLD analysis project Ga0208245, IMG submission 184035) | Soil microbial communities from Rifle, Colorado - Rifle Oxygen_injection C1 (SPAdes) | ecosystem: Environmental > Terrestrial > Deep subsurface > Rock core/Sediment | place: Rifle, Colorado... | reverse complement strand
CCAGGTCAGGCGGAAGATCGCGCCAAGGCGCACCTGTGCGCATGATCCAAAACACAGCATTGATAAATAGGCGATTGTCCTGGGCTATGCCGCCCCAAGTTCCTTTCCTGCCCGGCAGGTGCGGTTCGAGTTTTTGCCAAACATGGTCTGAAATATCGTGCCGTCTGTGTGCTGGAAGAGTCATGGCATCCCACTTAAGAGGTTTGATAAGTGGGGCATGACAGCATTTTATCGAATTGTCAATCTCGTGACTACACTATCTAGCACAAATTTCCAAACCTGAATATTTGTCCAGTGTCCGTTCGCAAAAAGGAAAGGTTCCCTCAGATCGATAGTCAATACTTCCCTCAAAGTAGCAGCAAAAACGAGTTTTTCTGCTAGAAAATTCGTTTTTTACCCAACCCCAACTGCGGGTCCTATTTTCTACTTTTGATTAAAGTCCCCGCCCCCTTCTGCCGATAAGGAATCGTCCCCCTGAGTTTTTTCTTGGCGGGACGATTTTACGAACTTTGGCCTTCTGGCCCCGGAACCCTCCGGGGCCGGGGGCCAAATCTGCCCCACCACACAATGAAAAAACTGCTCCTTGCGCTGCTGGCCATGGGACTTGGATGTAGCCCTCTGCTGGCTGCAGATGTGAGTCTCTTGCTTGAAGGCGGTGCCGCCGCCGGTCAGACGACCTTTACGACCACAGACCAGGAAACCGGCTTTTTGAACCAGTCCCTGGACCATGACACCACCGGCGATGCCGCTTCGGTGGTTTTGCTGGCCACCGCCGATTCGGGTTTTGTGTTTGGGCTGGGGTACCAGAGTTTTAAGGTCAAAGGCCAGTCTGCCTGGGTTACCTTGGACAGCGGCTCTATTGCCGGTATCTCGCTCGACCAGATCGGGGCTCGGTTGACCACCGACAGCATGACGGTCTCCGGCCCGTTTGTGTCCCTGGGCTACAGCTTTGGGGACTCCTTCCGTTTTGCCCCCCAGGCAAGGCTTGGTTTTTCCAACCGGTATGAAGTAACCAGAACCGCCGATATCTTCTTAGAACTTGGCCCCATCAGGGTTGAAGACAGCGCCAGCGAAACTACGACCGCAACCGGCGGGACCTTTGCGATTGCTCTGCCGGTTTATTGGCGGCTCGGCCCGTTGACCTTGGGAGCGATGTACCAAGCAATGAGCGCAAAAGCGACCGTCACCGTGGACAATGAAACCACTGAATTTACGATCCACTCGGCATTCCAGCTGGTCTTGGGAGCCAATTTCTAGACCGACCTTCCCACCGTTCAACTCCCTTGCCCTTTGGTACCAAAAACTGAAGGGCAAGGTTTTTCACCCCCCGCCCCCTTTGCCCCTCAGCCCTTTTGAAGGTTTTGCGCATTTCCCGTTCCCCTTTTGGCCTCGGTTCTTGTACAATCGGCCCAAAACCCCTTGTCCCCAACCAAAGATGAACTTTCCCCTGTTCCACCACCGTGTTTGCGCCTCCGATGCGGCAGACGAGCTGCTGGTCCGCAAGGAAGTCACCGGGATGAAGTTGCACCTGGGGTTCAAGGTGGCTTTGTTGGTGTACCTGTTGTTCTCCGAATTGTTTTTGGAGACCCACGGGTTGCAGGACTATAAGCTTTCGGCGCTTTACATTGTGCTTTTGGGAGTGGAATTTTACTTTTTCCGCTGGCTGAACTGTAAAAAAAACCTTACGGCCATTGGCTTTTTTAGCCTGCTGGTGGACATGGTCCTGATTACCGCCCTGCCTTTTGCTTGGTACCACTTAGCGGGAGGGGACGGGGTCTCCAGGGCCTACCTGCTCAAGACCTCCATGCCCTTGGTGGCCATTGGCCTGATCCTGGCCAGCGGTTTCGCTTTGCGGCCCCTGTACCCGTTGCTGCTTTCCTTGGGCGCTTTTGGGGTGACCGTCGCACTCTATTTCTGGGCCGCACAGGACCCCCGGATGGTCCTTTCCAACGATTTTGAGGCCTCCATGCTGGGTCCGGCGATTCACCCCAGCCTGTACTGGATCACCAGCTTCAGCTTGGTCCTGATCGGCGGGGTGGTCTCGTTTTTTGCCCTCACCGCCCGGAACACAGTGTTGGAGGCAGTCCAGCTGGACCGGGCCAACCAACAGCTGGGCCGGTACTTTTCCCCCAAGGTGGCCTCGGCCATCGCCGGTTCGGCCAACTCGCTGCTCAAACCTGGGGGCAAGCGGCAAAAGGTGGCGGTGATGTTTTGCGACCTACGGGACTTCACCGGATTCTCCGAAAACCGCAGCCCCGAAGAAGTGGTGGCCTTTTTGAGCGACTACCACGAACGGATGGTCAAGGTGATCTTTGAACATGGCGGCACGTTGGACAAGTTTTTGGGGGACGGCATTTTGGCCACCTTCGGGACCCCCGAGGCCGGGGAGTCCGACCTTTCCAGGGCTGTAGAATGTGGCCTCTCGATGAAAAAGGCCCTGGCCGAGTTGAACGCCCAACGGGTCACCGCCGGGCTGGAGCCGGTGGGCCAAGGGATTGGGATTCATTACGGAGAGGCGATTGTGGGCAACATCGGCAGTTCCGAGCGGCTGGAATACACGGTCATCGGCGACACGGTCAACCAAGCGAGCCGGATCGAGAGTGCCTGCAAGACCTTGGGGGTGGATTTTTTGGTCAGCCAAACCGTCAAGGACGGGCTGGTGGACCTCTACCCCTTTAAGGCGATGGGCGAAGTGGAGGTCAAAGGCAAACTGGCCCCGCTCTCCCTCTTCACCTTTGAATCCGCCTTGTTCGCCGGGGTTTGAGGCCGGTTTGGGGTGGCCCCCCCAAAAAAAACAGGGGCACTAAGACCTGGGTTTCTAGGACCTACCAATGTAAATTCCAAACTGTCCTTCGGTGGTTCCAAAGCGAGTCCAGGTTGACCGCAAACCGCTACAGTCGGCACAAACGATTGGGGCGGGTTCGGCCTGCCAAGGGGCTGCATCAGGGCTATGGTGGAGCAGGGATCAAGTGACAGAGGTGAGCCAGCCCCGCCCGCTCCCCAAAGGGAAGAGCGGGCGGGGTTTTGGGTGTTAGCGGGACTTGAAGGCGAAGGTTAAGGCCTCTTTTTTGAGGTCGATCTTGACCTCTCCGCCTCGGATCAATTTGCCGAACAGGATCTCGTCGGACAGCCGGTCTTTGATCTCTGCTTGGATCACCCGGCCCAAAGGCCTTGCGCCCATTTCCGGGTCGTAGCCCTTTTTGGCCAGCCAAGCCCTGGCCTTGGCGGTCAGGTTGAAGGTGATTTTCTTTTCGTGCAGTTGGTGTTCCAGTTCTGCGATAAACTTGTCCACCACCGTTTCCATCACCGATTCGGTCAGGCTGTTAAAGTTGACGATCCCGTCCAGCCGGTTGCGGAACTCCGGCGGGAAGTGCCGGTCAATCGCTTCGTTTTCCTTGCCCTGTTTGGTTGACCCAAAACCTATCGCCCCGGCCCCACCTTCGGAAGAGCCAACGTTGCTGGTCATGATCAGAATCACGCTCTTGAAGTTGGCGGCCTGACCGTTGTTGTCGGTCAAAGTGGCCCGGTCCATCACCTGAAGCAGGATGTTGTAAATGTCCGGGTGGGCCTTTTCGATCTCGTCGAGCAGCAAAACACAATGGGGGTGTTTGCGGATCGCTTCGGTCATCAACCCGCCCTGCTCGAAACCGACGTAGCCCGGAGGGGCCCCGATCAGGCGGCTGACCGAATGTTTTTCCATGTATTCGCTCATGTCCAACCGCTCAAAATGGACCCCCAGGATCTTGGCGATTTGTTTGGAAACCTCGGTCTTGCCCACCCCCGTCGGTCCGGCGAACAGGAAGCTGCCGATCGGTTTGTCGATCGCCCCCAGCCCCGCCTTGTTGCGCTTGATGGCAGTGACGATGTGGTGGATCGCATTGTCTTGTCCAAAGACCTTTTCCTTGAGTTTGCCTTCCATCTCCGCCAAGGCCCCCACTTCATCCCGACCTTTGGCTTTGATCGGAATGCGGGCGATTTTGGAGACCACCCGCTCAATGTCCACTACATTGATCGCCCGTTTGGCCCGTTTTTTCAACGGCAAGAGCATCACCGCCGCCCCGGCTTCATCGATCACATCAATCGCCTTGTCCGGCAAAAAGCGGTCGTGGATGTACTGGGCGGAAAGCTCCGCTGCGGCTCGTAAGGCGCTGTTGGAATACTTGAGCCCAAAGTAGGCTTCATACCGTTCCCGGAGGCCCAGGAGGATCTGGTAGGTTTCCTCCAAGCTCGGCTCAGGGATGTCGATCTTTTGGAACCTGCGGCTCAAGGCCCGGTCCTTGTCGAAAAAATTCCGATATTCGGTGTAGGTGGTAGCGCCGACACACCGAAGATTGCCGGTGATCAAGGCGGGTTTGAGGATGTTGCTGGCATCCATCGAGGAACCGCTGGTCGCCCCTGCGCCTACAATGGTGTGGATCTCGTCGATGAACAGGATCGCTTTGTCCCGCTCGCCCACTTCTTGGATCACGGTTTTGAGCCTTTGTTCAAAGTCCCCCCGGAACTTGGTCCCCGCCAAAAGGCTGCCCATGTCCAAGGAATAAACTTCGCCGTCCTTGAGGGCCTCGGGGACCTCTCCGGCCTCAATCTTGAGCGCCAAGGCCTCGGCAATGGCGGTCTTGCCCACCCCTGGTTCGCCGACCAGAATCGGGTTGTTTTTTCTCCTCCGGCACAAGACCTGTAAGGTCCGCTCCAGTTCCAGGTCACGGCCTACCACCGGGTCCAACTTCCCTTCCTTGGCCATTTGGGTCAGGTTTTGGGTGTAGGCATCCAAGCTGCCTTTTTTGGCTGCTCCGGCGGTCTTGCCGGTCTGAGGCCGTTCTCCGCCCAGGTTTGTTTCGGGGCCGGGATTGTCTTTTTTGACCTCCCCGTGGCTGATGGTCCGCAAGATGTCCAGCCGCTCGATCCCCTGGCTGCGCAGGAAATAGACCGCATGGGAATCAACCTCTTTGAAGAAGGCGGCCAGCACATCCCCCCCATCGGCCTCTTTTTTGCCTGAACTTTGGACATGTTTCATCACCCGGTGCATCAACCGTTGGAAGGCCAAGGTTTGCAGCGGTTCCTGGTCCACCTCTTCGGGCAGGCTGGGGACCTGGGTGTTGAGGTACTGGTCCACCAGTTTCTTCAGTTCCTCCACGTCCCCGCCGCATTCTTCCAAGATCACGGAGGTCACATGGTCGTGGAGCAGGGCAAAAAAGACGTGTTCCAAGGTCACATATTCGTGCCGACGCTTTTTTGCGTCCCTTACGGCAGAGATCAGGGAGATTTCCAGCTCACGGCTCAACATCGATTTACTCCTCCTCAATACTGGCTTTCAGCGGATATTCATGCGCCTGAGCAAGTTCGTGAACCTTAGCGATCTTGGTTTCGGCAATCTCGTAGGGGAAGACCCCGCAAAGGCCGCTACCTTGATTGTGAACATTGAGCATGATTCGCATGGCGGACATCTCGTCTTTACGAAAGACATCCATCAAGATTTGCACCACAAACTCCATCGGGGTGTAGTCATCGTTGTGCAACAACACCTTGTAAAGCCTCGGCTGATCTAGCCTGCGCTCCTCTTGGGTTTGGGAGTGGCCTTGCTCCTTGGCACCTATTTTCGGGGACATGAACTCAAAACGTTGGATAGAAAAGGGTTAACACTCCCACAGGACAGGCCCCCAAAGGACGAGCCCTTGTTGCCGGTTTGGACCGATCCCGATTTATTGGTGAACCGACCAACCCGAAGTTACCACGGGGCCTAGAATTTGTCAGTAATTATCTTACTCTCCAACCCTCGCCCATCTTGGCCTACAGTGCCTTTGAGGCCGTATCCCCGGGGGCTTTGGGTGGAGGATTTTGCAGCCTTGTCATGCAAGGTTTTGGCGATGTTGAGGACCGTGTGCACATAGGGTCTGGAGTTGTTGTAGGCCCAAACCGCTTCTTCGTTGTCCTTGTGGGTCAAGCCACGTTTCCAGCCGTGGCTTTGCAGGTAGTTGGCGGTCGAGAAGATGGCATCCCCAAAGTGGGAAAGGTTGATCTCCCCGTTTTGGTCCCCGTCAAAGCCCCATTTGAGGTAGCTTGAAGGCAGGAACTGGGGCAGCCCGAAGGCCCCGGCGTAAGAACCCTTGTAGTGGTAGGGACTTTCGCCGTTGGCCGCCGAGAGCGTCAACAAGGCGGTCAGTTCGCTCTTGGCCCATTCCGCCTTTTTGGCCAACCGTTCCAGGTAATGCACCTGCTCCGGGTCCGTCCCCGGCGCAATGGGGTAGGCCCCTTGGTTGTTGTCGAACTCCACCAGCAGGGAGGCAAAAACCCCGATCACCGGATAACGGCCCATCACGTTGCCAAACCCGGTTTCCACCAACAAAATAGCCACCAGAACCTCTGAATCCACCTCAAACTGTCGGCTCGCCTGTTCCAAGGTCGCTTCCCAACGTTTTTGGAACCGCTTGGCCAAGTGCATGGAATAGGGGTTCATAAAGTCGGCATAGTCCCGGTGGGTCTCTTGGGTGAGCAGGTTCTTTTTGATTAGGGACTCAATCCGCTCCAGACGGGGGTCGCCAAACACCTGGGTCAGGTACTGCCGGTCGAACTGGGCTTCAAACATCGAGATCAGTCGGTCCTGCTCTTGGGCGCTGAAGGCCTTCTCCAAAGGCACCGCAGGGGCTACCTCGGACATCCCCCGCAGGGGTGCCAAGAAGGCAAGGACAAAAACAAAAAGAAAGCCAAGGCCCAACTTGCGGTTTGTCATCTCTTTAGGCCCAAAGGCCGGAACGGAGGTTTGAGGTCAGGGTAACAAAATTTTGTCCAAAACAAAAGGGCTGGGATTGGTAGCTTCACTTGGACAAATAGCTCAGAAGGTTGCCGGCCTCCCCTGTCCTTTAACGGGGAGGGAGACCAGGGCTTTTCCGGCTCAAGGGGAAAGGGAATTTGTGACCTAAACCTCACTTGGACTCCACCGGGTCCGCCCCTCAACCTGCCCCTTTTGATTCCCTCTCCTTTTGATTCTCTCTTTTATTCAAAGGTCGTTCCAAAAAATCCACACCCGGCAATTTCTTCCGCTTTCTCTCTTTCCAAGCCCAAGATTTTGCTGTACAAAGGAGCGAACTCGCCCTTGAGGAGAGGTGGATGCAAGAATCTTGGTGGGTTGAATACAGTCTTTTTATTGCGGAACTTCTGACCGCTTTGGGCCTACTCGCTTGGGCCGCCGGGAGGTTGGCGAAAAATGCCGTCCACGGGGCCAGGGCCAAAGAGGGACGGCTTTTGGTTCGCTCCTTGGCCAGAGAATTGGGGCAAGATCCTGGGTCCTTGGACCTGGGGTTCCTCCCCAAGAACGAAGCCAAGGCCCACCGGAAGCGGGCCAAAGCCAGAAAAAAAGCCGACCGACCTCGGCTGTTCGTGTTGGATTTTACCGGTGATGTCCGGGCCAGCGGGGCCCAGGGGCTGGCCAAAGAGGTGAACAACCTCTTGGGGTTCGCAATGCCGGGGGACCAAGTGCTGGTGCGGCTCGAAAGCCCCGGCGGAGCGGTTACCGGGTACGGTTTGGCGGCCAGCCAACTGCTCAGGATCAAGGCCCGGGGTCTGCCCTTGACGGTGGCGGTGGACAAGGTTGCCGCTTCGGGGGGCTACCTGATGGCGGCGGTGGCCGACCGGATCCTGGCCGCACCCTTTGCAGTCATCGGTTCCATCGGAGTGGTGGCCAGCCTGCCCAACTTCCGGCGGCTCCTGGAGGACCAAAAGGTCGATTTTGAGCAGATCACCGCTGGGGAATACAAACGCACCCTGACCCTGTTCGGAGAGAACACCGAGAAAGGCCGGGCCAAGGTCCAAGAGGAAGTTGACCAAGTCCACCGGCTGTTCAAGGACTGGGTCGCCCGGTTCCGGCCCCAGATGATTCTGTCCCAAGTGGCTACCGGCGAATGGTGGCATGGCGCTGCGGCGCTGGATTTGGGTTTAATCGACCAAGTCCTGACCAGCGACGAATTTTTGACCCAACAGGCCCAAGACCTCAAGGTGGTGGGCCTCAAGTGGCAAGAGCCCAAGGCCCGAGCGGGTTTTTGGGGCAGGATGGCCTCGTCTTTGGGCGCAATCAGCGTCCCAACCTAGTATAAACTTGCAACAGGAACAAGGCTATGGAACTTAGAGACCCCATCTTGGTGGTGGACGATGAAGTGGAAATGCGTATCGCCATGAGCGCCGCCCTTAAAAAATGTGGCTTCCCGGTCGAGCTTTCCCACAACGCCATTGATGCGCTCAATAAGTTTAAGAAAAAGGAATACAGTCTGGTCATCACCGACATGACCATGCCCAAACGAAGCGGGATTGAGCTTTTAAAGGACCTCAAGGCCATCAACCCCGAGGTCCCGGTGGTCCTGATCACCGCTTACGGCACCATCGACACCGCCTTGGCAGCGATGAAACACGGGGCTTTCGACTATGTGCAAAAGCCCTTTGACTTCGACACCTTCATCTTTTTGATCGAACGGGCTTTGGCCTCTCGCCACGAGGCCCCTGCCGCCCCGGAGCGCCCGGCCAGTTTGGCCAAAAAAGCCAAAAAAGGGGAGGTCAAAAGCAAAACCAGCTTCAAGGACATCATCACCCAAGACGAAGGGATGCGGGGCCTGCTCCAGGTGGCCAAGAGCATCGCCGTCAGCAAGGCTACGGTGCTGATCCAAGCCGAATCCGGTACCGGCAAGGAACTGCTGGCCCGGTACATCCACAACAATTCGGAACGTAAAGAAGCACCCTTTGTGGCGGTCAACTGTGCGGCCTTGCCCGAAAACCTCTTGGAATCCGAGCTGTTTGGCCACAAAAAGGGCAGCTTCACCGGAGCGACTAACGACCACCGAGGCAAGTTTGAACAGGCCCAAGGGGGGACGATCCTGCTCGACGAAATCAGCGAGATGCCCCTTTCCCTCCAAGCCAAACTGCTGCGGGTTTTGCAAGAATACGTGGTGGACCGGGTCGGCGGGACCGAATCGATTCCCGTGGATGTCCGGGTGATCGCCACCACCAACCGGGACCTGATGGAATCGGTCAACCAAGGGGACTTCCGGGAAGACCTCTACTTCCGACTCAACGTGATCCCCCTCCACCTCCCCCCCTTGCGGGAACGGAAGGTGGACGTGCAGCTTTTGGCCAATTATTTCATTGAGAAACACTCGGAGATCAACAGCCTGGAGCCCCCCAAGGTCCATGAGGACGTTTACAAGCTCCTGGAAAACTACAACTGGCGGGGCAACGTCAGGGAGCTGGAAAACGTGATGGAACGGGCGCTACTCTTGTGCGACCAAAAAAGCATCCTGGTGGCCAACCTGTTGATGACCCCCAAGGCGATCACCCAGCCCCAACATGCCCAACCCAAGCAGGATGCCCGTCCCACCTCCCCGGCCGCCCCATCGAGCGGAGCGGAGGGGTTAAAGATCGAGGTGGGGATGACCTTGGGGGAGATCGAAAAACTGGTGATTTTAAAAACCTTGGAGCAAACCGAACAAAACAAAACCAAAACCGCCGAGGTCCTGGGCATCAGCATCCGCACCTTGCGGAACAAGCTCAACGAATACAAGGTGCAAGACTAGGAGCCCCTGGGGCCTCCCCTCGGCCCCGGACTGCCGATCCGCCAAAAACCACGGTCCCAGGGCCGAGGTCTGGCTCCCGCCCGCTTTGTCAGGAATCCAACCCTTTGGGCCCCAAACCTGTCGGATTTCCTGCACCGCTCCAAGAGGGGTTCCCCTGACCTTGGACCTCCCTGAGGTGGGTTTGGAGCCAACTGGGAACAAAACCTCCAAGGTTGGACGGGGTGCCTGTCCTACCAAGCAAAGGAGCCCCTGTTTTCGTGGAACTGGAAAGCAAGGGGCGGTTTTGGCACCAACCTGGAATAATACCTCTAGGGCCAACCTTGCCCCAACCTGGAACAAACCCCCGAGGAAACGGCTGGGCATGGATCGGGCCGCCTGAGCCCCCCCCCTCTTGGTCCGGCCCAGAATCGGGATCTTTGCTCTCCTGGGATGTGAGCTATTCATCTCTGATCATTAGCTGTTTTTCAGACTGCAACAAAATTCTTGACCCATACTTCATTCCTGGTTATGTTCGCAAATTACGATTGGGCCGTCGCCAAGCGGTAAGGCAACGGGTTTTGATCCCGTCATACCTAGGTTCGAATCCTAGCGGCCCAGCCAGCTTCCACGCCTCACGATTGCCCCAAGCCTTTAGTGACTCAAGCGGGAGTAGCTCAGTTGGTCAGAGCATCTGCCTTCCAAGCAGAGGGTCGCCGGTTCGAATCCGGTTTCCCGCTCCAGTCACCCTCAGCATTTATAGCCTTCGGCGGTCATTCCACCAAAACCAAGTTAATACATATTATATTGCCATATTTTACCCCCATTTTGTTCCCTCCGTGGTGGGTAAGAATTTGCGCGGTTGGGGTTTCATTATAGCTGTCGCTACTGGGGCCATGTGGACCTACGACAACTCGGTACGTATCCCAATCAACAAAATCGAGGGCTGCTCCAGCAATAAAAGCTAGGCAAGATTTCCATCTAAGCGTTGGCCGAGTGATTGCGTTACCCTCTAGATAGTGTAGTCACGAGATTGTGGCCCAAAGAAAAATGCACCTGATATGAATTGCCGCCAAGAAGGAATTCGCATTTTTCGTGTATCTGGTGGCAATTC
>Ga0208245_1002127_pt1 | contig 10644 bp, 10 predicted proteins | sample RifOxyC1_FD_184035 | JGI IMG/M metagenome (GOLD analysis project Ga0208245, IMG submission 184035) | Soil microbial communities from Rifle, Colorado - Rifle Oxygen_injection C1 (SPAdes) | ecosystem: Environmental > Terrestrial > Deep subsurface > Rock core/Sediment | place: Rifle, Colorado... | reverse complement strand
GTCCTGGTTTACTGTCCGACGGTTTGATCAAAATTCGCCAGATCGCTATCCAGCGAAGTGGTGTTGATTTTGGCGGCATCCGCCTCGATGGCATTGATGTCTGTCGAGGTGTCGTCTATCTTAACTTCGCCAGTGGTGGCGCTCGGTCCAGCGGTTGGGGCTGACTGAGGATTTTGATTGAGGCGAGTGAATAACATATACACTCCGCCGACAATTAAAATCGTCATAACCAACACCACTCCGATCATTGGCCCTTGGCCTTCATTGTTTTGTACCCCATCCATATGACTTTTTTAGTTAGCGCTTTTAATTAAAGTAATAGCTTCGACTATTTTAGCATGAGTGGTCCGAAGTGGTCCGAATCTTGGCAATTGTTGAAGAAGCGGCGTTTTTGGTGTCGGCAATCAATTTGGTATCAGTCGAAGTGAGAAGCAAGTCAAACTTGGCGGGTAAGAGGGCAAATTCAGCTTTAGTGGCATCAAGAGCCGTTTGGGCGATGACAATTTTAGCGTTGATGGCGGTAACATCCTTGCCATCCTCAGCCATCTCCTTGGCCCGATTGCTAGTGCGGGTGAGCAAGTTAGTCAAGTTTTTGATTTGTTGACTGATACGTTGAAGCATATTATCGGCAAAAATACCGACTCGTTGGGAACGTAATTGGTCAATTCTTCCTCTGGTTTCTTGTTTCAAATCTTTTCGTTCTTCTTTATTCTCTTTTCCTTTCATTTCTGAAGTGCTAGCTTTTAAATATTGACGTTCGAGTTTAATTTTGTCTCGAAAGTCTGTCATGGTTTTCTTCCAGCCTTCGCGATAAAACAAGCCACCATCATCGATTTTTCTAAGGGTAGCGGTGGCCGTTCTCGTTCCGACTTCAAAGTCATCATCGTCAATTTTTCTCAGATTGGCGTTATTGGTAGTGGCTTCAGCTCCAACGACTACTGGCAAAGCCATAACGAGGGCCAACATTAGAATGGTTATTTTTTTCATAAAATTATAGAATTAGTTATTAAGTAATAATTTAGAGGTTAAAATCCCTCTTTTGATTGATACGTTTTAGTTTGGATAGTCCTTTCAAGCATTGTAAACCTAAAAGCTAAAAAAGAAAAATCCCCGCCCCCTACCAGACGGTAGAGGGCGGGGTTCTTTTGGCGTTTTACTCCGCCTCGGTGATTTCTTCAGGTGTGACAGCTGGCGTTTCATCACTGCCGTCGTCGACTAGTCCCTCGTCTAGGTCATCTGCTTCTTCTGCCACCGGGACATCTTTTACCGCCACTTCTGGTGAGCTGATGTCGATTTTCCAGCCAGTTAGTTTGGCGGCCAGGCGGGCATTTTGGCCACCTTTACCGACGGCTAACGAAAATTGTTCTGGGTCAACTTCTACCTTGGCCTCGCGGTTATCTTCATCAAGCACTACGGAGTGAATTTTAGCTGGAGACAGGGCGTTGCTAATCATCGTTTCAGTCTTTTCCGACCATTCAATAATATCAATCTTTTCTCCGCCGAGTTCGCCAATGACCGTCGAGACGCGGGAACCCTTCTGACCGACACAGGACCCGACCGGATCGATGCTGGGATCATTGGAGAAAACCGCAATTTTAGTTCGAGAGCCAGCTTCACGAGCAATGGCCTTGATTTCCACAGCGCCACTAGAAATTTCCGGGGCTTCGAGGCGAAAAAGTTCCTCGACTAGTTTGGGATGGGAACGGGAGAGGCGGAGAGAAATGCCGCGCGGGGTCTCCTCGACCGCATAGAGATAGGCGCGAATTCGTTCGCCCTGACGATAAAACTCGCCTGGGATTTGGTCTTCGTAACCGAGTAGACCGATAGTTCGGCCCAATTCGACAAAAACATTGCCCCGTTCGATTTTTTGAACCTTACCACTAACAATTTCACCTTCACGACCAGAGTATTCTTCCAAAATCGCACCCTTTTCCGCTTCGCGAATGCGTTGGATGATCACTTGTTTAGCTGTTTGAGCGGCAATCCGGCCAAAATCATCTTGAGTCTCGAGTGGAAAAATCAATTCATCGCCCACTTTGGCATCTTTTTTGATTTTCTGGGCATCTTCGAGCAGAAGATGATGTTCCTCGTTGTAGCGAGGTAGTTCTTCTTCCTGGTTTTCATTTGGCGTCTCGGCCTCTTCTTCGTTGTCAGTGACAAAGCGAACGGTTGAGTCGTCAACAACAATCTTGACTTGATAAAAATCAGTCTTGCCGGAATCAAAGTCCAACTTAGCTCTGATAATCTGACCTCGTTTACCGAAATCTTTTTTATAGGCCGCAGTCAGGGCATCCTCGATGGCTCCGAGAATTTTATCCTTGGGGATATGGCGTTCTTCCTCGAGTTGTTCGAGGCTGGCTTTGAGTTGTTTTAAGTCGATCATGTTAATAAATTAAAAATTAAAAATCTAAAATTAAAAATTTTTGGTCCATTTCTACTAAAAAATGTCCGGCGTCAAGGCGGACATTACTACCAGCTATTTTACTACTATCAAATCAGTTGTCAACAGTTTCCTCAAAATTACTATTGTTTCGTCCCCGATTGAGAGTAAACTATAAACATGACACAGCCTCTCAAAAAACTGCTAAAGATTTTTTCTATCATTCTTTTTATCCTCGCCCTGTCCCTCGGCCTCTACGCCTGGTGGTGGAAGACCAATCAACCGATCGTCCCCGAGGCTAAAAAAACTTTGACCGAAGCCGAACAGTTTGATCTACTAAAAAAACTCCAGGCCGATGCCCCAGCCAATCCACTTTCCACCGCCGAATCAGTCAAAATTTTAAAAGCCCTCCAAGCTGATACACCAGCCACTCCGCTTTCCCGCGACGAACAATTTAAACTTTTACAAGCTTTACAACAATAATTAATCTTTAATCATCTCTATGTTCAAATTAAAAATTTTTCTTCCGGTCGTTATTGGTTTGCTTTTGGTTTCCAGCTCTGTCGCTCTAGCCGTTATCACTCTCCCCGCCACTCCTGGCACTTGTACTGATGCCGAAAAGCTTACTATCCCGGGCTGTCTACCACCCATCAATGTGAGTCTGACGGAACAGAAAAAAGATGGTGGCCTCATTCTGGGTTCTTTGCTTGTTAATAATAGTGCCACGATTATGAGCAAGTTTGGCATCGGTGCGGCTTCACCCATTCCTAATGGCCCCAAACTCTATATCCAAGATACTGGCACTGGTTTCTTGACTTTAGCCATGTTAAAAAATACCAATTTGGCTGGTTCGAGTGCCATTTCTTTTAACTCTGGTGGCGCTGATGCTTTCTGGGGTATCAATGGGCCTAATCGGTTGGACGCTAATCCTAATCAAGTTTTTATGGGTAATGGTAATGCCAATGGAGGCTTCCTCTTTTTCACCGGTGGTGGAGAATTGGGTGGCGAAGTGTCCAACGAAAGAATGAGAATTACTTCGACTGGCAATGTGGGCATCGGTACCACTAACCCCACGACCAAACTGACAGTCAACGGCTCGGTGACGATCGCTGATGGCACTCAAGGGGCGGGTAAAGTTTTAACTTCCGATGCTAATGGCAAGGCCAGTTGGGGGACGGGGGGCGGGGGCGGAACAGGTTTGGAGGCTCTTAATAAGCACTACTTTATCACCGCTACCACTTATAACGGCAATCTCGGCGGAGTGGCTGGGGCTAATACCAAATGCAACGCCGATGCTAACGCGATAGCAGGAAAAAGCTATGTGGCGATTCTTTATGGGCAGCTCCCTGATTATCTTAATCATAATGGGCAATCTTTTCATAGAGATTTTAGATTAAAGTTTTATAATTTATCTTATGGGGAGTCTAGATCAGTATTTGCTGTCGGTCTTAATTCTATTGGGCCAGAGACCGATTCTTCAAAATATAAAAATTCAGGTTCTTTTTGGAGGGGAGATAGCTTGTTAGCGTATCATTGTCTCAATTGGACTTCTTCAGCTTTGTTAAAACGGGCATATTTAGGTAATATTGGATGGTCAACTGGCAGGGGAGAAGTAATGATGGACGTAGGAATGATTGACAACGTTTCAGATTCCGGGTCTTGTTCTTCGTTGAAATCACTTTTATGCGTAGAGAGATAATGAGATAATGGGGTCAGCCACTATTTATCATTTTTCCATTTCCCCAGAAAATCCCGCGCGCCGAAAGGCGCGCGGGATTTTTTACCCAAAATTTTTTGGTAGTGAGTAGCTAACGGTGTATAATTCACCCTATCTAAGTAAGATTTTAAATTTTTACTTTTTAATCTTATAAAAAATTTAAAATCTAGATTTGACCAATATCTTGGGCGTTTAATCAAGACAATAAGATATTAAAAATTTTATAAAAGATAGCTATTGTTAAGTAAGGTCAAATCTACTTAATAGGGTAAATCCAATAAACTCTTCTAATCATGAATGAAACTGATTTACAACTAAAAAGTTTTCTTCTCGATTCACGTTTAATCTCCAAAGCTGATTTAGAATTGGCCGAAAGTGAAGCTATTGACCGAGAGAGTAAGCTCGAAGATATTATCATTGGCAAAGGTCTGGTGACGGAGAACGATTTACGTCGCGTTAAATCCCATATGTTGGGCATTCCTTTTGTTGATCTCAAAAAAGAAAAAGTGGCCAAGGAAATTTTATCACTGATCCCCGAACCAATTGCTCGTAAACACAATATCATTGCTTATCGTCGCAGTGATCTGGGGCTAGAGGTAGCGATGCTGGACCCTCTCGATCTGGAAGCCATTGATTTTCTCAAAAAAAGTTTGGGTTTGAAAGTTTTGCCCCGGCTGACTGATAGCGAATCGATCAGCAACCTGCTCGTCCAATATCAAAAGAGTCTCAAAGCGGAGTTTGGTGACATTATTAGTCGCGAAGCTAAAATGTTGGGTCAGAATGATGGAACGATTGAAGATGCCGAGGATCTAAAAAAGCTGGCCGAGGATTTACCGGTCGTTAAAATTGTTGATTCGCTTTTATCCCACGCTATTTTACAGAAAGCTTCTGATATTCACATTGAACCTTATGAAAAAGAATTGATTATCCGTTATCGGATCGACGGTCTCTTACATGATGCTATGATTTTACCCAAAGAAGCTTCGGCCGGAGTAATCGCCAGAATTAAAGTTCTCTCCAATCTCCGCCTCGATGAAAAACGCCTGCCCCAAGACGGCCGTTTCAAAATCGATAATGACAACCAGCGGGTGGCTTTTCGGGTCTCAATTCTACCGACTTATTTTGGAGAAAAAATCGTCATGCGTCTCCTGCCCGACTCAGTGAGTGGTTTTACGCTCGAAGGTTTGGGTTTCCACGGGCCATGGCTGGAACATATTCAAAGGGCGACTAAATCTTCAGTGGGCATGATTTTGGTAACGGGGCCGACCGGTTCCGGTAAGACGACGACTCTCTATACTATTCTCGATATTTTAAATCAGCCCGATGTCAATATTTCGACGGTCGAAGATCCGATCGAATATCAGCTTCCCCGAGTCAATCAGACCCAAGTCAAACCGGAAATTGGTCTAACTTTTGGTTCTGGTTTGCGGGCTCTAGTGCGTCAAGATCCGGATATTATTATGGTGGGGGAAATCCGCGACAAGGAGACGGCCAATCTGGCTATCAATGCCGCCTTGACTGGCCACTTGGTCTTGTCGACTCTTCACACCAATTCGGCTTCCGGCGCCATCCCGCGTTTCCTCGATATGGGAGCGGAGCCTTTTTTGCTGGTTTCGACCCTCAATATTGTCATTGCTCAGCGTTTGGTGCGAAAATTAATTCCCGAAAAAGCTGAAAAATATTTCTTATCTCCCGCCGAAATCAAAGAATTAGCTGAAAAAATCAATTTGGACCGGGTGCTCCAGGCTTTGATTGCGGAAAAGATTGTGCCGGAGAACACCACTTGGGACAAAGTGCCATTTTATCGATCCCTGGCTGGGAACGATGAGCCTTATAGTGGTCGAGTGGGGATCCATGAAGTCTTGGACGTCTCGCGGGCCATCAAGGATATGATTATGAAAAATGCCACGGCTGATGAGATCGAAGATCAGGCCAAAAAAGAGGGGATGATGACGATGATGGAAGATGGTATTTTCAAGGCCGTGATGGGTGTCACTACTATTGAGGAAGTTTATCGAGCCACGGCGGAATAGATTAAAGATTATCCTCGATGCAAATGATACGAATTAAATGCACGAATCTACGAATACTGATAAAATGATTTTGTATTTACCCAGTGGAATAAATTTACTTTGTAAATTTAGCTTCGCTATTCCATAGGGTGAATTCGTAGTATTCGCATGCATTCGCATATTGGCATCGCACTTAAATTTTTAATTTACTACCGTGAAATTCTACTTTAAAGCCAAAAATATGGAGGGTAAGGAACTCATGGCCGAACGTGAGGCTGTTGACCGTTTTACTTTGGCTCGTGACTTGCGTGATGAAGGCTGGGTGCTGATTGTGGCCAAAGACATCAGCAAGATGAAAAAATCTTGGCTGGGCAAATTGTCTCTCGGCTCGATGTTTGCGGGGCGAATCAATTTGAAAGATAAAATTTTATTTGTGAATAATCTCGGCGCCATGGTCGGAGCCGGGCTACCTCTGTCTCGGGCTTTGGCCGCTATTTCTCGTCAAACAAAAAAGAAAGTTCTCAAATCGATGCTGGAAGCGATCGGTGTTCGTATCGGTCAGGGAGAAAGTTTAAGTCGAGCCTTGAGCCAATATCCGGAGACTTGGCCGGAAATTTTTACGGCGATGATCGGGGTGGCGGAAGAATCCGGCAAACTACCAGAAACTTTGAAAACCCTCGGCGATCAATTGTCTAAAACTTACGATTTAAAACGCAAAGTGAAAGGGGCGATGATTTACCCGGCGGTTATCATTACAGCCATCATCATTGTTGGGGTTTTAATGTTGATTTTTTTGATTCCGATTTTGGCGGCCACCTTTGCGGAAATAAAAGTTGAGTTGCCCCTATCGACGAGAGTGGTGATTGGCATTAGCAATCTACTGGCTGACCACTATCTGATTTTTATCGTTCTGGTTTTAGGTTTGGGTTTGGGGGTTTGGAGATTTGCTAAGACTAAGATCGGTTCACGCTTATTGGATCAGATAATTATGAAGTTGCCGGTAATAGGTGAGCTCAATAAAAAATATAATTCGGCTACGATCATGCGGACGGTTTCTTCTTTGATTGAGGCGGGAGTTAGTTTGGTCGAATCTTTGACTATTACTCAAAAAGTGGCCGGTAATGTTTTTTATCAAGAAGCTTTGGTTTTGGCAACGGAAAAAGTTCAAAAAGGCGTCACTTTATCGTCTATTTTTAATGAACACGAATACCTGTTTCCAATTTTTGTTGGAGAGATGACGATGGTGGGGGAGGAAACCGGTAAATTGCCGGAAATGCTTTTACGTGGGGCGGTTTTTTATGAAGAAGATATCGATCAGGCGACGAAGAACTTATCGACCATTATCGAACCGGTCTTGATGATTTTAATCGGTATCGCCGTTGGTTTTTTTGCGGTCTCGATGCTCGGCCCGATGTATTCATTGTCGAGCGCGATAAAATAACTCGATGCGAATGATACGAATTCACCCTATGGAATAGCGAAGCGAAATTTGTCAAAAAAACTTTCTTAATTTCAAAATGGTTGGGCTTGCCTGCCTGCCGCAGGCAGGGGTCTGGGTTTTGAAATTAAGAAAGTTTTTGAACAAATTTATTCCACTGGGCAAGTACGAATTATACGAATAAAATACAAATACTTAGCTTCCAATTCGTAGCATTCGTATATTCGCATCTCATTTCCAAAATGATAATTAAACATAAAAAACAAAATAATGCCGGTTATACCCTCGTCGAGGTGGTGGTCGCCGTGGCAGTTTTTTTAATTGTGGCCACGGCCATCTATGATGGTTATACCAGTTTATTAAAAATGATTACCAGCACCCGCTTAAAAACAGTCGCCATTGCTTTAGCCAATGAGAATTTAGAAATTGCTCGTAACCTACCCTATGATTCTGTTGGCCTGACTGATGGTGTACCGATAGGGACTTTGTTCCATTTTTCTACTTCGACCCGCAGTGGGGTTGAGTTCTCTGTTCAATTATCGGTTCAAAATATCGACGATCCTTTTGATGGTTTGGCCGGTAGTGATTTGCTCCCTAATGATTACAAGCGGGTAGAAGTAGACATTACCTGTCTAGCTTGCGCTAACTTCACTCCTTTTTCAGCTTCGACCTATATTGCGCCTGATAATTTAGAGAGATAATTTTAGAAACAATGTTTATCAAATCCAAAAAACAAGGCGGGTTTACCCGGTCACTGAGAAATAGTCTAGCGCCAGCGGTTTTTACCAATAGACATTCAAATCGACAAATAACAATGCTCTCTGAAATTTTTTCAAATTATTCAATTTGGCACAAAAAACCAAGACTATTTTCTAGTGCCGGGTTTACGCTGATCGAAGTGGTGATTGTTTTAGCTATCCTGGCGATTATCGGTGGGGCAATTTTTACTTTTCAGCGAGACATCTTTTTTAATAGTAGTGTTATCCAATCGGGAGCGATAGCGGAAAATAACCTCCAAAACGTTCTCAGACAATTTATTGGTGAAGCTCGCGGGGTGCGCCCGGCGACGACGGGAGCTTATGCTATCGATACAGCGGCGACCAGCACTTTTATTTTTTATAGTGATATTGATAGCGATAATCAACCTGAGCGGGTACGTTATTTTCTCGCTGACGGTAATTTTAAAAGAGGGGTAGTCAATCCGACTGGTTCACCTGCGATTTACGATCTCAGTGAAGAAAAAATTAAAACCATCGCGACCGATGTCATTAATGGCCCGATTGATATTTTTTCTTATTTTGGTCAAGATTTTAATGGTTCTGGTGATCCGTTGGCTCAACCGGTCGATGTCGCTAAAATTAGATTAGTGAAGATTAATATCGGTTTTGATCCCAATCCGGCTCGGCCTTTCCAGCCAATGTGGATTTCTTCGGTGGTGATGCTTCGTAATTTGAAACACGCCCTCTAAATTATGAATAATTTTTATTTTTCTAAAAAATGTTCTGGCTACCTACTAATCTCTGTTTTAGTTTTTGGCGCTATCGGCGTGATGATTATTTCTGGCTTGACCGGCTGGTTGTTGACTAATTGGAAAGCCGTTTCTAACTTGTCCGATCGGGAACGAGCTTTTCAGATGGCCGAAGCCGGTATCGACTATTATCGCTGGCATTTGGCTCATGCCCAGAAAGATTTTCAAGATGGCACGGGCCTGGCTGGTCCCTATCTCCACAATTTTTATAATAATAACGGTGAACTCATGGGGACTTATGAATTGACTATTACTCCGCCAGCCATTGGTGATACGATTGTCACTATCGTGTCCCGAGGACGCACTGTTAGTAATACTGCCACTCGAGCCATCGAGGTCAAACTCACCCTGCCGTCAGTAGCTCAATATGCCGTAGTTTGCAACAGTTTAATTCGTTTTGGTGAAGATGCTGAGACTTTTGGACCGATTTTTTGCAATGGGGGTGTTCGCTTTGATGGTTTGGCTCACAATCTGGTTTCTAGTGCTGTCGAAAAATATGATGATCCAGATCACGGCGATGATGATGACGATGATAATTATGAGTTTGGAGTCCACACTCACGTCTTTCCGACTGATCCGCTTCCACCCGCCAGTGTCCCGACTCGGGCTGATGTTTTTATGTCTGGCCGACAATTTCCCGCTACTCCAGTCGACTTTGCTGGTTTTACCGCTGACATGTCTGACGCTAAAACTTCGGCTCAAAATGGAGGCACCTATCTAGCCTCATCCACTAAATCTGGCTACAATATCATTTTAAAAACCAATAAAACTTTTGATTTACAGCGGGTCGATAACCTCGTCAGCGCCGGTGGTGGTTGTTCCGACGAATATGGAGAAGATGGCTGGGGAACCTGGTCAATTAAAAATACCACTTCCCTGGGTAATTTTCCTATTCCGGCCAACGGTCTAATCTTTGTCGAAGATGATGTTTGGGTGTCAGGCCAGATCAATAATTACAAAGTGACGATCGTGGCTGGAGCTTTTCCCGAGACGGCCGCTACCTCTAAAAGTATTACTGTCAATAGCAGTTTGCTTTACACTAACTATACCGGCTCTGATCAGGTGGCTCTTTTTGCTCAAAAAAATGTTAATGTCGGTCAGAATAGCGATAACGATTTGCGGATCGACGCTACTTTGATTGCTAAAAATGGCCGAGTTGGTCGCTATTATTATGCCCTAGGTTGTGGCAACCATAATCGATCCAATCTCACCCTCTATGGCATGATGGCGACTAATTATCGTTTCGGCTTTGCCTTTATGGATACTAATGGAGAAATCAAATCTGGTTACGCTAACCGCCAAATCATTTATGATGGCAATCTGGCGTTTTCGCCACCACCTTATTTGCCTTCTACTCGGCATGAATATGAAATAATCTCTTGGCGGGAGGTGAGATAATCTGCACACCAATCGAGGCGTCGCGCTTTGTTTTTAATAAAATATGGGCACTTAAAATTTTTTATGTCTTTAATTTAAGTAGTGGTTGGTTGTGGTTTGAGCGCAAAAAAACAACGCCTCGATTGGTGTGCAGGGGAATTTTTGCTAGAATAGCGGGATGAAAAAACTAAT
>Ga0208245_1002122_pt1 | contig 10659 bp, 12 predicted proteins | sample RifOxyC1_FD_184035 | JGI IMG/M metagenome (GOLD analysis project Ga0208245, IMG submission 184035) | Soil microbial communities from Rifle, Colorado - Rifle Oxygen_injection C1 (SPAdes) | ecosystem: Environmental > Terrestrial > Deep subsurface > Rock core/Sediment | place: Rifle, Colorado... | reverse complement strand
CTATAGAACGCCAGTGGAGTATGAAGCCGAGGTATTGAAACTTAAACCCGCTGATCGTCCTGTCCAAAAGTTGTGGGGTCGGGCTGTCTAATCACCGGGGCGCATTCCAATTTCCCAAGCCGACGCTTGCACGGCCACAAAGGCAATCTCCATCGGAATCGCTATTTCCGAGCGACTTAAGGGTATTTAGACGTCAGAAACTTCGGACCTGGATAAAATCGCAAAGCTTGATTCCGGTGTGGCCGACTTAGCGCGTGTTCCCATGCGCTTTCAACAGCTTAGATAATTACTTGATTTCAGAAACCGGGAGCGCTACCTTGATGCATAGGAGTCCGATACATAGCACTACGATGGATCAAATAGATAAGCAACTGTTGAAGGGAAGTATGGCCACTATTCTTCTTTCGGTTCTGAGCCGCAAGGAAATGTACGGCTACGAGATTATTAAAGCCGTTGAGAAGGAAACCGATGGTGGGTTCCAGCCGAAAGAAGGCACGATCTATCCGATTCTTCACGAATTGGAGAGCGAGGGAGCAATCTCCGCTCGATGGTACGGTGGAGTGGGAGCCAGGGAGAGGAAATATTATCGAATTACCGCGGCCGGAAGGAAACTCCTGGAGAGGAAGCGAAACGACTGGCTAAATTTCCGAACTGTCGTGGATCGGTTTTTGTCGCGAAGTTGTCTTAAGGAGGAGCCAGCATGAAACTCACGGATTACCCAGAAGTAAACAAGCTTCTTGCTGAACTCTGCGCAAAGGTAAGGTCAAAGCGATATGCCGCAGACGTGCGGAATGAGGTTCTCGCTCATCTGAACGACGCCGTTTCTGAAAGAACGCGATCCGGACTTACCGAGAGGGATGCTGTTCTGTCCGCAGTCGCGGATTTTGGAAGTCCCTCTGACATTGGGCGCGATCTCAACCGGGTGCGAAATCGGCTGGCAGAGTTACCCCTGATCTGGGGGCTGTTGCTTTTGATCTTTATTACTTTGAATCACTACACATTCTTCGGCGGGCACATTGGTCAGATGGTTGAGCCAAAGGCTTTCACCATTACATTCGTTCTTGCTCTGATAGGCGCATTATTGGCTCGTCGACAGATGGCCTGGAGATCTGCTGCTCGTTCCCTGATTGTGCCGGCGCGGGCGCTCTCCAGAAGAGAGCGGGTACGTGCGTGGTTTTTCTTTGAGCTGTTTTCGCGAAATATTGAAGGCTTGAGCGTGGGACTCGGCGTTGTTGCGACCATTGGGACGGCAGTTCACGCGTATTTTGAACCAAACACGGTTGGAGTATGGGTGGCTACCGCATGGATGGGGTGCTTTTATGGGCTCGTCTTCGGGGTGCTTTTGGGTCGGATGCACGCGATGAGCCTTCGCCATATCCGGCAAGCGAACGGTGCAGGCTTTTTGGGGCGGCGTGCTTCGAGGATGCTCAGTGCGCTTATTCAGGGGCTAGCGCCTATTTTGGTGATCCAAGCGCTGATTGGCCTTATCAGCCATGTTGAGGTGCACGCGCACGAGGCGATACTCCAAGGGCTGATGATGATCGGCTACGGATTCATCCTTAGCGCGATTTTTGTTGGACTCCTTCCGGTGGAATCAGAGCAGGATCTCGCGGTGAGCGGCCCGTCTGTGGTCCTTTCGAGGTTAAGACATTCGGCGCTTCTGTATCGGGCTACGCCGCTCCTTGCGGCGATATCGGTGACCATCATATTGTTGGTTGTTTGGCGATAAGGTATGTACATGTATCGAACTGGTGTTCCTTACCAACTGGTCATCTGAAAAAGTCTAGAGAGGTATTCGCCTTTGATTTCGATCGGAGATGTTGCTTTGTCCGATGCCCGAGGAATTGCTCGAATTCATGCTAAAGCTTGGAAGAACACTTATCGTGGAATCATGCCCGATGAGGTTCTCGACGGTATGTCGGAAGAAGCAGGTACTCCTAGGTTTGAAGCGCGTATCCGGGAGCACTTGCAAACGAAACCGGAATATCCTTTTTTGGTTGCGGTCGAGATCATCGGTTTTTCTCACGCGATCAAACCGGAGGATCCAACCGTCAGGTTCGATTTCGCGATCAAGGCGATTTATGTTGATCCGTCTTTTCAGGGCTTAGGCGCAGGAACTCAGCTTGTTCTTGAAACAATCGAACGTATGGTGAAACAAGGCTATCGCTCGATGGTGATTTGGGCGGCAAGTCAGAATCCATGGCGTCGGTTTTATGAAAAACTTGGTGGAACCGTGATTGACGATACCCAGACGATCGAAGTCGGCGGCAAACAAATCCCCCACACAATTTTTGGATGGGATGACGTGGCACTCCTCATTGGATCGATTCGACGAGGGGAACAGGCGCAGACGTGATTCGCCTTGACCGAGACGTGGTTCACTGAAGTGCGCGCGGGGATTGGAGGTGTCCAAGTTTGTTGGGGGAAATGTCGGTGCTTACGGTCCAAGAACGCGATCAAACCTTCGGATTTATTTTCGGTGGCACCTGTTCCGATTCGTTGGGGAGATTTGGTATCAGTTTGCGGCTTCGGAACTGATTATCATCGCGGCTGCGGCTCGAACTATCTTTTGACGGACAACTCTGATTTCGCCTTTGTCGATATTTCGGAACAAATTGCGCAGAAGTATCCAAAAGCAACGACCGTGATGGAGATACCGGATATTGAGGACAAGAGGGCTCAATCGGGCATCATCAGCTCTCACTATGATCACTGATCGCATGGCCCTCTCGAAACTTACGGAGATCAAAACACTCAGACGTACACTGCTAAAATGGCGAACAGAAATCTTGGCTTACTTCGAAACGGGACTCACCAATGGACGCACGGAAGGGTACAACAACCTCGCAAAACTGGTACAGAAGCGGGCCTTCGGCTATAAGAGCTTCCGTAACTATCGCTTACGGCTCCTAAGTGCCTGTGCTTGATTGTGTTTTGGATACACTCCACCACGAAGTGAGGAGAACCGGAGAACCGGAGAACCAGAACCTGTACCCTTTTTAGTTGGCGTCCCCACGGGGATTCGAACCCCGGTTACCGCCGTGAAAGGGCCAAAACGGGTTTTTCGGCTGTTACGACATTTACGCGAAAAATCGGCCATTTAGCAACGTAACCAATAACTTACTGCCACATCCGGTTTCCCTACATTGCCCTGCATTGCCCTCGATAACAGGGGGATTGTACCCCTTTTGTACCCCTGAGACGCGGTGCGCCCGCATCGCGGAAATTTTCAAACCAAACAACTCAACCAGGAGGAATCTATGCCGTCATTCAATGAAATCATCGCGGCCATCGTTAGTGTCATCGTACTCGCCTTCGCGTCCGGACGCGGGGATCTCGTGTGGAAAGGAGTAGGCGAGGTTCGCCGGATCGCGATCACGAATGCACGGCAAGATTGGGGCTGCCCGAGTTTATGGGGAGGAGGGGGGTGCTCGGGATATCGCTCGATCCGGTAACAGTTGATTCTCTGGGGTGGTGCGTCATTCGCCGGCGCTGACAATTCGTTTACGTCGAGCTATAAGCGTCGAACAATTCAATTTCCGCAGTCGGTCGGAATGGAGGGGTTATGAAGAAACTGGGTTTTGCTTTTCTCTTTAGCGTTATCGCATCTAATTTCGCGATCGCGTCCGATTGGACGTGCGCTGCGTTTGATTTGGATAATCCGGCCAAAACAGACCAGAAGGTCACCGTACGTGAAAACAAAATTTTGCCACCCATTTCGGATGAGGCAGAAGCTCCAAAGGACGAGCATACGTTTTATAACAATCGAGCTGATCTTTTCATTTCCCCGTCCAGTTTTCTGGGAGAGAAAACCGGGGGTGCATCATTGAGAGTCTTCGGTTCTGACGGCCGCCTCCTCGGGTTAACTGCGGTGTACATCGAACCCCTTTGGAATTCATTCACGATCGATCTCAAGTATTTCGAAACAACGGTGCTCAAGACGCTACGGGTATCTTGCGATCGCATATAGGGACACCATGGCGAAAGGGTTTCGTTTCTTTTCGATAATAGTGCTCGTTGTGGCGGTATTCCTTTATTGCGGAGTCAACGCTTACCCAGAATGGTGGAAGGACATCTTTTCTGGTGATCAGACTTGGAATGTCGCTTATTGGCGCAGAGGAGTAGCCTTTATCGCGGAGAGTGCTGGGCCAACCGTATGGTCATGGTTGTCTACTCCGATTCTGTTTGTGTCCGTCCTTTATATCCTTATTAAGGTGCGTTTTGTTACCTGGAATCCGGAGCGCTGGAACGGCGTTGTGGTCAAGCTGAGGTTCAGTTGGAACCGTTGTGAAGCGATTTACACATCCGTAATCGGCAATATGCTGCTCTTATGTTTCGCGGTCGCCCTGTTCTTCAAGGCTATAGATGATGGGCGCTATTATGCCGCCAACTACGATCGGTTGTTGGAGGAGAGAATTGCTAAGGTGATTCCCGGCTATAAGCATCTGACCGGCATAACGAAGCGGGCTTCACCAGAGAATGCTGATACATGGCACGCGCCAATTCTGAATATCATTTATTTGAATGAGGAGATCCTAGAAGAAGCAGCGATTGAGCAGGGAATTTTAGAACGAGAAGACATTCGACGCTGGCTGAAATTAACTAATATCACTCTTGGCCCGCTCGGTTTCTCTATGAAGACGGCCTACGGTAAACAGCAAGACATCGTCCAGTCCTGGCTCGGTCGAATTCTTGATGGGAAGAACCGGTTCGACTCGATTCGAGTAAAACCAAGCAAAGAGCAGCTGGAAATAGAATCTGGAGCCGTGAACAAGTTATTTAAGCAGCTTGCTCAGGATCATCAGGCCGTCTGTAGGCTTCCATCTTCCGAGGTGTTGTACGATTTGGAATTGGAACGAAAGGTTGCGCGAATAAGAAAGGCCGGGAAATTCCTCCTTATCGAAGGCCCATTAAAAAGAGTTTCGGGCAATGCCCTAGAATTTTCCGCTTACGGTGCCAAGAGTAAGCAAGAGATGCTTGCGAAACTCTTGGTTCCCGGCGATCTAGAAAATAGAACACTGGATCTATACCTGGGCAGAAACATCAAAGCATTAGTGCTGCTACAGGATCGCGGAGTCGACACTGATCAGCCAGCCAAGTTTGTGGCATCTCCGGCTATAATTTGGTTGTAAGGGTCAGCAATTCGGAACGTTGGGGAAGAGGGCTACGCAAACCGTGACTCCTTTTCTTTTTACACGGTCTATTATCCGGCAAAGACACTATTTGCGGCGACTGCGTTCACTCGCGCGAACTGGTTTGGTAAGAAGCTGAGGGGGCGATGCGGAGATGTCCCGCGTTTAGTTGAAACTCGCGGTTGAGTGGCCCGAGTTTCATCACGCAGCCGATGACCTTCCCCCTGTTTTCGTCCAGGGGAAGCTGGAGAAGCCTCGCCTTCTTGCCTGTGCCCCTTTAAAGTACTAGCCGAAAATGTAATTCTGCAGACTTGAAGTGGACCGAAGGGCGGGTAAACTGAACTGAGATTCGGCTGTTTTTTTGCCAGTTTCTCACGATCAGGTTGTGTTGCGAATTCGACAATGCAGAGGTTTGTGTCCGAATCAACGTCCTCCCCTAAAATGCAAGTGACTGATGGCGCACTAGATAGTGCATCAGGACGAAGATGGTCTGCGGGGCAGTCGGACCTCTAAGCGACTGGCAACCTCTCGGATAAGTAGGGGCTGTTCACGTGGAGGAATTAGCTCGTCTATTGTCCACTCGAATAGCTCGCCAAATCTCGGAGCAAAGATTGCGACCGATCGAATCTCGGGCTGGCGAAACCACGGATTAATTCGAGCATCAATTTGTTGCAGGGCCCAGTACCCGAGTAACTGAATAATTCCATTTCGCGTATTCCTAAGAGATCGGCTGCACTTGACCTCCACAAGGCAATTGTCAACCAGCAGATCTCCATCTGCCCCTCCGATGGCCTGACTAGCTAATCCAAAGCTTGGATTCAATAAGCAGGTGTTTCGCTGAAAAAGGCGTTTTGGGATCGCATAAAAAAGCCTTAATAGTTCGTCAGAGCGATTTGAAGGAAACGGCAGATCGGATAAACCATTGTTTTTGGGGTACCGAAAGTTAGCATCTGCAAATCCAAGCCTCCAAAATACCTCGAACATCTCTAGCAAGGGCCGAGAACTCGGGAGTTTCTGCAGAAAATCGTAGTAATCGGCAGCAGCTCGATGAACCAGGACGCGGTCATCGATTCTGCGGATGCTCTGCATAAAACTGAGAATACCGTCTGAGGCCGTTTCCGGCGGATGTTTTGCGCTTCGTGAAATAAGCGCTCGAACTCCGTAGTCGACGCAAATGCTAAAGAGTGAGTCGTTTGGATCGACTAGAACATGACCAAGTTCTGAATATGGAGTCGGCGGGATCAGAGGCAGCTTCGAGTAAGTGCCTCTAATTGGTGGAATGGCGAGTCGGCGCGCGAAAATGTCCCGAAAACCTGTCACATAGCTGAGGTAAGAGGAAAGACTCATCTTAAAATTCTATTATGTCGTTCGACATTGAACAAAGAAATAGATCGGATCCGGACTTTCTGGAGAGAAGAGTGCTATGACCTTGTTGGGATTATTCAAAAGGGTCGTGCCGGTGAATTCCTTTCAGCAGGACGTTTCGCAGAGGCTGTTTCCTCAGCAGAAAGCGAAATCTTAAATCTTCTGAAAGACGGATGGAAGATCTCGCTGTAGCAAGAATGACGGCGGCATTAACTCGTCTCATGATAGGAGACGCGAAAACTGCTTGTAGTAGCCCCTAATTCGACAGGGCCACTTGTGCTCTAAAATAGGATATAGGCATAGACCTAGGGACATACACATGTCGAATGGCAAGATTCAGGTAGTTACAGGGGTTCAGCGCCGACGGCGGTTCAGCCCGTCAGAGAAAAAGGCCATGGTTGATGAAACCAATGAGCCTGGATGCTCGATCTCGGTTGTTGCCCGCCGTAATAACATCACACCAAGCCTCTTGTTCCGCTGGAAGCGAATGATGGAGGACGGAGCACTGCTGGGGTCGGCGCAGAAGAAGCCGTGGTGCCACTAAGCCAATTCCGTGATCTTCAGAATCGTATTCGCCAATTGGAGTGCCTTCTGGGGCGAAAAACGGTAGAAATAGAAATCCTCAAAGAGACAGTCCAGCTTGGACGTGAAAAAAAAACTGATCTCGCGGCAGCCATTGCTCGGACTCGACGATTTCACCTAAGAGAAGTGGCGCGAGTCATGGATGTTTCCCGGTCAAATCTTACCAACCAGGCGAAAATTTCAACTGCTTCCAGGAGCGCTTATGTGATGCCAGATGACGTCTGGTTGATGCCTATAATTCTGGAAATTGCCACAGGAAGATCAACCTACGGTTACCGGCGCATTACAGTGCTTTTGAATCGCAAACTTGTGGAGCTGAAAAAACCAACGGTGAACCACAAACGTATTTACAGAATCATGAAGCAGCACCGATTGCTTTTGCAGCGGCACACCGGAAAGCCAACGGGGACCCATGATGGGAAGGTAATCACGCTCCACAGCAACACACGATGGTGTTCAGATGCCTTTGCGATTCAGTGTCGGAATGGGGACCGAGTCCACGTGGTATTTAGTCTAGATACTTGTGACCGAGAAGCGATTCGATATCTGTCATCGACTATCGGGGTCGACGGAGAAATGGTTCGGGACCTCATGGTCGAGAGCATCGAAGCCCGATTCGGAAGAATCGGTAAACTCTCAAACCCGGTCCAATGGCTATCTGACAACGGTCCCTGCTACACGGCGAATGAAACCATTGCCACCGGTCGGATGCTCGGCTTTGAGATCTGTACAACTCCGGCTTACAGCCCCGAGTCCAATGGGATGGCCGAAGCCTTTGTAAAAACCTTCAAGCGGGATTACGTGTGGTTTGGCGACCTTGCCTCGGCACAGAAGGTGATGGAGCAACTCGCCGGATGGTTTGAGGATTACAACGAACGGGCACCCCATAAAGGGTTAAAAATGATGTCACCCCGGCAGTTCGTAAAGGCTAACTCAGCCGCTGCAACTCTCCAAAATTGTTCGGCCTTGTGACAGCAAAGGCTTCTGTCTAACTTTCCCTACTGAGCGACTGTCATCAACTGGCTGACACATTGTACTCTAATCGTTGACGCTGTTTAACATGCCTGCTAAATAGGGCGCCATGCTGATTGGTCAGTATCTGAACTATCGCGAATTCCTGAAGGATGAGCTCGAACGCCGAGTTCAGGTCAATCCCCAATACTCTCTGAGAGCATTCGCTCGCGATATTCAGATCTCTCCCCAAGTACTCAGTGACCTACTGAAGGAAAAAAAAGGGATTTCTTCTGAGGTGGCAATCCGAATTGCAGAGCGACTGGGACTTTCGACAGAAGAATCGAGTTATTTTTACGATCTGGTTGAATTATCTCAAGCGCGCAGCGAGTCAGTTCGTCAGGTTATCCGGTATCGATTGGGACGTTACCAAGAGAACGAAACGTACCGTACTTTGCAGGAAGATATTTTTAGAATCATCGCCGATTGGCATCATTACGCGATATTGGAGCTCACCTTTACAAAGGGGTTCAAGAAAGACCCTGCATGGATCGCCAAGCGATTGAACATCACTCCGATCGAGGTACGTCAGGCAATTGAGCGGCTGCTTCGATTAGAACTGCTGGAAGAAGTCGACGGTACGATTAAAAAGACGGAGGTCAACATAACGACGCTGCAGGACGTGCCTTCCGCCGCGATCAGAAAGTTGACTGCACAATTGCTAACCAAAGCGTCTGAATCCCTTGAAACCCAGGAGGTCTCGGAACGTGACTTTGGAACCATGACGATGGCAATCGATCCGAAAAGACTGCCCGAAGCTAAGGAGCGGATTAGAAAATTTCGAAGGGAACTTACGGTGTTTCTTGAATCAGGGGAAAGAACTGAAGTTTATAATTTTGGTTCACAACTATTTCGGCTTTCGCGAGCAGAGGGCCAACAAAGGAGACAATAGTGAAATCTTTAATAATTAATACGGTATTTACCATGTTCATCAGCATTGCCGTGGGCTCAATGTCCTTTGCCGGAAGTGAAAGCGGCAATGGTGGTGACACTTGTTTACAGAGCGTACCCGTCATCAAAACTTTGATGATCCGTTCTATATCGGCTCAAGGACAAAAAACCTATCCGGAGTTTGACTTTTCGACACTTAATTTCTTCCAAAAGCGGACAGTTATTGAGGTGATCTCGCGGACGTACGATGAGAATGGACGAGAAACTGATGCAACCAGTTACCCGAGCCAGAAGAAAATTCAGCTCAGTCGTGCACGGTGGTGCGACCAGAATGAAGCAAGTAAAGCATCCTTGTTGTTCCACGAGTATTTGGTCGTGATGGAACTCGAACAAACGGGCGTTTACGATATTTCTAGCCGATTTGTTTTTATCGACGAATCCGAAGAGGAGGAGAGGCAGAAACAAAGATGGGTTTGCACAATCCCATATCACAACTACATTGGGGGCACGGGTTTTCCGTCATTTAGAGAAACTCGTTATTCGAGAGCCACTGGAGCAACAGCACTTGAAGCTTTTGACAGTGCTCTCAGGAGTATTCCATCAAACATGTCTGCTTGTTACAAAGTTCAAGCCAATCTTTCACCAGGTGGCGGACGCTCGTACGATGGCGAATACAAGTACGATTATTATTGTTCCGAGGCTCCCACAGTAGCCAATTCGTGTGTTCAAAACATTTTGTAATTATGCGAGGGAATAGGATGAATCACACCTGACTCACGGAATGGAGCGTAGTGGCGAAGCCTGCGCCGAGTCGGACTAAAAATTTTTTCCAAATCGTGCCGCGGCAAGCGGGGTGTTTCAGGAGGTCTTAATGAGAATCAAAAATTGTCTGTTCACAGCCGTAATGATTGCAGCGACCGCCAGGACTGTCATGGTCTCTGCTCGAGCTTTCGCTGCACACCCTCCATGTTACAATCGAATCGAGTGCAGCTTGACTGACGACAAAGGGATTCCGATGGACGTTCGAGCAAGCGCGGTTCTTGACGTAGTTGGTGGTTTCGCAGAATTCGACATCAACTACGAAAATTTTACGGCCCACATTGTAACGCTGGGAAATCTAGTCCATGTGAGCCGTGGGGGTACTCGTGGACTATTGCATTTGGACGCTGAGGGACGCTCCACAAATTGGTTTAACCTGATTCCGTACGGCATTACTTGTAGTCTTTATCGAGAATAGCGCGACCGCGCCGTCACGCAGCATCCTGTGCCGTTACTTTTGTAAATTCACCTTCGGTGAATTCTCGTCACGAACCCCGCGAACTCGAGAATATTCCAATCCTGTGGGGCCGCCATTTCCCACGAGTCCTTTTTCGAGCAGTCGCCGGTCCGCTTATCATTTTTTCGTAAGTGAAATTTCCCGCAGAGATTTTCCCTTGAAACGAGGAAGATGAGCTGAGGCGAAATCTGACGAAGTATTCAAGGGAAAAGTGATGTGGTTCCCCTCCTGAACTGGACAGGGTATAAGCCCCCTGTTCTATTAAGGAGAGAGAGATGGAAGCAAAGACAATCGAGTTCCAGAGATGGACGGCGAAGCGCAAAGCAGAGCTCGTTCTGGAACTGATCCGAGGAACTAAGAAGCTCGTAGACGTCTGCCGTGAGCAGGATCTGAAACAGTCAG
>Ga0208245_1002119_pt1 | contig 10683 bp, 8 predicted proteins | sample RifOxyC1_FD_184035 | JGI IMG/M metagenome (GOLD analysis project Ga0208245, IMG submission 184035) | Soil microbial communities from Rifle, Colorado - Rifle Oxygen_injection C1 (SPAdes) | ecosystem: Environmental > Terrestrial > Deep subsurface > Rock core/Sediment | place: Rifle, Colorado... | reverse complement strand
ATTACCCGGAACATGTTAACAGATAAAGGTCACTTTAGTCAAGCGTAATTACCAAATTACTCGTCAACACTTTCGACAATGGTGATTTTATTAATATTACTTGGAATAGTTGAGGCCCAGGGAGGCATAAATTTAAGTGAAATACCTTGAATCGCTGGGAAGTCGGCTATAGCTAAAGTATAAGTACTTTTTGTTTTTCTAGCTATCATTTCTTTAAACTTCGCCTCGTCTATGACCCAAATTAAGTGAGCGTCACCTTTTAGGTCTACCTCTATAGAATCTATGTTTTCAGCCCCAGATAAGTCTTCATCAAGTACTGCTAGTTTTAGACTATCATAATTCTTGATTTTAACACTTTCTCCGGCATAGTCTGGAACATATTTATCTGCTAAATATGAGGCTATTAGGTTTTTATCGAAAGTGATCGCAGTGACGGCTAGTTTACCAGTTAATGTGACTGCATTTTTACCGTCAATAGACTTTTCCTCAGTACTAAAGGTGGTAAAAGTAGCACCAGGTAAAGCAATATTATTTTCTGGTATTTCTAATTGAGCAGGATCCAAAGTTTGGCCTTCTAAGTCTTTCTTTAAGCTAGTTTCGGCTGCCAATCTGTCGGCATCGGTAATGGTTTTAACTTGACCAATAAAACCACCGCTTATAGGAGTAATACTTCTGGCATAGAAACCATCAAATCTAGGGGTGCCTTCAAAGCCTGGAATAGTAAAATCAACTTTATCAACATTATAACTATCTCCAGCTTGATCAGCGGTTACTGTTACTGAAATTTGCCCTGGGACAGTTTTACCAGCTTGAGATTTTTGACCAGGAACAGTTACGGGCTCACTAATACGGTAAATTTTACCATCAGGAGTTTCAAACCGGGTATTAGCAATTAAGAGTTGTTCTTCTGCGGCGAAATTATTAAAGATGGTGATTTTACCGGTAGCTTTTCGAGAAACATTTTCTGTACCATTTGAAGCTACTTCTACACTTTTGGTTATCTCTTTAGAGACTGTATTAAAAGCTAAAGTTGTGCTGGAAGCACTTAGGCCATCTTTGGTGGCAATAACACTATTATCAACGGTAATTTTAGCCTGTTTTGGCACCACCACAGCTTTAACACTGGTAAAGAATGACGAGCCTACAAATACTATAAATAAAATAGCTAAAACGACGCCAACCCAAATCATTTTTTTAGGTACTCCGCTCCCTTGTCTTCGGTTATTAAACATAGGCATTTCTTCTTTAATTTCATTATCAACATTGTCTGTATCCATTTCATCATTAACTGGTACAGAATTTACACGGGTAGCTACTCTTCTACTACGAGTAGCAGATTTAGGTAATATTTCCCTTAAGCTTTTTCTATGAGGTATTTGATGTTCGTCATTCACGTTAGTAAATAATAAATTTAAATTAAGTAATAAGTCGACAATCAACCGTCTGATTATTATATCACAAGTATTTATCAACAAACAATGAAGTTATAAACGGCCCTATTTCAGACTTGTTTTCTGTGGCGGGTAGCCCCAACCACTCTTTGTCTATAATGAAAATCCTATCTTCGGTCAGTCTGTTTTTAATATTGGTAGATAATAACAAAGATATGTTGTCATCCACCAAGATACCTATAGGTAAATTACTATTTTCAACCCCTGTAATATCTAGTAATTGATAACTCCATTCATTTAAGGCGTCTTCTAATGCATTTTTTAAATTAGTGTTAGCTTTTACTAGATTTTCTGATATCAATTGCAATTCACTGTTTAAATTGTGAAAACTAGTATTTGTTTTCTCAGCTACTTGTCTTGTGATTGTATTTTTACCAACCGGAATCCAGCCTATTTGGTGAATAGTATTGTTTTTAATCGTCATAATATCGGTGGTATTACCACTTGTATCTATAATCATAGATTGAGGTGAATTGAAATGATCAGCGGAAATTAAAGTTTTAAAAATAGATAAAGGTCGACTGTAAAAGAAAATAGGCTTATTGGTTTTTAAGTACCGAGCTATAGTCGATTTAATATTATCAATCAATTTAGTCTCGGCCGAAGATATAAAATGATGAACACACAATTCATCACCCTCACAGATATTATTAATATGGTCTAAGTCTTCGCCGTCTAAAGTGATTTTTAAAATGACATCGTCGATTAAATTGACAGTATTGTTTTCGGTAGAGTATTTTTTTAGATGCTTATTTTTCTGATTATTGGCAATTTTAAAAATTAAATCTTTATCGAATCTAGATTTAATTCCTGGTGCATGCCTTAGAATATTAGGGTCATTTTTTAGTAAATGGGTCGGTAAAATACAGTATATTTGGTCCCAATCAAGATTATATTTCTCATTCAGGCGGTTAATTGACCTCGTAAATAACTCTTCGATTGTTTTACTGTTATCAAAAGCTTCATTGGAACCAAAGTAAGGTGAAGGCAAAAACCCATTATTAATAATTCTAGTCGGAGTATTAATTTTTTTTTCTAAAATATGAGATTGTAGTCCGCCGCTAGATAAGTCAAAAATTAAAATAAATTGACTGTCTTTGATTTTGGGTGATTTTAAGAAAGAAAACATATTGCTAAACATTATAGCAATAAAGAAAATACGAGTAAATTTAAGTTGTTAACTAATTTTAGTTTTTATTCTAGAACAGCTTTAATTCTTCTGACGCCAGAAGCCACCGCTTCTTCTTTGAGAATTTTAAACCGCCCTAAATCCATAGTGTTTGTAACATGTGGGCCACCGCAAAATTCTTTAGAGTACGCTGATTCTAAATTTTCTCCTATATAGTAAATACTAACTTGATCACCATATTTATCGCCAAAAAAATGCAGGGCTCCTGTACGTTCAGCTTCCTCTTTGGGTAAAATAATTGAATTAACTGGTAGATGCTTTGAAATTTTATCATTAACAATACTTTCGACTGCTTTTTTCTCAGCCTCAGTCATTTTGGCAGTGTGAGTGAAGTCAAAACGTAACCTTTCAGCTGTAATATTTGAACCCTTCTGACTAACGTGGTCGCCTAAAACTTCTCGGAGAGCTTGATGAAGTAAGTGGGTGGTCGTGTGGTATTGAACAGTTTTTTCGGAATTGTCTGCTAATCCCCCTTTAAATTTCTGCTCAGCCCCTTGGCGGGATAATTCTTGGTGACGCTTAAATTCTTCTGCATAACCTTCTAGATCAATGCTGATATTTTTATTTTCAGCTAATTCTTTAGTCATTTCTATTGGAAAACCATAGGTGGTAAAGAGTTTAAAAGCATCTGGCCCCGATATATTAGAGTTAGAGAGTTTATCAAATTCTCTCAATCCATCTTTCAGAGTTTTGGTAAACTTATCGGCTTCAGCTAAAATTTCTTTTTTAATTAAATCAGAAAGATTTTGCAGTTCAGGATATATAAATTGATATTTATTGATAATAATATCCACTAAAGAATTTATTTGTTCTTGGGCTAAATTTTTAGAAACAGTATTAAAAATAGCTCGCCTCAAAAGCCGTCTTAGAATATAACCTCGATCAGTATTAGACGGCGTCACTCCGTCTCCAATCATAAAGATGGATGTTCTAAGGTGGTCGGCGATGATACGACTAGACTTACTATTTGAACTAATAGCCAAACTTTCTATACTTTCCATTAAAGAACTAAACAAATCCGTCTCAAAAATATTATTTTTACCTTGGAGAGCCATCACAAAACGCTCAAGACCAGCTCCCGTATCAACATTTTTCTGTGACAATTTGCCTACAACTTTACCATCTCTTTTTTCATATTCCATGAAAACATTATTCCAAATCTCCACCACCTGTTGGTTATCGTCGGCTCTTAAATATTCTTCCAGAGTTAAGTCACCTAAACCTTCTTCTGTGATATCGTAAAAAATTTCAGTATCAGGACCACAAGGGCCATTGTCACCTGGGCTCCACCAATTACTCTTCGCATCCATAAAATAAATTCTGTGTTCAGGAATACCTAAAGATCGCCAAATATTAAAAGATTCTTCGTCACGAGGTGCATTGGCATCGCCAGCAAAAACTGTGATGTATAATCTTTCGGGGTCTAAGCCGAAACCTTCATCAATGGAAGTGAGAAGTTCATAACTCCAATAGATAGCTTCTTCTTTGAAATAGTCACCGAGCGACCAATTACCCATCATTTCAAAAAAAGTGTCGTGGGTAGCGTCTCCGACTTCATCTATATCTTGGGTGCGGACACATTTTTGAATATTGGCGAGTCTCCTGCCGGCTGGATGATCTTTACCCATTAAAAACGGCACCAGAGGTTGCATACCAGCAGTATTAAAAAGGACCGATGGGTCATTTTCGGGTACTAAAGAAGCTGAGGGTAAAATAGAATGATTTCTATTTTTGAAAAAATCTAAAAATATTTTTCTAATTTCTTCGGATTGCATAGATTTAATACTATCTAAAATAAAGCCTTTTGGCAAAATGAATATTTATTGGATAACCCCACCACCAAGGCAGATATCGCCGTCATAAATCACTAGTGACTGACCACTGGCAATATCATTTTTAGCTTCGGCTATCTCGACCAACCAAGTTTCAGCGTCTTTTTTAATAAGACAAGGCAATAATTCGCCCCGATAACGATAACGACATAAATAATTTTTATTGGAATTTGGTAAGTCACTATTCCAATTACAATTAGTTAATTTAATCACTTCTGGACCTAAATTTTCCTCTCCTTTAGTAATAGATACTGTTAAAATATTTTTTTCTACATCTTTACCGACAATATAGTAAGGAGTGTCGTGATCGGTTTTTGGGGTAATAGTAAAACCATGGCGCTGACCGAGGGTGTAAAAATAAACTCCGTCGTGGACTCCTATTTCTTCCCCATTTTCATTGACCACCACCCCTTTCTTTATCTCTAAATAGTTTTGTAAAAATTCAGCCATATCAAGCTTACCCAAGAAACATACACCCTGGCTATCTTTTTTAGTCGCAGTAAATAAATTTCTTTTTTCGGCTTCTAATCTAACGGTTTGTTTTTCTAAGTGGCCAATCGGAAATAAAACATGACCCAATTGCTCCTTTTTCAAAGTCCATAAAAAATAGGTTTGATCTTTATTCTGATCATGACCCATAATCATTTTAAAATCTTCGCCATCTTTTTTTATTTGAGCATAATGTCCGGTCGCAACAAAATCCGCCCCTTCACTTCTGGCCCACTGGAAAAATTTACCGAATTTAATTTCTTTATTACACATCACATCGGGATTCGGAGTTCGCCCCGCTTTATACTCGGAAATTAAATAGTCCACCACCTCTTCTTTATATTCTTTAGACAAATCCAAAGTTTTAAAAGGGATAGCTAGTTGAGCCGCCACTCGCATCGCATCTCTTCTATCATCTTTCCAAGTACAAGGCACACCAGGAGCCTCCCAGGCCCTAATAAAGACGCCAATTACATTGTAACCAGCTTCTTTTAATAAGGCAGTCGACAGTGAACTATCCACACCACCCGACATACCCACATAGACTGTTTGTTTTTCCTGTTCCATGATTTCCACTTTACTAATATCTGGAGTTAAAGCAACCCCAAAATAAAACTAGATCTCTAGTAGTTTTTTGTAGACCTCCATTGTGGCCCGAGCATCAGCCAAGGCGGTATGAGCTTTACTATTGGTGATTCCTAGGAGTTCAGACAAAGCACCCAGTGAAAAAGCCTGGGCTTTTTCATGATGATATAGTCGCGCAAAAGCAATAGAAATAGTATCAAGCTTACCGTAATGCATTTTGTTTTCGACGCCCGACTCGATGAAAGCTTGATCGATAAAACGTAAATCAAAAGCCATATTATGAGCCACAAAAGTCGCCCCGACAGTTTTTTCAGCAAAATCTTTCATTACTTGTTCGAGGTCGGCCGCAAAAAGCCAATCGCCTTCATTGTAACCATTAATGCGTAGCGCTTGCGGGTCAGCAGTTTCGAGGCGACGCGGTTTAATTTTATATTCTAATTCGTGGATAATTTCGAGTTTTGGTCCGCGACCATTATCGCCGGGAACTTGCCTCGCGATAATCGCTCCCAATTCGATAATTTCATTTTTAATCGGATCAAAACCTGTCGTCTCGACATCCACAAAAGCTAAATTATGTTTTTTCATTAAAAAGTTTTAGGTCAAATAAATAATAACAGCTAGCAGTATAATATTTTTAAAACTTTAAGACAAAATAAAAGCCCCGTTCCGACAGTCAGAACCGGCTTAGATAAGTTTATTTACCCCTCTATTTCCCCAAAAACTGCTTTCTAAATCGCAGATGTTCGTCATAAGTCCGAGCATAATGCATCTCACTATTGTAATCAGACAAGTAAAACCAATAGTCATTAGGTTCTGGATAAAGGGCGGCTTCAATTGAGTCTAAGCTTGGTGAAGCAATTGGTCCGGGTGGCAGACCTTCATACAAATAAGTATTGTACGGTGAATCAAATTTTAAGTCGGCTCGAGTGAGGTCAAAAGTGTTTTTACCAAAAATAAAAGGGAAAACCGCATCTACTTGAAGCTTCATTCCAGTTTCTATTCGCTTCCACAAAATTCCAGAAATAATTTTTCTTGATTCGGAAGTAATCCCCTCTTTTTCTAAAATAGAGGCCATGACAATAATTTCTTCTTCGGAGTATTGTGATTCGGCCATATCTTCTTTGAGATGAGCTATTTTATCTTCAAAATTTTGCTTCATTTCTTTAACGATATCGCGTTCGCTAACACTAGGCGAAAAGAAATAGGTGTCGGGGAATAGATAACCTTCCTGACCTTTAGTTAGAAGAAGAAAACGACCACGATTAAAATTAGGCAGGTTGCGCCCTAAAACATTGGCCATTTGACGTAAATTTAAACCCTCAGGAATAGTAATTTTAATATGATCAATACCATAATTGCCGGTTGAGACATGATAAATAACTTTAAGCAAAGTCATTCTTTCAATAAAGAAATAATTACCTTTGATCACTAATTTTTCTTCGCCTCCAAAGAGACCAAAACCAAAACGATATATAGATTCAAAAGCTAGGCTGGATTTTATAACTCCTTTTTCATCTAAAATTTTAGCCGCTTCTTTCACGCTTACCCCTTCTGGTAGTTCTATAAATTGTTTAACGGGAAAATTTCTTGGTGGGTGAAAAAAGAAAAAATAGACTGAAAATATTACAAAAAAAATAGCCGCTAAAAAAGCAATTCTTCTATTTACTGCATGAGAAAAACGGTGACTAATAAGAGCGGTATTTGTTTTATGGAAGATAGCCAAAAAAGAATCCTTCAGGTGATGAGGGGGTGGGGTTGGCATGTCGTTATTGTTTTGAGGAAGTATAGCCATGATAGATTACAAAGGTAAATTTGCTGGTGGTTCTGATCTCTTAGACTCAATACGACCCAAACTTGGGGTACCAGCCACTGCTCCAGGGAAACGATAAATAGTTGCTAATTCTTCAGTAGTTAAAATAAAAGGTGGTTTTTTATAAGGCGGATAAAAATAAGAACGACGACGAAAAGCATCAAAGAATTCCCATTTTTGTTTGATAGTTCTTTTGCCAGTCATGTCCTGCCAGGGATAATCAAATCCGACTCGCTCTCCTGGTTTGAAACCATTTAAATGCTGGGAACTAAACTGTTTAGTACTGCCAATAATACCAGAAATAGCTCCGCTGTTGAATTGTTCTTTTTTAGCTATATAAACAAATCTCCAACCACAATCAAAAGCGGCTTTTTCCATACTTCTTTGGATAGCGAGGGCTGAGTTTTTTTCACCTTCAGTTTGAGTATAATCTCCAATATTAAACTTTCCTTCCTGAGGTTTTATATCTTTGTGATACAGTTTGACAATCTCAGCTTTAGCCGCTTCTTTCCAATCAACTTTAGTAAACCAAGTTCCTTTTTTGATAAATCTCTTGGTTGTGGCTCTAATTAAAATCTGACTCCATATTTCTTCACCAGGTAAAATATTACCCAAAACTTCGATCATGGGAGTAATGGGATCAACTTTAACCTCTTCTTTGGGGGCTTTGTCTAAACCGTAATCAACATAGGTTTTGATTGGAAAATGATCATCTTTAGTTAAAGCAAAATTAACACCCCACAAATCCCAAGATTGCGAAGCTTTTTCATAGGGCACCCGGAGTGTATAGTCTTCGACCTGTTTGATTTCTATTTCAGGAAATTGAGAATAAATATGGGCTTCGATTGCACTTTTAAAGCTTTTCTGAGTTCTAATATAAAAGTGAACATCACCCCCAAAAGAAGCTATTTCTAAAGAAAACCAAGCTGGTACAAAACCATTCCACCAGCGCTCAATAAAAGTCCCTTCTTTACCTTGATTAAAAATAGCAAGCAAAACCTCCATCGCTTGCGGTGGTTTGTCTATAATGCGCGGAATTTTAATTTCGAGTAATAGCCATTCTAATTTAGAAATAAATAGAGTCTGTCGGTATAAAATCCAGACTTTCCAAGCTATTATCACTAAAAGAAGTGGGATTAAATACAAAAAATATACCCCGGCAACAGCGAGTAAACTTTTAAGGGGCGGGGTAATTACCAGTAAAAAATCATCCATAAGTATATGGGTATTTTACCAGATTTGAAGTGATAAAAAAACTCTAGAGTAGTGTATAACGACCACTAGAATCTTTTTTGAAGAAATTAGGATTTTGGAGATTAACTAGGATTGTGTTTTCTTTGACATGACGTTCTCTCAAAACTTTAGCGACAATGTCTTCACGTTTTAAAGCACCGTCTTTTTTCAAAATATCTCGAATAACGTCTATAACAATACCTGGTTTATAACCCCATTCAGTTAGAGCGTACAATCCTCTACCTACAAGCACAAAACGTTTATCTTTAATTAATTCATTATGACAAGTTGCAGGATGAGCATTACGATTGAACAGACGGGAAATATTGCTCGCCACTTCTTCAAAGTGCATAGGAGAGCCATGTTGGCGTAATACTAAATATGCATAATCGCGAATACCACGCATTCGAATATTTGGAGACTTAGACAAACCCCATTCACCTAAAGGATTTTGGTCTATAAGTTTAGAAATACGTAACCATTTTTGAGCTAAAATTTTATTATCCAAAGCCGCTGTATCAGCAATTTCTTTCACTTCTTTAAGGAGTAAATCAACTAAATCTTGTTCACCCATCAAATCTTGAGCTGACATTTTGCTAGAAATTTTTCGCAAAGAGCTTTCTACCTGAGCAGCCACAGCACTGTCTACCGTCCAACGGTGGTGGAATTCATTATCTTCGCGTAATTTCGTAAACACATCAGACAAAACTAATAAGAAGTGGATGTGGTTTTGACTCCCCTTATCACTAGTGACTTGAGTTAAAAATTCTTGTTCATGAACTATGCCACCATAGTTTTCCATAATTCCCTTAAGCTCTTCAATTATAGCTTTGACTTCATTAAAAACTGGAGCTTTTCTTATAGTATTGAGAGAGAAATTTTCTATTTGGCGGACTCTTTCCCGAGTAATTCCATACTCACTACCAATAGCCTCTAAAGTTAGAGCGGTGGTATTTTTACCTAAACCATATCTTTTAGTAATTACATCGCAAGCACGATCGGATAAGACGGTCAGCAACTTTTTAGTTACCTCCTTGGGCTTAAAAGTGATAATCTCGTTTTTCTTAGTCATAATGTATTATTATTGTTGTCTTATTTATAGCATTATTATATAAAATAGTCAAATTTTTAGACAACCACAAAGTTTACAAGTCTATTTTTGACTACAATTTCTTTCTCGATAACCTTACCCTCTAGCGCTGTCTGTATTTTTGGCAATGTTTTTACCTTGGATAACAATTCTCCATCAGGTAAATCTTTACCCACTACTATCTTTTCTCTCAACTTACCATTAATTTGAATAATGATAGTAATTTCATCAGATGATAATTTATCTTCATCAAAACTCGGCCAAGAACCCAAGGTTATAGACTCTTGCCCGAAATTGTTATTTTGCCATATTTCTTCGGTCATATGAGGAGCAAAAGGCGCTAAGATTTGCAATAATATTTGATAGATTTCTAAATTGATCTTATCTAAAGTTTCTAATTTATTGACTAAAATCATTAAAGAAGAAATAGCTGTATTAAATGAAAAACTTTCTATATCCTCCCCAACTTTCTTAATTGTTTGATGCAATAATACTAAAACTTCTGCGTTATCAGCCTGATTATTGATATCAATTTTAGATTGCAAACGCCACACTTTTTCCAAGAAGCGCCGAGAACCTATCATGCTGTCGGTACTCCAAGATATTTCACCATCAAAAGGGCCCATGAACATTTCATAAACCCTAAGAGTATCTGCGCCATATAAAGCCACCACTTCGTCTGGGTTGACCACATTACCAAATCTTTTGCTCATTTTTTTACCGTCTTCACCCAATATTAGACCGAGGCTTTTTCCAATTCTGGCAAAAGGTTCCAAAGTCGAAACTACTCCTATATCATACAAAAACTTATGCCAAAACCGAGCGTATATAAGATGACGAGTAGCATGTTCAGTGCCCCCAACATAAACATCCACTGGCGCCCAATATTTTTCTTTCAGAGGATCAACTAAAGTTTGTTCATTTTTAGGATCCATATAACGCAAATAATACCAAGAAGAACCAGCCCACTGAGGCATGGTATTGGTTTCTCTTTTAGCTTCGCC
>Ga0208245_1002115_pt1 | contig 10704 bp, 28 predicted proteins | sample RifOxyC1_FD_184035 | JGI IMG/M metagenome (GOLD analysis project Ga0208245, IMG submission 184035) | Soil microbial communities from Rifle, Colorado - Rifle Oxygen_injection C1 (SPAdes) | ecosystem: Environmental > Terrestrial > Deep subsurface > Rock core/Sediment | place: Rifle, Colorado... | reverse complement strand
CCGACGAGGCGCATAAAGAGGTCTACCTCCCGCTCTTCGAACAGTATGGAAACAGTCTTCCGTGGCACCAGTGTGGGGATGCGCCCACCGAACGGTACAAGGTGGTCATGATGCCCTACGTGGCCGACCGCATCACCCAGAACGAAAATGGGGAGTGGGTTGCTTTCACCGGAACCTGAATTAACTTGCCTGTTCTTCGGGTGAAAGACCACAGAAAGGAGTTGTAACCAAATGCTCGAACAAATCATTCACTCATTTCAACACCTTCACATTCACAATGACCACGGGGAACTCACTGCCCTGGTCGGCCTGAGTGCCACCTTCGGCATTTCAATCCGCCTGTACTGGAGCCGGATTTGTGCTTTCTTCAAGAAGGGGTGCTGATTATAATGAACATCTACAAAAAACCTTCCTGATGAATGACCCCATTTTCGGCCAAACCATGGGCTTCAGTGCCATCTGGTTCACTTTCAGCCGAGGCCTTGAGTATTACAGCGGCGGCCTTTTCCCGGGTCCACCAACGTGTGGACCCGGTTCAGTTTCCGCATCCCGTTCGGGCTTCTGACCATCCTCTCGTACATCACGGTTTATTCCACGTACCTCGCCGTTCGGAGTTGAAAATGGCTGACCGATTCATCAACAATGGTTGTCATGCGTGGTTTAGCTATAAGCAGGCAGAGGTGGCTGGGTATCGGGTCCATCAACGACCGGATGGGACGACTTATCAGGTGACTACAATCAGTGACACCACAGACCACGGGTGTGGTTGGGATGACATGAAGTACCTCGGTGTCATCGGTCCGGATGATACCTCTCTGGGCCAGTACGAGGCCACGGACCCCCTGCAGGCTATGCTCAATCGAGCCGCTGACGAGGCATGGAACGATGCCGCCCTCAACTACTACGAAGAAATGGGGTGGGATTGACCTATTCGGTGCCTGTGTGAATGGACATGGTTGGCCACAAAGGAGCCCACTAAAATGAAAGCCAAGGTCTCGTGTGAACTGTTTTTGAGGCACCCTACCATTCTCCCAGCGGGGTTGAAGGAGTCTTTATCAACGAGGAATGCGGGGATTGGGTCTCTATCTCCACCCTCGACGACGAGACCTTCACGTTTGCAGACGAAGTGAGTGGAAAAACCGCCACCTTCACCGAAAGAGAGTTGACTGCTCTCGTCTGCGAGGCCATGAAATCTCAGTATGGCTGGTCTTGGACTGGTCCCGTGATGTTTGTGGCAAAGGTCATGTACAAACACAAAGTCTGACACCTTTTAGTCCTGACGGTTGACCGATCGTAGCCTCAGGTGAAGAATTATAGACACCAATCGACTGCAACAAGGAAAATTGAATGAAAGCCATCTGGAAAGCCAATCGGGTCGATTTCCGCCCGTCCAACGTGGACCCCAACAATCTGGGCGCGAGTCACTGGCAGAATGCTGAGACGGAGACTACGGTTTTCTGGATCGTGGCCTTTCTGGTGGCCACGGGTGACACGTGGCGATCGTTTCCGCGTTCGGAACTGAATGCCTGGGCCTTTGAACATGGGCACCGTCCGGCTGGAATCCATTTCAACAAACTCTCGGTGTACGACGACAATGACTCGCGCTCCGAGTATGCCGACCTGATTACCGAGCCGTTGGGGGACAACGACATCCGTATGGTGCCGACGACCCGTTTTCTTTCTAGGTGAACAATCTTACGAGACAATCAACCAATCAATTATTATAAAAGGACACCAATTATAATGAAAATCTGGCTCAGCTATTCCACCCTCTGTCACTCCCTCGAAGCGGCGATCACCGACCCCAAGGTCGTTCTCCCCGAGCCGGGTGACTGTTTCTTCTTCGGGTGTCACGAGATTGTGGTTGGGTCCTGCCCCTACGCCGGGCACACAGGCCGCGAGTGGCCGCCTGGGGTCCTGTTTGCGGCACAGAAGCTGTTCATTACGGCCAAAAGCGTGAGACGTGCTCTCTGTTGTGGCGATCTTCGAGATGAGGGCAAAGATCTATGGGAAGAACTGGCAAAACTTACGGGGGCCCGCGACCGGTTCATGAGTGAGTTGGACCGGATTTTTGAGGATCGGTGCCGCGGGCAGGATTACTGTTATCCCACTGCGGTGGAAGTCCTGGAAAAGATGGGCATTGTGGGTGTGAGTCACACGACCCGCACTTGACTAGTGCCATTGCCTGCTGAATGTACCCTAGGAGAATCAATCATGAATAAATTTGTGGTCACCACCACACGCATCCCCACCAATTTCAACGCCCCGACGTGCAATGTTGTGGAAGCGGAAACTGAGCAGGGTGCACTGCTCATCATCAAGGACTACTACCGCGACTTCAGTCTCCCTCAGTACGTGTACTCAGTCTCCCCCTATGTTCCGCCCCCTGCTGGACGTATCTTGAACAGAGAAGAACTGTGAAGGATTGACCAGGGTACTAACAGACTGAAGAACAACAGACATTCAAGGAGCAACTTTTGAACACTTCAGAACATGAACTTCGTGAACGCGTCTGTGGAATTCTCCAGTCCGGAGACTTGGCGCTCTACCAGATGAAGCGCCAATGGTTCAAGTCCAAGGCTGACGAAATTGCTATCCAGAGTCTGGAGGACCACCTTGCTTTGGTGCGTGCCTACCTCAAAAAGCGAGACGCCGAACTGAAGGGTGGCTGAAATGTGGGAACTTTTTGAAGTGACTGGATGGGTTGGGGTTTTCAGTCTGACTATGGTGGGCATCGACTGGATCGGTGTCAAACTCGGCCTCTGGGTCGATTGACCGATGCCTGACCTATATCTCACCCCGAGAAACATGGAAAGAATCGAGGCGGGCTGCAACATCCACGGTGGCTTTCATTTGAGCCCCGATTGCAGTGGGCTCTTACGCCATCATACTTGTCCCATTCCCAGACCAGTTGTGGTGTACAACTTGCAACCTGCCACTGCTACGGTGGCATACAAAGCCAAAATTACAATTGCTGGAATTGAAGTCGGGAACGTATGCTCCCTATGCTTCAATCAAGAAATGTCCAGACAAAATCAAGTAAAGATATCGGAAGCTCTAAAGGAGAACGAAGATCATGGAAAATCAGTATGAACTGTTGACGAGAATTCTGCAGGATGCCGGAATTCCCACTGCCACCACACCTCCGAAGCTTCAGCCGTATGGAGATGCCGCCAAGTGCCCACGCCTCTGGTGGCCAAATACGGAGACACCCTACGTCCAGGTGTGCATGACCAACTCCACCCCCGGACACGAGCGCTATGAGGTCGTGGACGACCGGCACAACGCCTTTGGCTACGAACCCCTGGTCGTGGGCGAGGATGTCACGGCCTCAGATGCCACAGCCCTAGTGAGAAACATCCTGGCTTAGGCCATTCCCAGTGCTGCAATAAGTTAAATGCTACTGTAAGCCCTTAACACTTCTGCAACGTCGTCATACACTTCTGGTTCAGTCGCAACAGTAGCGCAGCAATTCACCGACCTGACCACTCTGGGCTGGAAGATTTCTACCAGGGTCCTGGTCTGCTCGTTCACAGCGTCCCTCAAAGTCCTAAAAATTCCCACACCACCCTTGATTTTGTAATCGGTCTGCTTGTCGTCCAACGCAAGCTTTGCGCCCGCCTTGGTTATAGCCTTGTCTATAATTTTCCAAATTGCAGTCCGAGTCAACTTACCCCAATGAAGGATAGACTTGAAAAGTAGGGATTTGGCTTCCAACTTATTCTTGCGTCCGTATTCCAGAAGGCGAGTCTGTAGGCTGGCTTTGACTTTGTCTGGCATTTGACAATCTCGCACCAGAGCCTGAGCTTGCCCATAAGTCAAACCTGAAATTTGCTTATCTGAGGTAATTCTCAGGTTTGCGCATAGGATGAGCAGTAACTTATCACGGTTTGAGTGGGCAACTTCTATCATGGTTTTGAAAAGTTTGGCTACAGTGCTCATTTTGCAACTCTCCTGTTTACTTCTTGCTACTATTATACAATGAAAAGACTATTGACTCGAATTGTTTCCATACGAATAACCACACACACCAACAAGGAGATTAAAAATGGACATCAGCGACACAGACAATAACACCACCCTGGGAACGTCGTTGACTTTCCTCATTCTGGACTACCGCGGGAAATACGACTTTCCTGGCGACCAAAACGGGTTTGTGTTCGAACATCGGAGGTCCATACCCAAGACCACCAGTACCGAGGGCTATGCCATCCGGACAGATGACACTGGTGGGGGGTGGCGGGTGGACTACATCCCCCAATTCGGTCCCAAAGAGACTGTCTACGGACCCAACCGGGAAAGCTACTGGCCCACCAACGAGGAAGCGGCTGCAGCCCTGGAGTTGTACCTGAAAGATTGACCGCAGTCTGTTTCCATGTGAATAGCCCCAGACACCAAGAACCACAAGGAGATTGAAGAATGCGCTTCCTCAATGATAATGACCTCAGTGCTCTCGTCTGCCACATGAATCGTCAGATTGTGGGCTTGGCCTCAAGGTCGGTCAACGGGGAACGAGTCACGTTGATTGCCAAGCTCCACGTCGCCGTTCCCGATGATGACACGGTGGAGGACACCGATGTGCCAGTGACCCCCTCGACAGAGCGAGGCACGATCACTTACCACACCCATCGCCACCTGGGCGGGGTCCTGCTGGAAGAGACGGACGGAACTCCGAGTCTCACACAGGCAATCCGGGAGTTCAATGAATGGATTTAGTTATTAACGTAGATCGTTTCCATGTGAAGCACCAACAAAGGAGACTGAAAGCCAATGTCCAACCTCGAAGACGCCGATTTCACGCGGATCATCGAAGCGAGTCTCGCAGTGGAGAAAGCTGCGGACGAACTTCAGACCAAGCTCGCCTCTCTCCAGAACAAGGTGGCACCATACCTACCCCCGAACAAGGGCTTGAGGGTTTGGATTGAAGCCATGAGAGCGGCGGCCTACTGTGACGGTCCTGGCGAGACTGGACACGAAGACGGGAAGGTGTTTAGCTCTGCCCGCTTGGCCCGAGTCCTGCTGAGTGCCAGTGAATGAGTGCCAAAAAGAAGTGCTCATATTGTAAGCGGAGGCCAGTCACGTACTGCTCTCCAGCGGATTTTTGTAATATCTGTTGGGACCGCTGGTTCAAATCAGGTTGTCCCAATTTTGATGGCAAGCGGTGGGTTTTGAAAATCGTCCGCTTCGTCAACAGCACAAAGAACAAAACCCGCAACACTAGGAGCAGGCCACAGTGAAATTGGACATGGTTAAGTACCTTTCGTTTGAGGCAGTGGTACCTGTCAAAATGGACTCTAGCCATCGTGACCCCGAATTGGACGAACCCAAGGCACGGACGCTTCTCGCTTCGTTGGGGGTCGCACCGCGAGACACCAATCGTGCTCTGAAAATCCTTAGGGTGCGGGTCGAACAGGTGGCCGCCCAAGTCTCGTATGAGGACCTGATCTAGATTGACCACAGTCTGTTTCCATGTGAAGCACTACGAGACACTAACTACAAGGGAGACTAACTACAATGGCCGTTTACAATCGCACCAAGAAAGCTGACCGGGCACGGGAAATTGCTGATCGGCAGGCTGAGATTGAGGCCATTGAGGCCGGGCTTTGGCCTCGTGACATCAACGACCAGTTTCGGTGGTACGACCGGACTCCCACTTTTACCCCTGCTCAGTGGGCTCGGAAGATGTGTGAGGACACAATCGCCTACCTGACCGCAATTCCTGGTCGGATTGCAAATGGAGAACTGTCCGGATGGGAGGCGTAAGATGAAGGTCTCCGAACTCATCCAGTGGCTGGCCACTCAAGACCAGGAGGCCACTGTTGAGGTTGTCGTACATATGGATCGTGGTAGTTACTACGAACAGGGTGGCACGGCTACGACCGAGGAATTCACCGGCGAACTGTCCGAATACACCGATTTCCGAGAAAACCAATTTGTCACCCCAGACCAGCCTCATTTCAACCGGCGATTCCTGCTTCTGGGTGTGTACAAAGGTTAACTACAATCTGTTTCCATTTGAAAAGAAGGGTGCAACTTACAATGTCTACCGAAAAAGAAGCGACGACTACCCGCGCTGTTCTGAATCCGGCCACGACCAAGGACTGGCTCAAGTCTATGCTGACAAGCTCCCTTCGAAGGGTGACCCGGGTCGAAATTCACTACTTACCCCCAAGGTGGGCAGCTGTGGTCGAAATGGCATTCATGATGATGGAAGCCGTGTACTACCAACCGGGTGACGAACCCAAGGCGAGGGAAGCCGGTATCAAAATCATTGATACGGCTGTGGAAGCCTTTAAGGGAGAATACACCGACAAGGCTGCGACTGCCCTAAACCAGATGGGTAGTATGCTGAGGTGTTGTAACGACTTGGACGAGCCAGCAGAGGTAAAGATGCTGGCTTACGTCAAGGAATTGATGGCCCGTCAGACCGAACCGGTCAAGAAATAACCAAAATCCTCGACTTAACCAATCCTCGCCTGGAATGAAGAACTGTACAGCAACAGGAAGGGACCGATTACAATGGGAACTACCAGCGCGGGCCGCCATGCGTGGTACAGCCAGTCTCAAGCATGGGTGGCTGGTCATGTTACCTACCAGAGACCTGATGGGACGACCTATCAGGTGACTACAATCTCCAGCAGGCCCGAGCACGGGTGCGGTTGGGATGATATGAGGTACCTCGGTGTCATTGGTGAATCCGACATCTGCATCGGAAGCACCGAAGCACTTAACCCAAAACAAGCCAAGTTGGACAAAATCAATGATTTTGTCCGGTACAAAGAGTGGGAAATGGAATGAAACAGTTTACTTTCTACTGGCTGGACGGCAAACGTGATGTCCTCTCGGGACGGGATGCGGCTGATGCCATGAACCGGGCGGGGTACGGTCATGGCGCCCTTGGTGCCCTGGACTTCCATGCCTGGGGGGACTGCAAGGAGTACGTCTGGAATCCCAAAACCCGGAGATGGGACAATCCAGGGCTGAATGAGCGTCTCGACCGTGAGACGCTCATTCCCAAGGAGTAAAAGACGTGAATTCACACTTCGAACAAGTCGTCTGGCACGCCCAAAACGCTGGTTTCCAGGTAGAGACGCTGGCGGGAGACAATTGCAGCTTCCGTGTCTACCCCGACGATGGGAGTCGGTGGGCCACCGTCACCGTGGGGCACTCAGGTTTGGTGAGGTGGAATACCCCGGGAGCAGAATTCAGACAGTTCGACTCCCCAAGCGTGGCTTTCAAAGAACTTAAGAAGGCATGGGGGACAAATCTGTAGCTATACTGGTGCAGCCCCCACCGGTAGTGGAACATGCATCTACATGGTTTGCTCCCGCCTGAGAGAGTGATTGACCCGATCTTTTCCCGTGCGAATACCTATACCAATCAACCAATTATAATAAGGACACCATCAATGTTTGACCCGCTCACCCATTACATGCAAACCATCCTGACACTCCTGGCAATGGACAATGACTCCCTGCGCGGTGCAGTTCAGGAGGCCCTCAAGCAGGACTCACTGGAGCCCATCAAGGGCGCCTTGAGTCCTCGCGATCTGGCCTACAATTTCTACCACAAGGAATGGGAAATTTGGGTTCAGATGGAGCTGTATCAGAGTTCCATGGAGCGGCGTCGAAACTGGGACGCTCTCAGCCGGGTAGAGGTTATGGTTTTTGGGCGGGCCACCCAAGGTCGAATCATCGAGACACTGGATGATGGTTTCTCCGTAGAGTTCGAAGATGAGATGGAAATCCCCATCGGGGAAATGTGGCCTTCTCACCACGGATGCATGGGTGGTCTCTTCAAACGGGAAGACGTCACTTTCCTCTGACCGATTGACCGCTTTCGTTTCCATGTGAAGAATCCCAGAAGGAGAGAATTCAAAATGCGCACGCTCGAATCACTCGCAGATGGCCGTCTTATCACTTTTCTCGGTGCCGTTTCGGTGGACTTTCGCCACGTTCTGACCTGCCCAACGGGTTCGAGAATCTGAAATTCTGTCCGTGGGATGGTGGAACTATCAGCACAAAAACGAGCCTCCATTTCTCATCCTGTCTCGGAGAGACAAGGGGATTTACATCATCCCCGAATCCGAAGCTGGCGAATTGTTTGATGCCGGGTGGGTTCCCCCGAAGGTGACCAAACGGCTGGTGAATGGTGTCTTCGTGGCGGACGAGGAGAAAGTTTAGCTACAATGAGTACTCTTAATCAGAAGTACAGCGACACAGATGGTGTGGGCCTCGGCCGGTGCGAAGAGTGTGGCTACATGTTCGTGAATGAGAACGAGCGCCACACCAAAACCGGTCTGCCCGGCTTCTCCTGTGAACTTCACAAAGCCGTGCATATCGATGACTGGATCGAACTGCCTCCTGCCAACGACCAGGAAAAACTGGTCAAGGAGTGGTTCGACCACTTCCGACGTCCCGCCATTCAGAAAGATTACAAGTGGCTCGCGGCCCGCAAGGTTTTCTGCATTTTCGAGGGAAAGAGGATGCGTTGCACCGGGGCTTCAAGGATGGGTGACGTGTGGCTGACCTACAATCTTGTCAAGGACTTCGGATACGACCGGCGGGTGGACGTGGCGGGATGCTCTGATTGGACCGTCGAGGGCCCGAAGTGAAAGTTGCAATCTACAAGTCCCAGGGTGTGGTCCCGTTCCAGACTCGTGAATGGGACGTGTCGGAGGCATACGCCACCAACGAAGAGGCCATCCGAGTTTGCAATGCCATGAATTGGAAAATGGTGAGCGCAAACTGCAATCCGGGTGTCTTCACGGTTGACGTGTCCGAGTCCCAGATGAACCTGTGGAAGCTCCACAAGCAAATGGACATCTGCGAGATTCCTACACTTGTCATGTTGTCTGATGGTATCCAATACCATGTTGACCCATTGGGGTGACAATGCAAATTAACGGCATCGACGTGTTGGTCGGGACCCAGGTGCAGTCGCTGGTCTTCGACTACGAAACCAGTGTGGCTCGTGGCGGGATTTGTCGTGGCGACATTGGCAATGTTGTACGCGTGGAACCCGAACGCGTTGAAGTTGTGTTCTACCCGTGGGGCGTCCCAACAATGTCCTGGTGGACAAAGAGCGAAACTGCACACCTGACCACACTCGTCCATATGCAGACAGTTTTGTGGCTCACCCTTGGTAGGAGATAATCAGGTCCAACCCACGATGGAAACAGAATGTGGAATCGATGATTTCTGGACGCTGGGTGTGTGGGTGAAATCGGAAACACGGGCTGACGTTACCCCCACACAATTGACCACCCTACTCTACGGGCGAATTACATCCTAGACCCCAACAAGAAGATAAGAACAAATGAGCAAGCAATTCAGCAGTGGTATGCACGCGTGGTTCAGCTGGAAACAGGCCGAAGCTGCTGGCGTTCGGACGCTGAAGCGTCCTGATGGGACAACCTACCATCTGACCACAGTGACTGCCGCACTCGAACACGGCTGTGGTTGGGATGACATGCAATATCTCGGGACCATTGGTGAAGATGACACCGACGTGTGCTCTACCATGTCCTCACGAGAAAACTGCAACCATGTGAAAAACACGACACTTCTCCCGTTGGATGTGGGTTCCAAAGAGTTCTTTAAACTGGTTCTGGACTGCGAGTCCAACCAGAAAAACAAGTAACATGACTGACTTGTCTCGGTGTCCACATGGATAGTCAACAGAGGTAGTGCAACAGATGGCCGACCTTCGACGTGAATTTACCACTGACCAGTACGAAGCCATGCGCCCAGATTTGGAAGAAGCAAGGGCTGCAGTTCTGGCTGCGCTTGCCCGACACCATGAACTGGGTCTGACCCAATGGGTCCGTCAAGATGCTGACTCTGTACCTGACCCTGCGGTAAAAGAGGCATTCAGCCTGTTGAATCAAGCGGCCAGACTCATCGACCGGGCTCAGTTCGAACTAGTGCTGCGCCTCCATACAACCGGAGCCATTGCACCCAAAAATGGCCCGACAAGAGAGGCAACAAATGGCAACCATTCCCCGTGATTTCACCATTGCACAATACGACGCCATGGCCCCCGACTTCGAGGCCGCTCGTGCAGGCGTTCTCGCCCTATTGGCTCGCCACCATGAACTTGGTCAGAGTCATTGGTTGGGCGGTGATAGTGACTCTGCACCCAACCCCGCGGTCAAAGAAGCATTTGACCTGTTGCATCAAGCGGTAAGGCTCATGGACCGTGCTCAGCACGAACTGGTCATGCACCTCTGCGCAAACGGGCACATTCCTTTTCAAACCGATCAGAAACCGGATTGACCGCGGACTGTTTCCGCTCTCTTCAAGGAGCGAGACGACCCAGGATAGTCTTGCATGGGTGACGAAAAACTACCATGCTTAGCTGGAGAAGTAGTGCACATCCAGTGAAATGTCGGCACTAGTTGTGGGTTCGGGTGACGCCGATAAGGGGCTGCAGACCCCAAGCGCAAACCCTCCAAATGTGGTATCACTTGGCGTAAAAAGCCAAGCAATTACGGACAAAGCCACACAAGGCCTGTTGATGGTCCTAGACAGGCTACAGCGCCCTCCCGGCCTCGCAAGTGGTTGAGAGGGCGCTGTCGTATTTGAAATCTATGAACAAATAAATTAACCAATCCTTTCGTGGGGTGAAGAACTGTACACAGTGGGCTCGGTGCCACACCCGAACCTTCTTTCCACGACTGATGCACCTACCCCCCCCCCCCCC
>Ga0208245_1002113_pt1 | contig 10709 bp, 19 predicted proteins | sample RifOxyC1_FD_184035 | JGI IMG/M metagenome (GOLD analysis project Ga0208245, IMG submission 184035) | Soil microbial communities from Rifle, Colorado - Rifle Oxygen_injection C1 (SPAdes) | ecosystem: Environmental > Terrestrial > Deep subsurface > Rock core/Sediment | place: Rifle, Colorado... | reverse complement strand
GAGATGTGCGAACGTGGCTATCACGCCACAGACAAAGAGCACATGCTTGAGTGGCTGAACTCAAACCTGTACGAGATTGAGGGGCGCGGTGCAAAGATCGAGGGCGACGATAAAATGGCCTTCGCTCAAATTCGTTTCGTGCGCAAGATCGAAACCTGGAATGACAAAAGCGCCCGCCTGTTCGCCTGTTGGTGCGCCCGGCAAATCTGGCACTTGATGACAGATGAGCGCAGCAGGAACGCCGTAGAAGTGGCAGAGCGGTACGCCAACGGCAATGCAACGGATGAAGAGTTGGCCGCCGCCAGGGACGCCGCCTGGGCCGCCGCCAGGGACGCCGCCAGGGACGCCGCCAGGGACGCCGCCTGGGCCGCCGCCTGGGCCGCCGCCAGGGACGCCGCCAGGGACGCCGCCTGGGCCGCCGCCAGGGACGCCGCCAGGGACGCCGCCAGGGACGCCGCCAGGGACGCCGCCTGGGACGCCGCCTGGGCCGCCGCCAGGGACGCCGCCAGGGACGCCGCCAGGGACGCCCAAAGAGAAGCCCTTATCAAGATCGTTTTTGATAATTGAGGTTATCGCAACCAAAGGAGAAAATGACAATGAAACCAAAGGTACTGTTTATTCAATCTGTCAATCACTATGGCCTTCACGGCGAGCCGGGCAGCCCAGCCGCGTACTGGCCCCCATACGATAACGCCCGGATTATCGCTGTCGAGTGCACCCGCTATGCCCAGGACGTGGTTATCATTGAGCACGTGGTAAAGCGCGGAATGACAATCAACGGCGGGCGCCGCCTGCTGGACAGCGATACTCAGGACTTCCAGGCCATCCGTGAGGCGGTTCTGGTTTACGATACCCTTGTGTCAAATCACGGCGCTGAAATCTTCCCGGAAAACGAACAGGAGTAACCCCATGCCCCGCTACAACCCCAACAAACCCGAAATCCACCCCGTAGCCGTCCGCCTGCCCATTGACCTGTATAACCGCCTGGCGCTCGAAGCCGAGCAATCCGGCGCGTCCGGCGTCGGGCCGTTGATCCTGGGCAAGCTCCAGGTGCAGCCGGAATTGTTGGCTGCGCTGGAAGCGTGCTATACCCGGTTGGTCAACATTCAATCCGGTATGGACGCGGCCCGCGCCAATCCATCAGCAATTGGCTTTCTGAACGGTGAAGCCATCGAGGCGGCCCGCGTCGCGATTGCGCGGGCGAAAGGAAAAGCGACACCATGAATAATTACGAGTGGATTTCCGTGAATATCGCGGGTGGCGGAACAGAAACCACAGATTATGTATATATCCGAAAGAATAGGCGCGACTTCATTTTCGACAATCCAACTCCGGCAGGCCTCGCAAGATTGCTTGCCCTACCGTTGAATTGGAATAGCTTTTCGTGGCCCTCGTTCCACGAAACAGAAACAAGCCGCTTCAAAGGAAATCCAATCCATGACCCACTATTCCGGGCGAAAGGACAGACGAAATGAAATGCTACCGATGCAAAAAGAAAGACCTGGCAAGCGCGGTGCGAGTAATGATGCCCGCCAAAGACGGCAGAGAGAAAGACGGATTCCGCGATATATGCGATGAATGCTATCCGATTATCATGGCAGAGCGCGGGTATGTCCTTATCAATGGCATTTGGCGCAAGCCCATTAAGAATTGATATGCAACTGCAATGTTGCGCCGCCTGTAATCTGGTAATATTAAGGCAGGAGATCAATGACCATGAGCTACACAATTGATGGAACCACCTGGCACGACCAACGCCCCACCCACACGCCACTCAGTGACACCCTGGCTAATGCTCTCGCCAATATGCTGGCCTCGTGGGAAGAGGCCAACAAGGTGGCCGACCTGTACGAAGATGGTGGGGCCGACCACGACGCACTAGATGCCGCTTTTGGCCGCGCCATGAGTGCAGAAACCGAGTACCGCCGGATATGGCAGGAATGGAGCGATGAGCGCGGGCGGCTGTTGGCTGGGCTGGACGAAATCAAAGAAGGGCAGCAGATTATGAGCGAAGAGGGGCTGCCATGACAGAACCGCTTGATGACGTATGGGCCGCCTTGACCATCCGCGATTATGTCTGCTCAAACTGCTGGGGCCATCTTGAGAAATACCCAACAGACGGGCGAATGTGGCTTGTCAAGTGCCCGCGCTGCGAAGAGCAGACAAAGGGATACGTCACGAAATACTACGCTGAGCAGCAGCGCGGCAACAGCCAGGCCGATTTGAGCGACGCCAAGGGGATGCTCAAGCAGCTTGGTATCATCCCCGACCCAATGGCCGGGAAAACGGCCAAAGACATTCTATCAGACTTAGGTTTTTGAGAGGAGAAAAAGCATGACCATCAAAGGTATGACTGACCGCGGCCTGGCCTTCCCTGAAATCGGGCAAATCCGCAAAGGCGGCAAGAAAATTGACCCGAAGCGCCCAGGCCCAGACCTGAAATACTTTCGGGTCGAGTTTGACGAACGCGAAACCGAAGCCGCCGAAACTTTCTTGAGCGTATACGGTGCAGAACCAACCGAGATCCGCGTTATCCTGCCCTTCAACGAGATCGAGCGCATGTGGGATGCCTGGCTTGAGGCCTATACCGCCGGGCGTATGGTAGCCCGCTCGGATGGCGAAATCTTTGTGTACCTGCTGGATACCCAGACGGGCGAAATCCGCGTCAAGGGTGGCATTGACATCAAGACCGGGCTACCCATGCCATACGTAGAGGGCCAGATTGTTGGAATGGATTACGAAGGCAAGCCGGTCAAGTGCAAGCCGTGCGGTCGCCTGAAAGTCATCGTTCGCGAGTTGGCCCGCGCGGCATATCTAACCGTGATGACCACCAGTGTGCACGACATCGTAAACATCAGCAATCAGATTGCCGCATTCAAGGCGCTCAACAATGACCAAATCGCTGGCATTCCCCTGGTGTTGCGCCGCCGGCCCAAGAAAATCAGCGTACCCATGCAGGGCAAGCGGGTACGGGCCGAGAAGTGGCTGCTGAGCATCGAAGCTGACCCCGAATGGGTCAAGGCGAAGCTGGGCGAAGTCCAGCGCGCCGCACTGCCCGAGGGGATTGCAACGCCGCTCCTGCCAGACGCCGAAAACGTCATTGACGCACCGGCAGCCTGGGTTGATGAAGATGACGAAATTACCGACCTGAATGAGCTTGACGAACAGAACCCATACGGCGCGGATGAAGACCCAGAAAGCGACCCGCTTGCCGCCTTTGACCCCGCCGCCATCGAAGCCGCCAAAAGCATGACCCACAAGGACGGGCGGCGCTATGCAGACATCTCGCCCGATGAACTCGCCAATATGCTCGGCCAATGCGAGAACGCCCTGGCTGAGAACCACATGACCGAGAGCGCCCGCGCCAGTGTCACGGCAAAGCGCGACGCGCTGCACCTGCTGCTGAGCTACCACGACGCGCTGAAAGTGTACAACGGCGCGTAACCCACCCCAACCCACCCCGCCCGGCGCGAGTCGGGCGGGGAGAATGAGACACAGGAGAAAAATGGACACAACCGAAAAACTCAACCGCCTATCCGAGATGCAAGCCCAGTCCGATGTCATGCGCGCCCACTTCGACGCCCTGCGCGCCAAAGTCATGACGCCCGAAATCAAGGCCGCACTGGAAGAAATCGCGGCAGAAGAAACAACGGCAATGGACGCCCTGAACGGCGGGATCGAAGCCCTGACCGCCGAAATCAAGAGCGACGTTACCGAGTTTGGCGCAACCGTCAAGGGTGCTTACCTGATGGCCGTCTTTTCGCCGGGCCGTATCACGTGGGACAGCAAGAAGCTTGACCGCTACAGCGTAGAACATCCCGAAATCGCAGCCATGCGGAACGTAGGCAATCCGAGTGTGGCACTGAGGAAGATTTGAGAGAATAAAATGGCATGGGTCAGAAATCCACTTCACGGAACATTTACAAGGCCATCCGGGTATGACGATTTGGGATGGCAGCTAAGATATGACAATCCCGCGCTTGTGGCGTGCCGAGCAGCCAAACACGAGCGCCGGGAATTTGACAACTCGCTTTATCGGCATCGCGGAACAGACGTCATCACTATCTGTGACGAATGTAAATACGTTTACCACACGGATATGAGCGACTAAGACCAACACCCCCGCCGCCAGGATGCAACATTACGAGCACCTACAACGCTGGCGAGTGCCAGGACTGGCGGCGGGGGATCGGGAACGAGAGGAGATGAAGACAATGAAAAAACAAGACGTTGTACTTACCACCCTACAGCTTGATAAAGAAACTGTAAGAAAGCTTGACCAACTGGCGGTTTACGAAGATCGCAGCAGGTCATCAATGGTGAGAACCCTTGTTCGTGAAGCATACGAGAAGCACGAGAAGGCAGTCGCGGAATCGCTTACGAAACCCACAAGCGTCATCACCCCCGCAATGGAAGCCGAGTGGCAGAGAGTGACGAAATCCGCTTGACTCATCGGGAAAGTGGTGTATAATGAGTGTGTCGGAATGGCAGCCGGCAAACGTAGAAAGTGAACCTTACAACAGAGCAATGGCGTCGGAAGCGCTAAATAAGAACCTGAATTTTTCTCAAGTGGTTTTCGTTATGTGCCCCGCCAAAGGCACACGACTAAAGCCGCTTCCGACCACGAAAGCCACTTGAGAAAAGCGCGGGTTCTTTTTATTTGCACCTTACAACTGACAGAGACAAAAGCCTGCGATGCGCCCGCGATGACATTGTAAACCGAGTTTGTCTAGCGTGTGGTGAGGTCAGCACTAACTCTGATAGGGCGTTGTGGGCAGGCAAAAGCACGTTACAAATGGACGGGCGGCGTGGTGGGAACACCTGGCTGCTTTTCCCGAACGGCCAACCTGAGACAAGGTTCGGGCGACCGCCTTCGGGCGGTGGAAGCAAACGGTAATCAGACTCAAATTCTGACCCGTCCACAATGTATCAATCCTGGAGCGTCACAGGCGTAACCCAAAGTGGTGCAAATCCACGCGGGAGAGCCGGCTTACACAGCGGGCAATCGGTGAAAATCCGTACCCAGGATAGCACAAATCAGAACGGGAAGGAGCGAACATGCGCCCATTCAACGCAAGACTATCGGCACAATTAGATTATGCCACCGTCAAGGCAGAAGAGCGCGGCGGCCTGTGGCGGCTTGTCAAGCGTTGGCTTGAATGGCGGATATTCGGATGAACGCCACCCCACCCGCTGAATTTTCCCTGATCGGTATTCATAAGGCATTCAAGGCTGGCGCAGATGAATGGCACTGTGAATGTCCAATGTGCGGCGGTAACGATAGATTTGTTTTGTTCACTCACCGCCCCTTCCCGTCATGGAATGGCTTTTGCCGCAAGTGCCACCCCGAAACAATTTGGATTGACGAAATCAAGCCAGCACTCAAACAGCGCCAAAGTGATCCAGCATGGGAATTGAAGCGGATCGAATGGGAACGAGAACGGGCAGAACTGGAAGCAAGCCGGCGCGCAGAGACGGCTAAAAAATTAGCCAGCTTTACAACAATCGAAATATGGGAAGAACTAAACGCCCGCTTGACGGCAGATAACCGAACGTGGTGGGAAAGCCAGGGCGTGCCGCAAGACTGGCAAGACTATCTCAAGCTCGGTTACACCCCCGATAAAATCTTCAACCATGACGGCCAACAAATGACCAGCCCAGCTTACACCATCCCCTATTTTCATGAGAGCTGGGCTTTTGTTACCATGCAATACCGCCTCACCAACCCACCTAACCCCAGTGATAAATACCGCTTTGAAAGCGGGCTGGGAGCGCCGTATTACATGACGCGCCCGGATGCGCCGATTGGCGACCAGGCGATTATCTGCGAAGGCGCCAAGAAAGCGATTGTCACCACGGCATACACCGAAACCACGGCAACCGTTTTGGCCGTGCCATCCAAGAGCGGGTGGCGCGCAAGCGGCATACTCGGCGCGGTGAAAGACTGCGGGCGGGTATGGGTGATCCTGGACCCGGACGCGGAGCGAAATGCCTACGAGTTGGCAGAGGCCATCGGGCAGGCGGCGCGGATCGTGACGCTGCCCGTCAAGATTGATGACGGCCTGCTGCATTATGGCCTGGACAAAGACGCGCTAAGAATGGCGATGCGCCAAGCCGTGAAGGTGCGGGGATGAACAGAACCATTCCCCCGCGTGTTGTGATTATTCCCGTCGCCATCAAGTATGACCGGGATATCGCGCCTGTCATGCGCGACACGTGGGAACAAATCTACGGCCTGGCGTGGGAAAGCGGATATGAACACACCCCGCCATTGACCGTAAAAGAAATAGCTGCATTGACTGGTAAGACCGCTTCAACGATTTATGGACATCTAGCCTCTCTCAGAGATCGGGACGCCCTGCGGTGGAATACTGCTGAGGATGGCAAAATCATTGTCCACTTTGACGGTCACATTTACACAGCCTCGAAAGGAGAGAGTGATGCAAATTCCGAAAATTTGGAACGCCTAATTAATATTAAGGTTTTAAATCCTGAATCAGACTCAAATAATGATTCGGGATGTCAAAAAACCCTCACCACAAAAAGTACAATCGAAGACGCGGTGAGTCTATACCGTGAGGTGACGGGGCACTTCACCTTCCCGCCCGGTCAATACATGGCGACGCGGCTTGAGATCATCCAGGGGCTGCTGCGCCAATACGGGCATGACGTGGCGAAAGAAAAGCTTACCGCGGCATGGAAAGACTGGCAGAGCAAGCGGCGCAAGGATAGCGGCGTGCCATACTCGGCCATTAACACGGCCTGGATTGATTATGCGATGGTCGAGCCAAGCGACGCCCAGCCGGGCGCGCAAGTCAACCCCGATGGGAGCGTTTATGTCTGACAAAACTTTTGACCCGCAAACGGCGATTTATACGCCTGGGCAGGTGGCGACTTATGGCATGGCGGCCATCGAAGCGGCACGCAACAACCGGGCGCGCGGCCTGTGCCTGGGTATTCCGGGCGTTGACAGTTATTTTGCGCCCGTCATGCCTGGGCAGGTGTGCGGCGTGATCGCCCAAACCAGTCACTACAAAAGCGGCTTTCTGCATTTCGTCGAGCACCAGGCCGCGGCGCAACTCATGGCCGATGTGCGAGACGGTGAGATTTTGGTGCATGTCAGCGTTGAGGAGTGCGTGGAAGAGCAAAGCTTCCTGGAGTTCGCCCGCCAAAGTGGGGAGGAAGCCGGGCGGCTGGCGCGCGGTGATGTGCAGAATTGGGACTTGCTGCAAGCCGCCGCGGTCAAGGTTGGAACCATCCCGATTTATCGCATCGGTGACAGCCTGGCCCGCTCTGAGGATATGCCCAATTTGTATATGTCGAACATGATACGCGCCATTCGGACGCTGCGCGATGACATTCTGGACTGGAAGCCCAAAATCGCCGGCCTATTTTTCGACTATCTCCAGGCGTTCCCGATTGATCCTGAGATACGCCAGGAAACCAGCCGCGACGCCCAAAGGCGGCTCCAGGTGCGGCAAGACGTTTTCAGGCTGCGCCAGGCGGCGGCTTATTTCGAGTGCCCGGTGTTTGTCGCAATCCAGGCCAAACAACACCTTGACGGGGCCAACCCGCCAATCATGCTGCCGGGGATTTATGACGGGGAGGAGAGCAGCAGTATAGCCCAGCGCCTTGACCGGATCATCACGCTTTGGATGCCGAAACAAACTCACCCGGTAGGAGCTACGGTCAATTTCGGCTCGGCGGGTGGGTGGTTCAAGGTGGAAGAAAACATGCTTTGGTTGAAAGTCGCCAAACAGCGCGGCGGCCTGCCGTCTGGAAAGTCGTGGCCCTGCCGCGTTGACTTTCGGACAAACACAATCGAAACGAGCGCGCCATGAGCGAATTAACCGACTTCCAGCGCCAGTGTATCCAAGATGCGCAGGAGATCCGCGCCGATGAACACCCGCCCGCGACGCACGCCTACCAGCGCCAGGCTTGCCCCACGTGCACCCGCCTGTACCTGGCCTGGGCCAACACGCCGCGCGAGTACCGTGCCGCTGCTGACGCGGCGAAATGGGCGTACCAGGCGCACCGGCACGAGTGCGAGAATGGGTTGGGGAAGGGGGCAAAATGAATATTACAAGGCCGGCGTTGCGGTACTTTGGCGGTAAGTGGCAAATCGGCAAATGGATAATAAGCCACTTCCCGAAACACACCGCCTATGTCGAACCTTTTGGCGGCGGCGCGTCTGTTCTGCTGCGCAAGCCGCCGACAAAGATTGAAGTCTATAATGACCTGAACGGAATGGCGGTGAATTTCTTTCAGGTGTTACGGGGGCGGCCAGAAGAGTTGATCCGGGCGCTAGAGCTGACGCCATACGCCAGGGCAGAGTATATCCAATCCCAACAGCCAACAGATGACCCGTTAGAGAACGCCCGGCGCTTTTATGTGGGGTGCTGGCAAGGGCGCGGGCGCGGCGGGGTAGTTGAGTCGGGCGGCTGGCGCTTTATGAAAAAAGATAATCATGGGCAAACGCCTTGCGATGATTGGCGTAATATAAGCCACCTCTACGCCGTGGCAGAGCGATTGCGCCATGTCCAGATTGAGAGCATTGACGCCTTGCGATGTATTGATACATACGATACGCCAGAGACGTTATTCTACCTTGACCCGCCATATCTGCCAGATACCCGCTCCTTGCGATGGGGGGGCAGCTCCTACCTGCACGAATACGGCGCAGAGGACCATGGGCGACTTGCCGAAAAATTACACACCATCAAGGGCATGGCGATTGTGAGCGGGTATCCAAGCGCGGCGTATGATGACCTATACCCAGGCTGGAGAACCGCCGATAAATCATCGCGGAAAGATAGCGCAACTCCTGAGCGCGTCGCAACGACTGAACGCCTGTGGATTAGCCCGCGTTGCCATACGAAACAAATGGAGTTTTACGCCCCCTAGCGCCCCAAAATAGCCGCCCCGCCGCTTCGTGACGGAATTTGTCATGAAGTTGCAATGTTTCGAGGCCGGTAAAATGGTAGAATGGAGAGAAGGAGATGAGAGAATGCCATTCAGAAACTTTCGCAAACACACGAAGCCTTCCCGCTGGGAAGCTCTCCCGCCCGCGGAGTCAAAATTCAATTCTAGCTGCCCGAATTGCGGAATGATGTCTCAGACGTTGCCGATGGATTCTGTAATTGCCGTTGGCTTTGGGCAGGCAAATATCACACGTGATAACGCCATGATTTATTTCGAGTCGCGGCTGGACGAAGAATACCCAACGGCGCAACAGGCAGAGGAAATCGCCGCGCAAAATCCAGACCATGACTGGCGCATCACGTATCACGGCCCATTGTCGGATAAGCAGTATCAGCGGCAAGGGCCGGGGCGGTGGGTGCTTGTCGCGACAGGGAAGGGGTTTGCATAATGCCGATTCTAAATTACGATAAACGCGAGACAGGTATGCCGTCTGGACGCAGATTACAGAAATGCGACAAGTGCGGGGTAGAGCATCAGGGGCGGTATATGTTCTACTCGTGGTATCCCGCGGTAACAGTCCTTTGCAGCAAGTGCACTGACGTTCTTACTTATTGCGTAAAGACAAGGGGCAAAACCGCATGACCCTCACCATCCTTATCATCACCCGCCGGGCATACTGCCCGCGCTGCTGGGTGCGAACCGACCAGGACAAGACGGCGCGCGGGTGGGTGTGCCAGGGGTGCAACGCGCTGCTGACGGCGTGGTGCGAGTTGGCGGGCGAATGAACTACGAGCGCCACGAGCAAGCCGCGGTTTTTCGCTGGGCAAAGTTGAACGAACGCCGCGCCCCGGCTCTGCGCCTGCTCAACGCCAGCATGAATGGCATATCGCTGGGCGGATCAAAAGAGAGCCGCGCCCGAACAATCAAGGCGGCCCACGCGCAAGGGATGCGCAACGGCTTCCCCGATATTGCGCTGCCCGTTTCGAGCAACGGCTGGAACGCGCTTTTCATCGAGTTAAAGCGCGAAGATGGCGTGTTGGAGCCTGAGCAAAAAGAATGGCTGGATTTGCTCACGGAATACGGCAATCTGGCGACGGCATGTTGGGGCGCGGCAGAGGCGATTGAAGTGTTATCAGAGTATGTCGGAATTGGAAGGTGAGACAATGAGAATCGGAATGCTTTGGTACGATGGAGATAGCAAAGCCGACCTTGCCACAAAAGTGCACCGGGCGGCAGATTACTACCGCAACAAATACGGCAAGACGCCTAACCTGTGCTTCGTGCATCCGGGCATGGTGGAGAATGCCAGCTACCAGGGCAACGGCATCGAGCTGCGCACAACCCGTTCGGTGCTGCCCAATCATTTTTGGATTGGAGTCAAGTAAAGGAGAAAAATGATTAACACTGACACAATCATACTGCAAGACGTTCCACTACCAACCGGCGTGAAAAATGTGCCGATTCACATTATCCGCATTCAGCGGGTGACGGGCGCGGTGATCGAATTGGACGGCGGTAGCATGATTACCTATTCCCAATTCGCCAGCGCCAGCACGACGCGCCACCCGAAAGATGCTGATGACCCGGCAATCGGTGAGAGAATTGCCGTGCGGCGGGCCTGCTGCAATTTCGACGGCGACCGGGATAAATGGCGTTTCGGCGATTATCCCCCGATTGGGCCTGCTGGGCGCATCATTTACCGGGCGTATCGTATGCACGTTCAGGGGCTTGCGAAATGACAAAGCGCCTAATCCTTGCACTCTCTGCCCTGGCCGCCGTTGCTCTGC
>Ga0208245_1002112_pt1 | contig 10709 bp, 8 predicted proteins | sample RifOxyC1_FD_184035 | JGI IMG/M metagenome (GOLD analysis project Ga0208245, IMG submission 184035) | Soil microbial communities from Rifle, Colorado - Rifle Oxygen_injection C1 (SPAdes) | ecosystem: Environmental > Terrestrial > Deep subsurface > Rock core/Sediment | place: Rifle, Colorado... | reverse complement strand
CTAGACCCCTGCCTGCCGGCAGGCAGGGCTATGCGAACCCTCCCTAAAACAAATTTCTTCAAAATTTGTTCGGGCGATCAAACTTTTAAGAGTTTGATTTAGCCCTTTTCAATACTCACCCATCCTATCAAAAAAAGCTGGTTTTTCAAACCCGATCGGCTTTTTTGCTTTTTTCCTGATCTTCCGGCAAAATGCTAACAATGAAAAGTTTTTTAATTAGCGGAGCTTCGATTTTAGCTGTTGTCACGGTCGGCAGTTTATTTTTTTTCAATCAAATTAAATTTGCCACCAAACAACCAATAGAATTTGTCAGCGACATTTATCTCACAGACAAAAATCTTCAAACAGCTAACGTAGAGCCAGTCGCTAGCTCCACTAACGCCACGGCGATGATGATAACTTTTTCCACCTCGACCGAACTAGTTGATCTCGTGCCCCATCTTTCCAACCGTCAAACCAAAAATGCAGTGCGCGTCCCGATTCTTGTCTATCACAGCGTCGCTCCTTTTTATCCTCACCAAAGTTTGGCCAATCGAGTTTGGACCGTCACACCAGAAATTTTTGAACAACAATTAAAATATTTAAAAGACAACGGTTACACCACGATTTCTTTTGCCGATTTAAATAATCATTTTGCCAGTAGCACACCCCTGCCCGCCAAACCCGTCATCTTGTCATTTGACGATGGTTGGAAAAATCAATACCGAAACGCTTTCCCTTTGTTGAAAAAATACGGCTTAACCGCAACCTTTTTCGTCTTTACTAACGCTATCGGCCATCCCAATTATTTTTCTTGGGACGAACTCCGAGAAATCCAAACTGCCGGCATGACGGTCGGTGATCACACGATGTATCATCCTTATTTATTTAAAATCGCTGACGAAGAAACTTTGCGACGAGAAATCATCACCAGCAAAAAAATTCTGGAAAAAAATTTGGCTAAAACCGTGGCTGATTTTGCTTACCCCTTTGGTCACGTCAGCAATAAATCGTTGGAGACTATAAAAAAAGCCGGTTACAAAACCGCGCGGACCAATGGCTATGTTGGTAGCTGGCACACGGCCGATGATCTCTACACTTTGCGTTCTTATAACGCCAAAAATAGTTTGCCTGATTTTATCTACTACCTAAACGAGAACTAGTTAAAAGGACATATTGCGGAGAGCTTGAATTCGTTCCTCCACTGGTGGATGGGTGGCAAATAGCTTAGCCATCCCCTTCATGGCCCCAGCACCGAACGGATTACTGATATACAAATGAGCCGTAGCATTACTGGCATGAGCTAACGGTTGTTCGTAGCTGGAAATTTTTTGTAGCGCACTCGCCAACCCTTCCGGATAACGGGTGAGCAAAGCACCAGAAGAATCCGCGAGAAATTCGCGCCGGCGAGAAATAGCCAGCTGGATTAAAGTAGCCCCGATTGGAGACAGAATAGACAAAACGATTCCGATCACCACCATCAGTCCCCCACCTCGATTTTCATTATCACGACTGCCACCACCGAACCACAGCGAGCGCGTAAAGATATCCGCCAAAATCGAAATCAGACCGACGAGCGTCACCACCACGGTTTGCAATAAAATATCGCGATTGCCGATGTGCGACAACTCATGAGCAATCACTCCTTCTAATTCATTTTTATTTAGACGCTCCACTAGACCACGAGTCAGTGCCACCACCGCATGCTCTTTGTTGCGACCAGTGGCAAAAGCATTGGGCACCGGATCATCAATCAAATAAATTCTCGGCGTTGGTAAGCCAGCCGTGATAGCTAGATTTTCCACCACATGAAAAATCTCTGGGGCTTGATCATGTTCGAGCGGTTTAGCGCCAGCCATTGATAGGACGATTTTGTCCGACCACCAGTAGCTAACAAAATTCATGACCAAGGAAAAAATTACCGCGCCATAGAGAATTAGTGGGCTGTTATAATAATAACTAACCGCCCAGCCGATCGCGATCACCAAACAGAAAAAGATGGCCATCAGGGCCCAAGTCCGGCGGACATTACTGTCTTGTTGATTGTAGAGAGTGGCCATATCCAGTTGATTTTAGCACAAAATTTTAGTTAAAAAAACAAAGCCACCGGAAGGGTGGCTTTCATTTATAGCGAAGTCGGACTCCGCTACCAAAGAGTGAGGATGGAACATCAGTCGAAACTGACATCCTCCCAAGGGTAGTGACCAATCTGTTTCGGCTGTTGCCGATGAGTCACACAGCCCGCCAAAACGAGGGTCAAAAACAACAACAAAGTGAGCTTTTTCATCTCAAGGCTCCTTTCCTAATCTGACTACCATTATACTCCAAATCTATCTAAAAGTCAAGTCTAATCTGGAGGGTCTCAATGGTATTTTTAACAAAACCCATCAATTCCGATTTTGTTGAATTCCAAAAAGACACCGGGGTCGGACAAGGTTGGTCGGAAGTCTTGATCAGAAAAGCTGCCCGAATATTGAATTCCGATATGCCAGTACAGGTACCGACGGTGTTACTGTCTGTATTAAAGTTAGTAAACTTAGTATAGTTATTTTCCAACCAGGCAGCGGGATTATCTCTAACTTTGTTCTTTACTAATTGATCGGTAATCTTATTCCACTCTTCAAAAGCATTGGTTTGGAGGACCATCACCTCTCCTATACCCGAGGGATTTTCGCAAAAAGTGACTCGTTTTTTTGGTTGACCGGCAAAAATGGTAATTAGTTTGGGCTGGCAGTTTATTGTCACTATCGATGGGCCGTTAGGATCAAAAATTTTTAATTTATAATAACCAGGGAAAATAGAAGTAGAAGTTACTTTTAAAGCAACCACCATATGACTAAGTTTTGGTCCAACGACGAGAGCCAACATGGTTGGAATACCTTTATCGGTGTATTTTTTGGCTCCTTGGAGAGCTTGAACTGGTGCTTCCGCTACGGTTAGAGCTGGTGTGGGGTGACAGACAGATAAGTTGTCAATGCTTTCTTTTATCTCGGCTTCATTCTGGCTAGTCCATCGATTAAAATCTTCACTTGGAATTGTGGCGGGTTTATTGTTTCTTAAATTATAAAAAAGATCATCAATAGATAACGATATAGGTGTGGAGCAAGAAGCTAGTGGGGTTGTAATTACTGGGATATTAGTACTACCAGTATTAGGATCACAGTCAGCCAGACATTGGGTTCTGTTACTTGTGCCGGTTGGGTCCTCAACGCAACGATAAACATTTTTATAATAGAAAAGATTGATTCTTTGTCTTTCGCTTTTGCAAGCAAATTTTGTATAGTCAGTGGTTGTCGGAGGAATCACAGTAGAAACTCCCTCTACCGTCACTTTTAGATTATCGGTATAATTTGTCTCGGCCGAGTCCCAGCAAATGATGGAGTAACTGGTGGTAACGGTGGGGGTAACTGGTTTATAGCCACTGAAATTTCCGCCCACGCCATCCCAGGAAGTATCCTGTGGAGTGCTACCCAGTCGACAACTAGTAAAGCCGACACCCGTGCCGACTTTTTGCCAGCTTAAATTGACGGTTGTCCCCGCCTTGATCGTAATATCTTGATCCACATCGTTAGCTTTCAGAACAATTTTGACACTAGGGGTGATCGGGTCTGAACTAACAGTGAGAGTAGTGGTTTTAGAGGTATAGCTAGCGTTGGTGATAGTTTTGTCTCGGCACGAGAGGGTGTAGGTGGTGGTTTGGGTGGGAGAGACAGCCTTAGAACCAAGCCCGAGCTCAGATAACAGGAGTTGGCCGGTGCCACCGGGAATAAGAGAGCCCAAACAGTAACATTTTGCCACCGGATCACATTTCCAATTTAGAGTGGCTGAACCACCCGGTTGAATCGTCGATGGGCTAACAGTTAGAGTCGGAGTAATGGTGGAAGTGGGGGTTTCAGTGACGGGACCAGCGACAGTAAAGCTGTTACTAAATTGACAAGCCGAATTATAATTTAAGAGCCAAGCGGTAGTAGGACAAATGGCTATTTTGTAGCCGGGTCCAGGAGTCGCAACATTGACAATCCAGGGATAACTTTTAGCGCCAGCGGGCAGGGTGATGATATTTTTAACAAAGACGTTATTGCCGGTAGTGTTGCGGAAGAGAACCAGCTTGGCCGGGCTAATCGAGGAAGTCCAGGCGATAGTTTCGGAAGTGCCGTTGGTCCAGGTGTCAGGGAGTAAACTGCTATCATCGGGATTGGAAAAAACGGTGGTGGCGTGGATAAAAGATAGGGGTAGGAGTAGAAGCAAAAGCAAACCAAAAAGTTTTTTCATGGGATTTAATTAATTGGCTAAAATTTAACTGCTACGGGCTCCTTGGCCACACTACCCTCTTCCAATTGGAAAAAAGCTTCAGTGGTAAAACCAAACATGTTGGCCACCAGATTGGCGGGAAAAGTTTGAATAGCGGTGTTGATATCGCGAACATTGCCGTTGTAAAAACGACGAGCGGCTTGGATTTTATTTTCGGTATCAGCCAGTTCGTCCTGCAATTTGGTAAAGCTCTCCACCGCTCGGAGCTGGGGATAAGCTTCGGCCACTGCAAAGACGCTTTTTAAAGCCTCGGTCAACATATTCTCCGCTTGGCCTTTGGCCACGGGACCCTGAGCCGACAAGGCCTTGGCCCGAGCTTCGGTCACTTTTTCAAAGACTCCGCTTTCATGAGTGGCATAGCCTTTGACCGTCTCGACTAGATTAGGGATCAAGTCATAGCGACGTTTGAGCTGGACATCGATATCCGCCCAGGCCTCCTTGACCCGATTTTTCATCGTCACCAAGCGATTGTAGATAGCGATAGGATAAAGCACGATTCCGACCAGCACTACGATCAAAATAATTATAAAAATAGACATAATTTTTGTTGTTCTAAAATTACTAATTTTCACCTCAACTATAGCATATAAATTGGAATTAAAAACTCGTTGAGGCAAGTCTGTTTTAGGGGGTCGTGAGGCTGTCGAGCCGAACGCTTCAGGTTTTTTAAAGCTTCAAAAAAACCGTACCCTAAAAAGGGGCCGGCGTGGACGAGTGGTGATTAAAATTTTTCCCCTTGCCCTCTTTTTGTCTTCTTGCTATAATGCCTTCAAATGCAGCAGCTTAGTGTTCTCCTACCATATATCCAAATTGTCCTCTCCATCCTGTTGGTGGGCGCTATTTTGGTTCAACAAAGTGACGCCGGTCTCGGTACAGCTTTTGGTGGTTCCAGCAATGCCAATCCCTTCTCGACCAAACGTGGCATGGAAAAAAATCTTTTCATTGTTACTATTATTCTCGCTATTTTATTCGTTGCTTCGACTATTCTCGTACTCTTTCAGTAAATTTAGCCAGCTGTTTTTTCAGCCTTCCTGGCCTAAATTACTAATAACAGAGTCTGCTGGATAGGAAGCCAAATTAATTCTATCGTGATCGAAAAATTAACTCTCGCCCTTTATTGGGTTAAAAATAGTTTAATCAAACTGTATAATTTTCTAGACCTGCCCAATAAACTGGAAATCCGGACGGCCCTTATTTCTTTTAACCCGCGTAGCCGAATGATTTTAAGTGGTGTGGCCATTCTTTTTGTCATCAGCAGTTCTCTACTATTTTGGCGACTCAATCATTCAATCGTCGTCACAGTGGCAATCCCTGGTGGTAGTTTGACCGAGGGGGTGATCGGTTCACCGCGTTTTATCAATCCACTCTTGGCCATCTCTGATACTGATCGAGATTTGGTGATGTTGATCTATTCCGGTCTGATGCGCGTCGGGACCGATGGTAAACTCATTCCCGATTTAGCCGAGAGTTATTCTGTCTCTAAAGATGGTTTGGTTTATCGTTTTAAATTAAAAGATAAAATTTATTGGCACGACGGTCAGACGATCACCGCTGATGACGTTGTTTTCACCATCAAACGGGCTACCGATCCCCAAATCAAAAGTCCAAAGCGAGCGGACTGGGATGGGGTGGAAGTAAAAAAGATTAACCCACGAGAAATCGAATTTGTCCTCAAACGTCCTTATTCTTATTTCCTAGAAAATACCACCATGGGAATTTTACCGGAACATCTCTGGTCTAAAGTGGCAGTGGAATCTTTTTCCCTCAATAAACTCAATGTGGAGCCAGTCGGTTCCGGCCCATTTCAATTTAACAGCACCAAAAAAGATAGCCTCGGTGTGATCCAAACTTACAATCTGACCGCTTTTGCTGATTTTGCTCTGGGCGAACCTCACCTCAAAGCCGTCGATATTCATTCCTATTCCAATACTGACGAATTGTTGGCCGATTATTCATTGGGAAAAATAGACAGCTTTGGCGCTATTTCACCGGAAAAAGCCAAAAGTTTTAACCAAAATAAAATTGTCAAGATTCCTCTACCCAGAATTTTCGGCATCTTTTTCAATCAAAACCAAAATCGCGTCTTTACCAGCAAAGAAGTGCGTCAGGCACTCGATCTGGCGACCGACAAAAAAGCCATTGTGACCAAAGTCCTGGCTGGTTACGGTGAAGTCGCCGATAACGCTATTCCGCCCAGCTCTTTTGGTTTTACCCTGGAGGGCAGTGACGCCGTCTACGACCCAACCGCCGCCAAAGCCTTACTAGCCAAAGCCGGCTGGAAACCAGGAACCAATGGTGTTTTGCAAAAGAAAATTAGTATCAGCAAAAAAGAGACCCGACTAGAAACTTTATCTTTTTCAATCTTTACTTCTGACGTTCCCGAGCTAAAAGCGGTGGCCGAAATGATCCGCGATCAATGGTCAAAAATCGGCGCCAAGGTGGAAGTCCGAATCTTTGAAGCTAGCGACCTCAATGAAAATTTCATCCGTCCCCGCAAATATGATGCTCTGCTTTTTGGTGAAATTGTCGGCCGTCACCCTGACCCCTTTCCTTTCTGGCACTCTTCTCAACGTCTCGACCCCGGTCTCAATATCGCTCAATACACCAGTCTCACGGCTGATAAGCTACTCGAAGAAGCCCGCGAAGCGGTGGATGAAAAAACTCAGTTGACTAAATATCGACTATTTCAAAAAGAAGTCGCCAAAGATCAGCCTGCGGTTTTTCTCTACTCACCTTACTATCTCTATCTCCTGTCGAATGATATCAAGGGGGCCAAGTTTCCGGCCATTACCAATCCGGCCGAACGTTTTACTTCTATCTATAAGTGGTATACCAATACCGATCGCATCTGGCGCTTCTTCGCTAGCAATAAAAACATTATTAAAAAATAATTATTAAAAAATATTTCAAGATCATGATTCCAAACAATCAGAATAATCCGAATAATCCTTCCGGCCACCACCCCCGTCGTGATTTTTCGACCAACAAAAATCAGGCTCGACCGCCAGAGAAACGACATTTTGTCGCCTCTAGCAATGATGCGCCAACTCCGACTTTTTCAGTCAATCGCTTGGTCCGACATAAAAACAATTTACCACCCCGCAGACCGATCGTCAGCCACGATCGACCAGCCCCTCAGCCAGCCATTCAAGCCATCAATCGTCCAGGCCCCCGTCCAACGATTCGACGAGGGACAGAAAAAAGACGCCGGCCGGCAACCGATCATGATGAAGCGACGACCAAACCAAAAGAAAAAATTCCCGAGATTAGCGCTGGCGTTATCCGCGTTATTCCTTTAGGCGGAGTAGAAGAGATCGGTAAAAATATGACGGCGATTGAGATTGGCAATGATCTGATTGTCATTGATGCCGGTTTAGCTTTCCCGGGCGAAGACGCGCCGGGAGTTGACTACATTATTCCCGATACTACTTATGTTGAGGAACGCAAAGGAAAAGTCCGCGGTCTTTTAATCACCCACGGCCACCTTGATCACATCGGCGGTATCCCCTATATCATGGATAAAATCGGCAACCCCCCGATTTACACGTCACTGCTAACCGCGGTCATGATCAAAAAACGCCAAGAAGAATTTCCTCATTTGGCCAAACTTAATATCCAAATCGTCAATCCGGGAGAAAAATTAAAATTAGGGGAGATGCGTTTTCGTTTTTTTGCCACTTCCCACACTATTCCTGATTCTATTGGTATCATTTTAGACACCCCTTATGGCAACATCATCGCCACCGGTGATATTCGGATTGAACACCAAGAAGGTGTCCCAGCTGATTTTGAAGCTAAGACTTACGGCGAATTAGGTAAAGAAAAAAATCTCTTGGTAATGGCCGATTCGACTAACATTGAAAAAACTGGTTTTTCTTATCCGGAAAAATATGTTCAGGAAAATGTGAAGGAGATCATTCGCAACGTTAAAGGCCGAGTGATTATCGGCACCTTTGCTTCGCTCTTTGATCGTCTGATCTATATCATCATGGCTTGTGAAGAACTCGGCAAAAAAGTCGCCATCGAGGGCCGAGCGATGAAGACCAATATTGAGATTGCCAAGGAGCTTGGTTTGTTAAAAGTCAAACGGGGGACCCTGATTGATTCCAACGAGCTTGATCTTTACCCTGATAATCAGATCGTAATATTAGCGACAGGGGCTCAGGGTGATGAATTCGCTGCCCTGATGCGCATGTCCCAACGCGAACACAAAATGGTCAAGATTAAAAAAGGTGACACCGTCCTACTATCATCTTCGGTCATTCCGGGCAATGAAATCAGTGTCCGCAAACTCAAAGATAACCTCGCTCGTCAGGGCGCCAAGATTATTCACTATGGCATCGCCAATGTTCATTCCAGTGGTCATTCCTATCAAGGTGAGATTGAATGGATTCATCGCATGCTTAAACCTCAATATCTCATTCCCGTTCACGGCGCTCACTCGATGCTTCGCGTCCACGCTGATGTCGCGATGGATATTGGTATGCCAGAAAAAAATATCATCGTGCCGGACAACGGAATGATTATTGAGATTTCAGACAAAGGCCAAAAAATTTCTAGTTTGAAACAAAACGCTGGTTCCCGAGTGGTGATGGTGGATGGTCTCGGTACCAACAATGTTCAGGAAGTCGTCATTCGTGATCGCCAGATGCTGGCCCAAGACGGCATGTTTGTTATCATCGCCATTGTTGATGTCAAAAATGGCAAGATTCGCAAATCACCAGATATTATTTCTCGCGGTTTCGTTTATTTGAAAGAATCTCAGGAACTGCTTCGCGCGGTCCGTAGTACTGCCAAGAAGACCATCGAGGATGCGACCGCTAAAATGCATCCCATCAACCTCGATTATGTCAAAAATTGCGTCCGCGAAGACCTCGGCAAATTCCTCTTCCAAAAAACTCACAAACGCCCGATTATCCTGCCAGTCTTAATTGAGGTATAAAAAGGGGAAGAGGATAAGTTTTTTGGGGTTTTGACCAAATTACAGTAAAATGAGCAGGTGAAAGTTGAAACGAGAATTGCGATTTTTAAGGGTCGGGAAATTAGGAAGACACTCTATAATAACGAGTGGTGGTTTTCAGTTATAGATGTTTGTGAAGCCCTCACCGACAGCGTGGATGCTGGAGCCTATTGGCGAAAATTAAAACAACGGCTAATAGAAGAGGAAAGTGAGGTCGTGACATTTTGTCACAAACTGAAACTGGAAGCCTCTGATGGAAAAAGATACAAAACCGATTGTGCCAATACCGAGGGCATATTTCGGATTGTCCAGTCTATCCCATCACCTAAAGCCGAACCACTGAAGCGTTGGCTGGCCAAGGTTGGTTATGAAAGGGTCCAAGAAATCGAAGATCCCGAGTTAGCCACCAAACGCACTCGAATGCTTTACAAACTCAAGGGCTATTCTGACAGCTGGATCGAAAAAAGGATGCGAGGCATTGCTATCCGTGAAGAATTAACAGACGAGTGGCAAAAAAGAGGAGCTAAAGAAGAAAGAGATTATGAAATCTTAACAGCTGAAATCTCCAAAGCCACTTTTGGCGTCACCCCCAGTGAATACAAAAAACTAAAAGGCCTCAAACGGCAAAACTTGCGTGACCATATGGACGATTTTGAACTGATTTTTAATATGCTGGGCGAACGCGCCACCACCGAAATTCATCGGACCGAAGATTCAAAAGGGGTGCCAAAATTAAAATCTGATGCCAATCGTGGTGGAAAAGTAGCCGGTAACGCTCGCAAAGAATTGGAAAAAGAATTAGGTCGATCAGTCGTTTCCAAAAATAATTTCAAAAAACTAAGAGGAAAATCGTAGGTATGGCTAGAGCCCCTATGGGTAATAATAATATTTTTTAAAATAGCCAACACAGGTTATAATGCTCGCATGCGCAAACTCATCTATCTCGCCAGTTTTATTTTAGCTATCACCACCGCTCTCCCCGCCTATATTGAATCATCTTTTTTGGCATCGCTCGTCGGGGCCAAATCTGTCGGTTCGGTTTTTGCCATTAGCTCCCTCCTGACCATCATTATTTATTCTTCTCTTTCCTACCGTCTGCGCCGTTTTGGCTTGCGCACTCCAATGATTCTTTTTACTTTCTTTGCCGTTTTTGCCACTATTCAACTTTCCACCAGCTCGATCGGCTATGCCACTTTATTTGCCTTCGTGGTTTTCTACAGTGCTGGTATGATTTTACGCTATCTGCTTGATGTTTTGTTGGAACAATACAGTAGCGATATTGATACTGGCGCCACTCGAGGGATTTATATGACGGCCATCAACCTAGCCTGGTTGGCTTCGCCTCTCCTAGCCGGTCGGTTATTGGAACTTTATCCCGGCCATTATGATTTAATCTTTTTCTTAACTCTCCCACCTCTCCTACTGGTTTTATTGCTGACTATTTTTGCCTTAAAAGAAA